>ENA-ORLY01003746-ORLY01003746.1-human-gut-metagenome-genome-assembly--contig:-NODE-3746-length-11879-cov-7.548805_pt1 | contig 11879 bp, 7 predicted proteins | sample MGYA00243071_ERZ508832 | MGnify/ENA primary metagenome ERZ508832 (study PRJEB26277, sample SAMN04329777) | human gut metagenome | biome: human-associated habitat | host: Homo sapiens | place: USA...
ATCGGTATGCGCTTCGGCTCCCTGTTCGATGCCACGCAGACCATGGTCCTGCCGCTTCCCAACGGCGATACGCAGGTTCAGGTCGTCTCCTGGTACGACAACGAGAACTCCTACACCAGCCAGATGGTCCGTACCATCAAGTATTTCTCCGAGCTGGGCTAAAATCCAATCTAAACATTCAACCGGCGGCACAACTTGCCGCCGGTTTTTCTCGGCTTTTTCAGCAAAAACGGGTGCGTCAACTGGCAATAACGACAAAGCTTTGGATGGTTTTTCTGCTTGCGAAGCGGGCGGAAATGTGGTAAAATCTTACCAACAAACAACAGCAGCAAAGGGGGGACGGCGGATGCAGCGGTTCGAGCTTCCGGGATGGAATAGCGGAGCATCACAGGACGCACCCGCAGTCTGCGCCCGGGCATCTTACGGTCTGGCGCAGGCAGGTCCTTTTGCGTGTTTTTGATGCAGCCGATTCCCGTAATGCGGGGGTTGGCTGTTTGCGTTCTTTCGAAAAATCCGCGCAGGCGGCAGGTACCAGCGATACAGAAAGAGGTCAGTCTATGGAGCAGTTCAAGGCGTTTTTGGAGCAATTTCATACCACCGGCGTTTCAGACGCCTACCGGTTTCTCGGCTGTCACGCGCAGAATCGGGACGGTGTTGACGGATTCGTATTCCGGACCTGGGCGCCGCGGGCGCAGTCTGTGCGCGTGACGGGCGATTTCAACTTCTGGAACGAGGAAGACCTTCCAATGCAGCCCGTGGGCTGCGGCGTGTGGGAGGCGTTTTCGAGGTTCGCTCAGCCCGGTCAGCGCTATAAGCTCTGCATCAAAACAAAAGACGGCAGAACGGTCTATAAGACGGACCCCTACGGAAACCGCTGCGGCGTGCTTCCCGATACGGCAAGCATCATTGAAGCCGAAGACGGGTTTGTATGGCACGACGGGCTTTACCGGGCGCGGCGCAGAAAAGAGAAGATTTTAAACCGTCCGGTCAATATTTACGAGGTGCATGCGGGGTCCTGGAAGCGGCACGAGGATGGAAGCGTCCTGTCCTTCCGCGAGCTTGCGCAGCAGCTGGTTCCCTATGTAAGGGACATGGGCTATACGCATATTGAACTGCTGCCGGTGATGGAGTATCCGTATGACCCGTCGTGGGGCTATCAGATCACCTGCTATTACGCGCCTACACATCGCTACGGCGCGCCGGAGGACCTCAAGTATTTCATCGACGAGGCGCATAGGGCGGGAATTGGCGTGATTCTCGACTGGGTGCCGGCGCATTTTCCGAAGGATGCCAACGGGCTTTATGAGTTCGACGGCACGTGCTGTTACGAGCTGTCGGACCCCACAATGAACGAGCACCCGGACTGGACAACGCGCATTTATGACTACGGCAAGCCCGAGGTCCGGTCGTTTCTGATCTCCAACGCCTGCTACTGGATCTCGCAGTTCCACGCCGACGGCATCCGGGTCGACGCGGTGGCGTCGATGCTGTATCTGGACTATAACCGCCCGAACTACAAGCCGAACCGCTTCGGCGGGCGGGAGAACCTGGAGGCAATCGACTTTTTGCGGCAGCTCAACGCCGCGGCGTTCCAGACGGAACCGGCGGTCATGATGATTGCCGAGGAGTCGACGGCGTTCCCGCTCATTACGAAGCCGGATTACGACGGCGGGCTCGGGTTCCTCTTTAAGTGGAACATGGGCTGGATGAACGATATGCTGCAGTATATGTCTCTGGACCCCCTGTACCGCAAGGGTGACCACAACGCGCTGACGTTCTCCATGACCTACGCATTTTCTGAGAACTTTATCCTGCCGCTGAGCCACGACGAGGTGGTCCACGGAAAATGTTCGCTGATCGGGAAAATGCCCGGCAATTACGACGACAAATTCAACAATCTTCGTGTACTCTATGCCTATCAGATGGCGCATCCGGGCAAGAAGCTCAATTTCATGGGCAGCGAGTTCGCGCAGTTCATCGAGTGGAATTTCAAGCAGGGGCTGGACTGGCTGCTGCTGGGCTATGAAAAGCATCGGAAGATGCAGCAGTTTGTGAAGACGCTCAACCGCTTCTATCTGGAAAACCGCGAGCTGTGGGAGGTCGACACCGGCTGGGACGGCTATGAATGGATCGAGCCGGACGACCGCGACCGCTCGGTCATTGCCTTCCGGCGCAAGGACCGCAAGGGAAGAGAGCTGGTTGTTGTGTGCAACTTCTGTCCGGTGCTGCGGGAAAATTACCGGCTGGGTCTTCCGAAGCAGGGCTGGTATGTACCGGTTCTGAACACCGACGACGAAGCATTCGGCGGCTACGGGTTTGCGCCCGAAACCGTCCGCACAGAAAAGAAGCCTTCGCACGGACAAATGCAGAGCGGACTGTTCCGCGTGCCGCCGATGAGCGTGTGCTTCTACCGATATCACCGCGCCAGACCCCAAACGAAACCGTAACGGAACAGGAGGAACAAGGTTATGCAATTTCAGAAGAAGCGTTGTGTCGCCATGCTGCTGGCGGGCGGTCAGGGAAGCCGGCTGATGGTTCTGACGGAGAACACGGCAAAGCCCGCGGTCCCCTTTGGCGGCAAATACCGGATTATCGATTTCCCGCTGTCGAACTGCGTCAACTCCAAGATTGACACCGTCGGCATTCTGACGCAGTATCAGCCCTTGGAGCTCAACGAATATATCGGCAACGGCCAGCCGTGGGGCCTCAACTCCTCGCACGGCGGCGTGCAGGTCCTGCCGCCCTACGCCAAGAGCAAAAACTCCGAGTGGTACAAGGGCACGGCCAACGCCATCTATCAGAATATCCCGTTCATCGAGCGCTATAACCCGGACAACGTGCTGATCCTCTCCGGCGACCACATCTACAAAATGGACTACGCCGCCATGCTCCGCTTCCACGAGCAGCGCGACTCCGACTGTACCATCGCCGTCCGCGAGGTCCCGCTCAAGGAGGCCTCCCGCTTCGGCATCATGAATACCCGCGAAGACGGCTCCATCTATGAATTTGAGGAGAAGCCCAAAAAGCCCAAGAGCACCAACGCGTCGATGGGCATCTACATCTTCAAGTGGAGCGTGCTGCGCGCCTTCCTGGAGGCCGACGAGGCCGACCGCACGAGCGAGAACGACTTCGGCAAAAATATCATCCCCGCCATCCTGAACGCGGGCCACAAGCTCTACGCCTACCGCTTCGATGGCTACTGGAAGGACGTCGGCACGATCTCGAGCCTGTGGGAGGCCAATATGGATCTGCTTGGCAAGCATCCGGCCTTCGACATCTACGGGACCGTCGGTCACAAGATCTACGCCAGAAACCAGGCCATGCCGTCGAGCTTCATCTCCAGATCCGCGGAGATCCGGGAGAGCTTCGTCGCCGAGGGCTGCAACATCGAGGGTTCGATCAACCATTCCATCATCTCCACCGGCTGCTCCGTCGGCAAGGGCGCGGAGATCACCGACAGCGTCATCATGCCGGACGTCGTGATCGAAAACGGCGCCGTCATCCGCAGCGCGATCATCGCCGAGGGCTGCCACATCAAGGCCGGCGCCCGCGTCGGCGACTATGTGGAGGGCGAAGAACGGAAGATCAGCGTCATCGGCAAGGATAAGATCATCGCAGAGGGCACCGTGATCGATGCCGGCGCGATCGTGTAAGAGAGGAGGATACCGACATGGAAGCAATGGGCATTATTTTCTCCAATATCTATGACAACAACATGGGCGAGCTCACCCGCGAGCGGACCTCGGCCTCCATCCCGTTCGGCAGCCGCTACCGCCAGATCGACTTTGCCCTGTCCAACATGGCAAACTCCAAGATCAGCAACATCGGCATCGTCACAAAATACAACTACCAGTCACTGATGGACCACCTCGGCAACTGCGAGGAGTGGGACCTGAAGCTCGGCGAAGGCGTGCGCTTCCTGCCGCCGTACGCGACCGGCCATACCGGCGCCTACCGCGGCAAGCTCGAGGCGCTGCAGACCGCCATGCCGGTCCTCGACCGCTGTGACGCGGAGTATGTCGTGCTGTCGGACACCACGGTCCTGTGCGCCATCAACTTTGCCGCCGTGCTCGACGAGCATATCGCCTCCGGCTGCGACATCACCGTGATCGCCAAGGCGGGCTATGCCGACGGCAAACGGCGGCAGCCGCTGGCCGTGAAGCTCGGCGAGGACGGCAAGATCGTCGATCTGGCGGTGGACTACTGCGCGCCGTCCGATTACCTCGTCGGCATGAGCATGTTCATCATGCGCCGTGACAAGCTCATCCAGATCATCCGCGAGATGGTGCCGCACGGCAAATACCACTTCGAGCGGGATTTCATCCTGCCGGAGTATAACGCGGGCAATCTGAAGGTCAATGTCTACCCGTTCCACAACGTGGCGCTGTTCAACCAGAGTGTAGATGAGTATTTTGTCAACAACATGAAGCTGCTCGACGCCGACGTGCGCCGCAGCCTCTTCCGCAGCGAGATCCCCATCTACACCAAGGTCCGCGACGCCGTCCCGACGCTCTTCGGCTACAACGGCCAGGCGGCCAACTGCCTCATTGCCGACGGCTGCCATCTGTTCGGCAAGGCGGAAAACTCTGTCATCTTCCGCGAGGTCGACATTGAAGAGGGCGCGGAGGTCCGCGATTCGATCGTCATGCAGGGCAGCAGGATCGGCGCGGGCGCGTCCATCCGTTACTGCATTCTGGACAAAAATGTGACCATCCGCCCGGGCACCAAGCTGCTCGGCTCAAAAGACCATCCGCTGGTGGTCGACAAAGGAGATACCGTATGAAAATCGCAGTTGTTGCCTCTGAGGCCGCGCCGTTCGTCAAGACCGGCGGCCTCGGCGACGTGATGCAGGCGCTCCCGCTTGCACTTTCCAAGCAGAAAAATACCTATGTCAGCCTGTTTCTTCCGTATTACAGCCAGATCAAGTATTCCGAGAAATGGCCGGTGGAGTTTCTGGGTGCGTTCGATGTGCCGCTGGCCTGGCGGCGCGAGTATGTCGGCATTTTCCGGCTGAAGACCCGCCGGAAAAAGCTGCAGATCTATTTTATTGACAACGAGCACTACTTCAACCGCGGCGGCATCTACGGTTTTGCCGACGACGGCGAGCGCTACGCCTACTTCAGCAAGGCCGTGCTCGCGGCCATGAACTATCTCGAGCTCCGGCCCGACGTGGTCAGCTGCCATGACTGGCAGGCTGCTCTCATCCCGCTGCTGCTCAAGACCGAGTACCACGGCTGCTTCCCGGAGACGAAAAGCGTCTTTACCATCCATAACATCGAGTATCAGGGCAAGTGCAACCTGCAGTTCAACTATGACGTGCTGGGCCTCGGCGCAGGCTGCGACGAGATCCTGCGGTTTGACGACTGCACGAACTTCATGAAATCCGCCATCGTCATGGCCGACCGCGTCACGACCGTCTCCGAGACCTATGCGCAGGAGCTGCGGTATCCGTATTACTCCCACGGGCTCGACGGCGTGCTGCAGAGCCGCGGCAGTGATTTTTCCGGCATCACCAACGGCATCGACATGCAGGTGATCGACCCGGAGCGCATGGAGCTGCTCGCCAAGAATTACACGGCAAAGACCCTGCGCGAGGGCAAGACCTCCAATAAGCTCGCCCTGCAGCAGCGCGTCGGTCTGCCGGAGGATAAGGACGTGGCAGTGCTCGCCATGGTGACGCGCCTTGTCGGCCACAAGGGCATCGACCTTCTGTGCTACATTGCCGAGCGGCTGCTGCAGCGGCGCGTGCAGCTCGTGATCATCGGCACGGGCGAGGAAAAATACGAGTGGTATCTGAATACCCTGCGTGACCGCTTCGGCGACAAGGTCTCCGTCAATCTGCTCTTTGACGGGGGACTGGCCAATCTGGTCTACGCGGCGTCGGATCTGTATCTCATGCCGTCGAAGTCCGAGCCCTGCGGCCTGTCGCAGCTCATCGCGATGCGCATGGGCTCCGTCCCGGTCGTCAACGCCACGGGCGGGCTCAAGGATACGGTCTGGCCCTACAACGAAGCGGATGAGACCGGCCGCGGCTTTACCTTCCAGAGCTACAACGCCGACGATTTCCTCGCCGCGATCGACCGCGCGCTCGCCCTTTACTACAACGAGCCTGAAAAATGGCTGCGGCTGGCGCAGAACGACATGGCCGTTGATTCGAGCTGGGACGTCCCGGCCCAGAAATACATGGCGCTGTTCCAGAACGTCTGCGGCCAGTAACAAAACGATATCTTAGACAGAAAAAGGATAACAAAGATCAATGACAAAAGAGAACCTTCTGCAGCATCTGCAGGAATGCTGCGACCGTATGTTTGGCTGCTCGCTGGAAATGGCCACGGAAAAGCAGGTCTACCGCGCTGTCTGCGTGGCAGTCCGGGAGCTTCTGGAGGATGAGCGCCGCGCGTTCGTCGAGCAGACCCGCGCGCAAGAAAACAAGCAGGTCTACTACATGTCGATGGAGTTTCTGGTCGGCACGAGCCTGCGCAACAACCTGTTCAACATGGGCCTTCTGGAGCCGGCAGGGGAGATCCTGAATGAGCTCGGCTTCAGCCTCGAGCGTCTGTGTGCGCTCGAGCCGGATGCCGGCCTCGGCAACGGCGGTCTCGGGCGGCTCGCCTCGTGCTATATGGACGCAGCGACGGGCCTGGGCTATCCGGTCACGGGCTTTTCCATCCGCTATGAGTTCGGCATCTTCCGCCAGAAGATCGTCGACGGCTGGCAGATGGAATTCCCGGACAACTGGCTCGAGATGGGCGATGTCTGGCTCCACCCGCGCAAGGATGATGCTGTGGAGGTCCGCTTCGGCGGCCAGGTCCACGAATGGATGGACGGCGACAAGTTCAAGACGGCCCAGACCGGCTATCAGTCCGTCATCGCCGTGCCGCACGATCTGTATATTTCCGGCTACGGCTCGAAAGCCGTCAACAAGCTCACGCTCTGGAGCGCGAGTATGCCGCAGAGCTTCGACATGAACGCCTTCTCGCGCGGCGACTATGTCCGCGCGCTCGAGCAGAACACCATGGCCGAGGCGATCTCCAAGGTCCTCTATCCGGCGGACAACCACATCAACGGCAAGCGTCTGCGCCTGCGCCAGCAGTATCTGCTGGTCTCAAGCTCGCTGCAGTCGATCCTGAACGAGCACCTGAAGAACTATCACACGCTCGACAACCTTGCTGACAAGGTCGCCGTCCACATCAACGATACCCATCCGGCCCTGTGCGTGCCGGAGCTGATGCGGCTTCTTGTCGACGAGCACGACTACGGCTGGGACCGCGCGTGGGAGATCACCTGCGCCACGCTCTCCTACACCAACCATACTGTCATGGCCGAAGCGCTCGAGCGCTGGCCGGTCAGCCTGTTCCAGGAGCAGCTGCCGCGGATCTACTCGATCTGCCAGGAGATCAACCGCCGTCTCATGGAAAAGCTGCAGCGCGTCTACCCGAACGACCCCGGCAAGTGGAACTATATGGCCGTCATCGCCAACGACGAGGTCCGCATGGCGAACCTCTGCCTGACCTGCTGCCATAAGATCAACGGCGTTTCGCAGCTGCATACGGACATTCTGGAAAAGACCATTTTCCGCGATTATTATAATCTCGACCACAGCCGCTTTCTCAACATCACCAACGGCATTGCCTACCGCCGCTGGCTGTGCCAGTCGAACCCGGCCCTCTCCGGCTATCTGCAGACGCTCATCGGCGACGGCTTCCTGAAAGACGCCAATGCGCTCGAGGCACTCGAGCAGTACCGCGGCGATCTGGACGTGCTGGAAAATCTGCGGGCCATCAAGCGCAAGAACAAGGTCCGTCTGGCGGCCTACATCGCCGAGCACAACGGCGTCAACGTCGATCCCGACTCGATCTTCGACGTGCAGGTCAAGCGGCTGCATGAGTACAAGCGGCAGCTGCTGAACGTGCTCTACATCCTGACGCTCTACAACGAGATCAAAGATCATCCCGAAAAGCCGGTCTTCCCGCAGACGTTCATCTTTGCGGCCAAGGCCTCGGCGGGCTATTATCTGGCCAAGCAGATCATCTCGCTGATCGTGGCCGTCTCAAATCTGGTCAACTCCGACCCGCAGGTGCAGGGCAAGCTCAAGGTCGTCTTCATTGAGGACTACAAGGTCTCGCTCGCGGAGATCATCATCCCCGCCGCAGACCTCTCCGAGCAGATCTCCGTCGCGGGCAAGGAGGCCTCCGGCACGAGCAACATGAAGCTCATGATCAACGGCGCGGTCACCCTTGGCACGCTCGACGGCGCGAACGTCGAGATCCGCGACCGGGTCGGTGACGACAATATGTTCCTCTTCGGCATGACCGCCGATGAGGTGCAGGCGCTGTGGCAGCGGGGCTATGACCCGCACCAGTTCCTGACGCCCGAGCTTGACCGGGTGCTGCAGATGCTTACCTCCGGCGCGCTTGGCCAGCGGTTTGACGATGTGGCGGCATCCCTGCTCACGCCGCGCTTCGGCGCTGCCGACAGCTATATGACGGTCGCTGACTTTGAAAGCTACAAGGCCGCAAAGAAGCGCGCAGTCGAGGTCTATCAGGACCGGACGCGCTTCGCGCAAATGTCCCTCACCAATATCGCCAGAGCCGGCATCTTCTCCTCGGACCGCTCGGTCGAGCAGTACGCGAAGGAGATCTGGGACCTCTGATTTCTTCATACACCCCAGACAAAGACCGGCGGCAGCGCCGGCCTTTGCTTTGACCGATCAAAACGGACGGAGACCCATATGAGAATTCTATTCGACAGCAAGCTTTCGCAGTTCAAAACGCCCTTCGGCACGCTGCAGGAGAACGAGACCTGCACGTTTCATATCCTGATCCCGTGCAGCTGCCGGACCACGGCGGCCGCGCTCGTCCTGCAGGCCGAAAATGGGCAGGAGCTGCGGCGTGTGCCGCTCACCAAGCAATCGGACGACACGCTTTACGATACCTGGGGCGGGGAAATGGCCGTCTGCGAGGCCGGGCTCTACTTCTACTACTTCTATATCACCACGCAGGACGGCGCGTTCCGCCTCTTTAAGCAGGGACAGAGCGACACGAACATGGAGGCGGGCGGCCTCTGGCAGCTGAGCGTGCTGGCGGACAAATATCCCGTCCCGGCCGGCTGTGCGGGCGCCGTCATGTATCAGATCTTCCCGGACCGCTTCTGCCAGAGCGGCAGCTGCGATCTGACCGGGAAAATCACGCCCTACTGGGTGCACGAAAACAAGGACGACGTACCGGTCTACCTGCCGGATGCCAACGGCGAGGTCCTGAACAACGATTTTTATGGCGGCAATCTGAACGGCATCCGGGAAAAGCTGCCGTACCTGCAGGAGCTTGGTGTGGAGATCCTGTACCTGAACCCGATCTTCTACGCCTGGTCGACGCACCGGTACGACACCTGCGACTATAAGCGGATCGACCCCATGCTCGGCACGGAGGAGGATTTCCGCGCGCTCTGCGCCGAGGCGCACGCGCATGGGATGAAGGTCATTCTGGACGGCGTGTTCAGCCACGTCGGCAGCCGCAGCGCATATTTCCAGCAGGCCATCCATGATCCGTCCTCGCCCTACCGCGGCTGGTTCCGGTTCCAGCACTATCCGGACGTCTACGACAGCTGGTGGGGCATCACGACGCTCCCGTGCGTCGACAAGATGAATCCGGATTTCATCCGCTACATGATCGACGACGAAGACAGCGTCGCAGTGCACTGGCTGAAGCTCGGCGCCGACGGCTGGCGGCTGGACGTGGTCGATGAGCTGCCGGACGCATTCCTTGCGCGCCTACGCGCGCGCATCCGCGCGTATAAGCCGGACGCGCTGCTGATCGGCGAGGTCTGGGAGGATGCGTCCAACAAGATCGCCTACGACCAGCGCCGCCGGTACTTTACCGACCGGCAGCTCGATTCTGTCATGAACTACCCGTGGCAGAAAGCGATCCTGCGCTATGTCCGCAGCGAGGACGACGGCACGGTGCTCGGCGACGCCATCCGGACGCTTGCGGAGAATTACCCGCCGGACGTGCTGCAGACGGTCATGAACATCCTCTCCACGCACGACACGCCGCGCGCGATCAACGCCATTCTCGACCCGCGCGACGGCGATCGGACGGACCTTGCTCAGCGGCATTTCACGCAGGAGCAGCTGCGCGAGGGCAGGCAGCGCCTCAAGCTGGCAGCCTTCCTGCAGTTCATGCTGCCGGGTATGCCCTGCATCTACTACGGCGACGAAGCCGGGATGACCGGCTACCGGGACCCATTCAACCGGAAATTCTATCCCTGGGGCAGGGAAGACGGAAATTTAGTCTCGTTCTATCGCTCGCTGGCCCGCGTGAAAAAAAGTGCACCCGCGCTTCGCAGCGGGACTGTCCTCGTGCTGGAGGCCGGCGGCGGCCGGCTCCTGCTGCTGCGGCAGTCGGCGGAGGGCAGCGTCGCAGTCTGCTGCAACCAGTCGCCGGAACCCTGGACGCTGCCGCACAGCGGCACGATCCTGCTTGGCGGCGGGATCATGGAATTCACCGGTGAGACCGTCACGCTCGGCCAGGGTGGCTTCTGCGCGATGGAACGCGAATAAAAACAGACGAGAAAAGGGACGTACCAGTAGGTACGTCCCTTCTGCGTTTCTTTACTTTTTGAGCGTCAGGCGGTAGTCTTCGCCGTCCTCGACGGCTGTGGCCTGATAGCCGCTGTGCGCGGCAAAGCGCTTGATGTTTTCCACGGCGGTCTCATTGTCGACCAGGACCTCGAGCGTATCGGGGTGCTCCGCTTCGAGCGCCTTCTGGACCATGACCACGGGCATGGGGCAGAGATATCCTCTTGCATCAACCATTCGTTTTCGCCTCCTGCTTCTTCATGCTGTTTACATAAGATACGACCAGCACGATCACGATGCCGAGAATGACCGCGACCTTGCCCTTCGTGGAGATGCCGCCGACGACATACTCGCCAGCCTCGCTGACGGAGTCGGCGTTGCCGGCCAGACCGAAGTTATGCGCGAACGCAGCGCCGACGATCATGCCGAACACCGTAACAGCGGAATCCGCGTTGCCGCTGCCGGCCAAAATGAGCTGACGCAGCGGGCAGCCGCCGAGCAGCACGGAGCCCCAACCGGCGAGCAGCATGCCGAGGAAGTTCCAGACATGGCTGGAGTGCGCAACGGGCTGCGAGGTGAAGCCGAGCTTGAAGCTGCTGCCGATGAGGTTGCCGATCAGGACCGTGACGAAGATGGCGATGAAGCCCCACAGCAGGTGCATGTCCTTGAACATCATCGTGTCACGCAGACCGCCGACCATACACATGCGGGACTTCTGCGCCAGCGCGCCGACAACGAGGGCGATGACAAGCGCGATGAAAAAAGGTGCATGCTTGGAGCCGGGGCCTTCTTCCGAGAGCTTGAAGAGGGTGGGGACAGCGATGAACAGGATCAGCAGGCCGGTCATCACAGCGGGGAGGACCGTGCCGTCGAGCGTCTTGGTGGTGTAGTTGCGCTGGAGCGTGAAGCCCTTGCGGATGAAGATCGTGCCAAGGAAGATACCGGCAGCAAAACCGGCAAGACCGACGACTGCGTTGAGATCGCCGCCGGCCAGACGCAGGACCATACGCAGCGGGCAGCCCAAAAAGGCCAGTGCGCCGATCATGACGAAAGCGCCGAGCACGAACCGCAGGGCAGGCGAGGAACCGGCCTTGGCTTTCCATTCCTTCGTGGCGATGGCCATCAGGAAGCTGCCGAGGACCAGACCGATGATCTCCGGACGGACATACTGCACCTTGGCTGCCGAATGCAGACCGACAGCACCCGCGATATCACGCTCAAAGCAGGCGATGCAGAAGCCCATGTTGGCCGGGTTGCCGAGCGCCGTCAGCACAAGTGCCGCGATGCCGATGACAACGCCGGT
>ENA-ORLY01003748-ORLY01003748.1-human-gut-metagenome-genome-assembly--contig:-NODE-3748-length-11876-cov-3.018985_pt1 | contig 11876 bp, 10 predicted proteins | sample MGYA00243071_ERZ508832 | MGnify/ENA primary metagenome ERZ508832 (study PRJEB26277, sample SAMN04329777) | human gut metagenome | biome: human-associated habitat | host: Homo sapiens | place: USA...
ACGATTCTTCACAAGAATATGATTATCGTTCGGATTATAATAATATCCTGTTTTCCAATATTCATCATCATCTACATAAACCGGTTTCATATCTGACGACAGAAGTTCTTTTTTCTTTTTTATCAGAATCAGGTACGCCGCCACAAGAAATATTGTTGAAAGTGTCTGAATAGTTATATACAGCATCATCGACATAAAAGATACTTCCCTGTTTATCATATACAATATTGTAAATAACAGAAATGCTGCGGCATTGCACATGCTTAATGATATAAAGCCCTCATTGAAATACTTCCTTGACAGATTCATGACAGCCTTGTTTATATCGGTATCTTCGCTGTAAACCGTTGTATTTCTTTTATTAACATATATATTTAAAATCATACATATTAAAGAAATTGATATTGCAGCTAATGCGAAAATCAAACCTTCACTTCTGCTGTATGATTTATTAATCATAAACGGGATTGTCATTATAAATTCTGAAGCAATCATAATAATGTGATATCTGTTATTTGACTTTAAACTGCGTTCATCTGCCGAAAGCGATGTATCCACATAAATCATCTGAGTGTTCTTATTTATCCACCCATTCTGAATCTTTATTTTATATAATCTGCGGTGTGCCGAATTAAGAATGTACATATATCCTATCATATATGTACACATCCATACCGTCCATATTATAACCGACGCAGCTTCCCAGAAAAAGACCGGTATGCACAATAAAACCGATAACAGCATGTTAATATTCTGGAATATCTTCTGCCTTTTTATCTCTTTTTCCATGAATGGCCTGACTATCTCATTACCTTTTTCTTCCGGCGGAATATGCACTCCAAGATACATTCCCTGTGTATATTCATATTCTGAAAAAACTGTGAATCTGCAAATAAGTGTTATCATAAGCCCGGAAAACAAAAACATCATAAATAATACTATACTCATACCTGACCTGCTTTCTCACGCCTGTAGCGGCTGTGGATTCATCGTTGAATAAATACTTTCACACATTTTCATAAATTCACTCTTATCCATTCCGTTAATACATGCCTCAGCAGATAAAAGCTCCAGCTCAGATTCAAGCTTTTCACGAAATTCCTTATTCATGGTAATGTTGCGTGCAACCATCGCCCCCTGCCGCCTGTCGGTCTGTATATACCCTTCCGCTTTAAGAATCTGGTACGTCTTATTGACCGTCATCGTATTAACACCAGCATCCTCTGCCAACTGTCTTACTGTCGGAAGACTCTCACCCGGTTTTAACTCACCGTGTCCTATTCCCATAACTATCTGGTTACGCAATTGGACATATATTGGAATACTGCTGTTCATATCTAATTCGATAATCATAATAATTCACTCTTTCTTTTTATACTATATATTATGCTTTGTCTTATTTGTATTATTCATTATAATACAAATAATATAATTGTCAATAACAAGATTATTTAATTATAAAAATACTGGTCGTAAACTTTACTTTGTAATTGGGTTAATTCTGTAACTTTAGAACTATATATTTAACGCAAAAAAGGACTTAAAACAGATTATTATATCTGTTCTAAATCCCTTCATTCTTAATTATTATAACTATTTGTCCATTAATAACACATAAAAAACAAATGTATTTTTTTAAATGGCGTTTTGTGTGATACTAGGAAAACTGCTTCTTTAAATGATTTACTATTGGTTGATTTTAGCTATGAAGAGGATAATTCTAATATTATTCCTACTAAAATGAATTTAAATATTATATATGAAGATGATTGGTTTTTGGTCTTAAATAAGCCTGCTGGTGTTGCAACTCATCCATCTGTTTTGCATTATTCTGATTCGCTATGTAATGGTGTGAGATTTTATTTTGATGAAATTGGTTTAAAGAAAAAAATAAGACCTGTTAATAGGCTTGATTTGAATACATCTGGTTTAGTTGTTTTTGCTAAATGTGAATATGTTCAAGAATGTTTAATTTCTCAAATGAAAGATAATTCGTTTAAAAAGGAGTATCTGGCTTTTTGTGATGGAATTTTTGAAAGCAAGTTTGGAACTGTTAATTTGCCAATTAGTAGAAAAGAAAATAGTATTATTGAAAGATGTGTTTCTAAAGATGGTCAGCCTTCTATTACTCATTATGAAGTTTTAAGAGAATTTAATAATTATAGTTTGATTAAATGTGTTTTAGAAACTGGTAGAACTCATCAAATTCGTGTTCATATGAGTAATGTTGGGCATCCTCTTATTGGTGATTCTTTGTATGGGACTGATTCTAATTTGATTGAAAGGCAAGCTTTACATTGTTATCATATTTGTTTTTCTCATCCAATTTTTAAGAATGATTTGGATTTTGTCTGCGATTTGCCTGATGATTTTAAGAGTTTGGTTTATATTTGATTGTTAATTAATCTTCTACAATCAAATATATAATCAATATAAATTGTTCCTTGATTTATAAAATATATGACTAAATACTTTTTATTGCTTTATTAACTTCTTCAAAAACTTCTTCTAATGTGTAACCAACAAATCCATTTGCTCTATCTTTTCTTGAAGCCTCTATAGCTTTTAATATTTCTTTTATTCCTTTTTTTCCAACTAGTTGTAATAATTCTGTATCACAATATTGTATTTTACCGCTTATTTTAATTGCACCTCCTTTTTTTATTCCAATTATTTTTTTCATAAAACTTACCTCCTAAATTAAATTAGAAATATTATAAAAGAGTAAATCTGTAAGCCGGGTTCTGTCGTTAAAAATAGTCATTTATCTAGGATATATATTGCTATATATCTCAAGCCACGCAATTCAAGAAGGCGTCGAGCAGACTTAATCTTCTTTATTAGGTGTTGCTCCAGATGGGGTTTACACAGCCCTTTATGTCACCATAAAGGCGGTGAGCTCTTACCTCGCCTTTTCATCCTTACCACATAATTGTGGCGGTTATTTTCTGTTGCACTTTCCTTGGGGTCACCCCCACTAGACGTTATCTAGCATCATTGCTCTATGGAGCCCGGACTTTCCTCTCATAGTTCCTTTCGGAATTTATCAGCGACTATTCAATTTACTCTATTTTGAATTATATCATATAAAAACTTAAAAGTCTAGCTATATATTTTGTAATTCTTTTAATAAATTTTTATATTTTATCAAAAAGACTTCTTTATCTTTTAAAGTAACTGCATTTTGTAGTTCATTTATTATTATATATATTTTATTTGTGTTATATTGATTTGTGTTTTCTTTATTGCTTATATTTGTTACTAATTTTGTGAATTCTTGTGTTGCATTATTAACTTCATTATAAATACTATTCCAATCTTCTTTATCTAAAAGGACATATGCTTTAAATATATTGTTTTTAGTTTTAATTACTGCTATTTCTTTTTCATCGTTTGTGCAATTTTCAACAAACTCTGGGAAATAATTATATATTTTTGATAATTCTTTTAGAGTTTCTTCTTTATTTTCTTCTTTTACTGCTTTTGTTAAATTATCATATTCCTTATTAAAATTAACTATGTTTTCTTGATTTGTTGATGTTTTATATAAATCTATTGTCATTGAATATAATGATGTGTATATTTTTTCAACTGTGTTTTTTGCTTGATTCCAATCTATATCTGAATTTTTAGTTAATATTCCTGTTTCTTCTAATTTGTATTGCTTTCCACTTGAATCGCTTGAACTTTTAGAAGATTCAGTACCTTGTGAATTGCTTTTGCTGTTTTGTTTTGATTGACTATCATTTCCTGTTGATGATTCTGATGCTTTACTTTCATTATCTTCTTTATTTGTTTCACTTACAGTTATTTTGTAGTTTTCAAAGCTAATATTGTTCATACTATTAAATAAATTTTCAAGCTCATTTTCTATATGTTTTATTTCTAATAATGTTTTTTCTTCTGTTGTTTCATTTGAGTTATTTCTCCCAAAAACTTTGTACATAAAGAAAATTGATGTTAAAATAATTATTATTAAGACTATATATGCTATTTTTGTATATTTTTTCAAAATAGAACCTCCAAATATAAATATCTTATTTTTATTATTGTCAAATTTTTTAAAACTATTCTATTTTTGTTTTTTAGGTATATTTTAAGAATTAGATAATATAATAATAATAACTATTACATAAAATGGGTGATAATTATGGTTTCTGTTAATTTATATAGTGAAAATTCAATAGAATTAGAAAAATTTTTAAGTTCTTTTTATAATTCTTCTTTTAATATTAATAATGGCTTAAATTGGGAACATATATATGAAAATCCAATTGAAATTACTGAAATTATAGGAGCTTTTATAGATAATTTTGAAGATTATAAAATTATGATGTGGGTATCTTTGGATAAAGGTGTTTATATTCATGTTACTGAAGAAAATGCTGATAATTTAATTAGATATTTATATGAAAGATATCCATATTAAAAAAATAAGGCAACTAATGCCTTATTTTATTCTTCTTCTTTTTCTATGTGGTCTACTGTTTCGTCATGATTTTCATCAACATCTGATTCTACTTGGACAGTTTTTTCTAAGTTACTTTTTTCTTCAACTATTTCTACTTCTTTAGCTGGTTCTTCTTGTTGTTCTTCTTGTTTAGTTCCACATTTTGGACAAAATTTTACATCTTTTTCTATTTCCGCATAACAATTTGGACATTGTCTTTTATCTTTTAATTTTAAACACTCTTTTAGAATTGATTCAATTTCATCACTTAGACAATCTATTTTTGTACATTCATCTTCTATTAAACTTGATATATCTTCTTTTTCTTCTTTTACATGGTTTTCATAGATTTTTTTACCTATTTCCTCATATATATCATTAATTTCAGATTTTAATTCTCCCATTTTCATTCTAAGTTTAGCTTCTTTTGCTAATTTTCCTGTTTTGTCTGCTGTTACTTTATATGCTTCACTTGCTTTTTTTCCTAATTTATCAAAAAATTCCATTTGTATTCCTCCTTATTTATAAATATTATTCCATATATTATTATATTTTATTCCATTTTTTTATCTCTTGTCATTAGATTTTTTACTGCTTCTTTAGGATCTAAATTTTCATAAAGAACTTTGTATACTGTTTCTACTATAGGCATTTCTATATTGTGTAATTTTCCAAGTTCATATGCAACTTCTATATTGTCAATACTTTCTATAACCATTCCAACTTCTTTTTTAGTTTCTTCTAAAGATTTTCCTTGTCCTATTAAAAGCCCTGCTTTCCTGTTTCTGCTGTGCTCGCTTAAACATGTTACTATTAAATCTCCTAGCCCACTTAGGCCATAAAATGTTTCTTCTTTTCCTCCAAGTTCTACTCCTAGTCTTGATATTTCTTTTAGTCCTCTTGTAATTAATGCTGCAAAGCTGTTGTCTCCTAGTCCTATTCCTGCTGCTACTCCAGCGCAAAATGCAATTATATTTTTTAATGCTCCTCCAAGTTCTACACCTTTGACATCATTAGATGTATATATCCTCATTTTTTCAGACATAAACATGTCTTGAACTTTTTTTAATATATTTTGATGTTTAGATGCAATTACTAGTGCTGTTGGCACTGCTATTGATACTTCTTCTGCATGACTAGGTCCTGATAACACTCCTACCTTTGCTTCTGGCATTTCTTCTAGTATAACTTCATCTAATGTTTCTAGTGTTTCCTTTTCAAATCCTTTTCCACATATAATAATTGGTGTATTTCCTACATATTGCTTGTACTGCTTAAATGTGCTTCTTGTAAATTTTGATGGTGTAACGTGTAATATAAGTTCTGAATCTTTTATTACCTCTTCAAAATTATTTGAGCAATAAATATGCTCTGGTAATGTTACTCCTGGTAAAAATTTGCATTTTTTTTCATTATTTATAATATCTCTTTCGTCTTCTGCAAAAGACCATATTTTTACGTTGTGTCCCACATTTGCTAAATGTACTGCTAATGCAACACCCCAACTTCCACTTCCTATTATCGCTATATTTTTCATTTTTACTCTTCTCTCCTAAAAAGTTTTTTACTTATTAATTTTCTTTCTTGCTAAAACTCAATTTATTTTCAGTTCCATTTAATATTCTTTTTATGTTTTCCCTATGGTTATATAAAACTATTATTGCTAATAAAATACTGTATATAAAATAAACATTTCCACTCTTTCCTTCTGTCAAAACTGTATAATGTTCATTTATAAATAATGTTAAAACTGGAAATAAAATTGCTGCTCCACAAGATCCAAGTGAAACCATTCTAGTCAATGCCATTAAAACAATTGCAAATACTAAACATATTAATCCAATTTGCCAATTGCTCATAAGTAAAACACCTAGAGATGTTGCAACACCTTTTCCTCCTTTAAACCCAAAGAAAATTGGAAATGTATGTCCAATAACAACTGCAATACCTGCAATTTGTAAAAGTAACTCTTTATCAACACCTTTTACAATATTTCCTAAAATTATTGCTATTCCTATTGAAACAACACCCTTTAATATATCACATATTAAAGTAATTGCAGCAGCTTTTTTTCCTACTGAACGCAACATATTTGTTGTACCAGCATTTCCACTTCCTTTTTCTCTTACATCAAATCCTGCTATTTTCTTACTAATTATTATTGAAAAATTTACACTACCTATTAGATATGCTATTATTGCCATTATAATATAAACTGCCATTTTGAATTCCTCCTTTGTTTTTGTCCATTTAGGGACGTTTCTTAAATGGACATTTTGTCCTTTTGGGACCTGTCCCTAAAAGGACATTTCTTTTTCATTTTTTTCTCTTGCTATAATTCTTACCGGTGTTCCTTCTAATCCAAATTCTTTTCTTATCTGATTTACTAAGTATCTTTGATATGAAAAGTGAAATAAATCTTTGTTGTTAACAAATATGACAAATGTTGGTGGTTTTGTTGAAGCTTGTGTTCCATAGTATATTTTTAGTCTTTTTCCTTTGTCTGTTGGTGGTTGGACAATTGCTATTGCTTCGTTTATTACTTGATTTAATACTGATGTTGATACTCTTAATGCATTTTGTTGAGCTACGTTGTTTATCATATCAAATAATTTGTCTACTCTTTGTCCAGTTTTTGCTGATATAAAAATCATTGGGGCATATGATAAATATGATAATTTTTCATATACTTCTTTTTTGTATTTTTCTAATGTTCCTGTTGTTTTTTCATACTCGTCCCATTTGTTGACAACTATAATAACACCTTTTCCTGCTTCATGTGCTTCTCCTGCTATTTTTGCGTCTTGATCTGTAACTCCATCGTTTGCGTCTATCATCATTAAGCAGACATCTGCTCTCTCTATTGCTAATAAACTTCTTTGTACACTATATTTTTCAATAGATTCATTTACTTTACTTTTCTTTCTTATACCAGCTGTATCTATTAAAACATATTTTCCGTGTTCGTTTTCAAAAGGTGTATCTATTGCATCTCTTGTTGTTCCAGCAATGTTACTTACTATTGTTCTCTTTTCTCCTAAAATTTTGTTTATTAAAGATGATTTTCCTACATTTGGTTTTCCTATTACTGCAACTTTTATAATTTCTTCATCGTCTTCTGATTCATCTTTTTCTGGGAAATGTTCATATATTGCATCTAATACATCACCTATTCCGGATAGCATTTGTTGCTGATATTGGATATGGGTCTCCTATTCCAAGATTATAGAATTCATATGCTTCTTGACTGTCTTTATCATAGTTGTCTGCTTTATTGCAAACTAAGACTATTGGTTTTCCTGATTTTTTTAACATTAAAGCGATTTCTCTGTCTGCTGCTGTAACTCCTTGTTTTATATCTGTTAAAAATATAATAACATCTGCCATTGATACCGCTAAATTTGCTTGTTCTCTCATTTGAGATAAAATTATATCATCAGAATCTGGTTCAATACCTCCTGTATCTACTAGTGTGAAGTTTCTTCCGCGCCAGTTTGTCTCTGCATAAATTCTGTCTCTTGTAACTCCTGGATTGTCTTGTACTATTGATATTCTGCTTCCAGCCAAATAATTAAAAAATGTTGATTTTCCTACATTTGGTTTTCCTATTATTGCTACTATTGGTTTTGACATTTTATTCCTTTCCAAACTTGCCAAAAGAAGCGCCCTTTGTGGACAAGTTTTGTATTGTTATTTGTTTTTTATATTTGTTTATAATGAGTCAAAAAGGGGCGTCCCTTTTTGACTTATTTTTATCTTCCGGCCACCGCCGCCTCCGGCCTCCGGCCAAATCCTCCACCTCCAGAGAATCCTCCTCCTGAGCCTGAACCTGATGAGTATGATGCTGAGGCTACTGATGTACTTATTGAGTTTGAAAAACTCGTGCTAAAGTTTGTATGCATCATTATGTTCATATATGTGTATGTATTTACTCCTTGTGTTATTTCATCAAAGTTTGGATATACTATTTTTAATTGTTTTATTACTTTGTCTGCTATTCCAAATGCTGTTGCATACACTAAGTATTTTTCCCATATTATTAGTTCTGGAACTTCTCTTTTATCTATCATAGAAAATTCTTCCATATATTTTTTCAAACCATTCCATTCTTCTTTTTCATCAACACCTTTTTGTGTTAGTACATTTAATTTTTTTGCAATTTTTCCACAAATTATTGAATTAATGAAAAATAATATTACTGGAATTATAAATATAATAAATGATAAGAATAATATTGCTATTCCTGATACTATATAACTTGTTTGTTTTTCTTTATAGCTCTCATATTCTTTTTGCATTTTTTCGTCTATTACTTTTTGGTTAATAAGTTCATTGTTAGATTCGTTATATGTTGCTTTTATTAAACTTTCTATTTTTGATGAATGATTTTCTATGTATTTTTGAAGTTCTTTCAGTGTTATTACTTTGTCTTCACCAGCTGCTGTTATTATAAATGTCATTATACGTTCTTCGCTTGGTCTTAATCCATCACTTACTTGTTTTAAAACATAGATATTTATATTTTCTTTTCCTTTAGTGTTTTTCTCTTGTTTTATTTCTAGATATCCTTTTAGTGTTAAATCTAAAATTGTTGCTGAGAATATTTTTCCAAAGTTTGTTGGTGTAAATGATGATATATTGACATTTAGTATTTTTACTACTTCTCCTGGTGTTGCTTTTTCGTCTGGCAATTCTCGATAATATTCTAATTTTGTTGTTGGTTTAAATTTTGTTAATTCTTTATTCTTTTCTATATATTTAATAGCCTTTTTAATATATACAATAATTAGTATTATATTAAGTATTATAGCAATTGCCGCAAGTATTGTCGGCATGTTTTGTTCAAGCCATTCATTTCTTTTTCTTTCAGCATTTGCTTTATCCGCCCATTTTGTTTCTTCTTTAATAGCAGTTTGCAAAATTTCTGTATTTTTTGTTCTTCCTGATGTTTCTATTAATTCTGTTGGGAACAGTGTTCTTATTTCTACATACCTTCCATTTTTGTAGTTGTTTATTTCAAATTCTATTTTATTTAAATCTGTGGCATATATAGTTCCATTTAAATCTTTAGTATGTCCCCATACTTTTATATCTTCTTTATTTGTTGCATTTGATGGTAAATATACTGTTCCTTTTATATCTTTTGCATTAATTTCAAAATCTTTTCCAATAAATTGCCAGTATAGCTCTGCATAATCATTGTATTTTGTTATTGCATCTTTTACTGTGTATGATATTTCATATTTTCTTATTCCTGAAGAATTGTCTAATCCTACACCCCAACCTATTTCAAAATCTCCATCTTCATTTTCTGTCCCATAATAATGATTTTTTTCTACATGGTATGCCCAATTGTCAACTTTTGTAAAGCTTAAGTTTTGCCCTCCTGTTATGTCTTTTACTGTGACATTTGTTATTTCTGAATACTTGCTAGAGTCTGTTTTAAATGTTTTGTATAGCGTGTTTGTTGATTGTATAGATATGTTCCATGTTTCTGTTGCGTCCATGCTTCCGTCGCTATTTATTTGTGCATTGAAGTCTAGTTTGTTTAATTCTAGATTTCCTGCGTTTGATTTTATTGTACCTATTAACAAAAATACTGCTGTTAGTGCTAGTATGTACAATATTTTTTTTGTTTTTTTCATAGATTTCCCCTCTCTTTTTATCACAATTATTTTACTATATTGATTTAAAAAATGCAAGAAAACATCATTTCTTTTAAATAATTTTTTATGAATTATTTATGAATGATGTTTTCTTTCTTATTTTATATTTATTATATTTTTTGTTTGTTTATTCGTCTACTATTGTCCATGCTCCGTTTGAGTCTTGTCCTGTTGTTTTAACTGATGCTTTTAGATATACTATGGGGCGAAGTTTATTATCTATTGTATTTGCTTTAAAAGAATTGTTATCTCCTGAAATATTATAACATATGTTATAACATGTAACTTTTTGATTTAATTTATTACTAAAAACGTGAAAAACCCTAAAGTTAGTACGACCAATATCATTACCTACGCATCGTGATGCTACCCAATATTCTATTATATCATTGTCCTTTATTTCAAATAACATTTTGTATAAATTGCTACTGGTATCTTTTAGGTAAGAAGATCCATTATAAGCATAAGATGTATCTTTATATGTTACACTTTCTTCTAACATTGAATATCCTGTCTCTGTCTTTACTGTTGGATGATATATTGTTTCTGTAATATTTTCTTTTTCGCTTGGTATATATCCTGTAATTTTATTTATATCATTAACATTTACGCTTCTTGCGCCACTCCCTGTTATTGTTCCTTCATTTAATCCTTCTTCTGTGTATCCTGTTTGATAATTAAACACTTTATCTTTATTTGCTCCGTTTCCATATCCATATATACTGCATATCTTATTTATTTCTTCTTCTGCATATAAGTATCCTATTGCACCTTTTAATGATAGATTATCTATTGGTTTTTCGCTTATCAAAACTACTTCTCCAGTTGATGTATCTTTGTTTAACACTCTCCATCTTAAGGAAGTATCTACCATAAATACTTGTGCACTATTACCATTTCCATGAGACATACCAGTTCCTTTGGGTGACGTATATGATAATTTAGATGTATCTGTTACTCCACTTGTAGGATCATATGCAACATAATCCCCTATACTAACTTTACTTACCAATGGTTCTTTTACTGTTATCTCCCCAGATATTATCTCAGCTGCATTTCCTGCATTATCTACTATTAACAAATGCAAATAATATGTTCCCGCTGTTTTTATATTCAAACTTATTCTTTGTATATTTTGTGCTGTTGGAATTACACCTTCTGTATAATTTTCTTCATTCGTTCCTATCTTTTCTGCTGTCTGATTATATACCCATTTACATTTCGAAATATTTACACCTGACTGTGCATCTGTTGATCTTATCAATACCGTTATTGCTGTATTTACTGTTGTACTTGATGAACTTAAATTAATTGTTGCACTTGGTGCTATATTATCTAATATGTTATTTACAGCATATTCTCCACCTTTTGTTCCATTCCATAATCTTACATATACTTTATCTCCATTTGATAGCTTTGAAACAGTTGTACCTGATTCTATCTCTGTCCAATTTCCTTCTATGCTATTTATTTGATATTGCATTTGATATTTATCTTTATAATCGTCTTTTAAGTTTATCTTTACTGAAGCTTTTCCGTTTGACCATTTTTCATCACTAAATGTTATTATGCCTTCTGCAGTTGGAACATCTTCTGTTTTATCATCATCTGTTCCTATAAATTTCTGTTCATTTAAACCAACCTTATATTTATCTCCATCAACTATTACATAAAAACATACATTACCATCTTCTTCAGTAGTAACATTTGCATCGACAGCAACATTTTTTCCCATTTTCAATAATTCACTCTTATTATTA
>ENA-ORLY01003750-ORLY01003750.1-human-gut-metagenome-genome-assembly--contig:-NODE-3750-length-11871-cov-3.343056_pt1 | contig 11871 bp, 8 predicted proteins | sample MGYA00243071_ERZ508832 | MGnify/ENA primary metagenome ERZ508832 (study PRJEB26277, sample SAMN04329777) | human gut metagenome | biome: human-associated habitat | host: Homo sapiens | place: USA...
CAATCCTGTTATGGCAGCAATGATCAGTGCCATGGGTGCAGTTCAAGTAGCTACTATTCTTGCTACCCCGATCCCCTCATATGCTGAGGGTACAAAGGATGGCTCCCATCCGGGCGGTAAGGCACTTGTGGGGGATGCCGGCAAACGTGAGGTCGTGATGTATTCCGGAAAAGCGTGGATAACCCCCGATACTCCTACACTTGTAGATCTTCCTAAAGGTGCACAAGTATTTCCGGATGTTCATTCCATTGATTTACCGGAATGGGATATTCCCGCGTTCCCTCATACCTTTGTTGGAATGGACAGTACCGGCCAGCCTGTGATATTCAACGATTATAGTGATTTGAAGCATGAGGTAAAGGGGCTACGTCAAGAATTGCATAACATAGGCAAGCAACAGCACAAAGATGCCTGTGCCCGTGATTATAGATATTATATACTTTCCCGATTATGATTGAAAGACTGAATCAATTATCGCTATATGATTTTATAGAACTTTCATGTGGTGATTGCTCTGTGTTGTTGTCTCCCGGAGAGGAGATTAGTGAGGTGGAGTTGAAGAAACGTTCGTCTGATTTGATAATAGAATACAAGAGGATAACCAATCCGTCCGGTTTGAATTCTGTCTTGATGGATCGTGAAGATATGGTAAAAGAAAGGATACGCGTTTTGCTTTTTAAATTATGCGTGTCCTTGATTGCCATTGGTGCCTATGAGGATATTAGGGAAACCTTAGCCATGCTGTCGTATGACATGAAATCGATGTCTGACGAACAGGTCAAATCTAAGGTTGAGGAATTGTTGCGATCTGCCTTATTTGAACAGAAAAGAAGTGATGAGATTCGTTCTGATAATGAGACAGAAAAAGCTACTCCAGAGCAAATACGCTCTTCTTTTGATGCTGAGATTGCCTTTATCATGACCTTTTTTAAAATGAATATTGATGTTCGCAATATAAATGCCGCTGTCTATGCAAATATTGTACATCAGGCTGAAATAGAGGTTAATATGAGAAAAAAAGTAAGTAATTGATATTTTTTGTGATGTTGTCAGCATAGTTAATTTTTTTATCGTAATCTAATTATCTCTGAGGTCGTTAGTATGCCTTTTTGGAATCACAAACGACTATTTATGAATAAAAAGAATTACGTAAATTGCATAGATGAGCATTTATGCAATGCCTTGTTGGTAGAACTTCGTACATTGGAGACGAAGTGTGATCGGGTAATTGCTGAATTATCCGAAGTGAAAAAAAAGATTGCCTTGTTGCCTTCCGACATAGGCTCTCTTGTCAGTTCGATCGAACGTTCTGCATTGGAGATGCATGAACAAAGTATTATGCACCGGGAATACGTTGAAAGATGTATCAGTGGTAAGTCTGGGATTTATTTGGTAGGGAGGGCTGATAATGGACTTTGAAAAAGAATTATCGGAAATATATCCCTGGATGTTATGTATCGCGAGAAAGTTTTGTAAGTCCATACAGGACGCAGAAGATTTAGCCGGTGATACCGTGTGTAAGGTTCTTACGAGCCGTGACAAGTTCGATACTTCCAAATCTCTGAAAACATGGTGTTATGCCGTTATGCAGAATACCTACATCACCCAATATAACAGAAACGCCCTCATACGTTTTATTGAATATGATTCGGTCGCAGAAAGCACATCCCATGAGCGTGCGTCTAATTTGGCTATGTTTAATGATGTCGTGTCTGCTATCCGTCGATGTGCTCAAAAGTCATGTTGTATGGATAGCTTGGTATATCGCGCTCAAGGATACTCTTATGATGAGATAAGCGGAATACTGGATGTCCCTGTTTCGGCGGTCCGGAGCCGTATTTCATTTGGACGGAAGATATTATCACGTGAGCTTGATAATTGATATGTCAAATGTAGTCAAAAAAACTGTTGAAGAAAGAATAACCATTTTTATTTTGTTCATGAGGGGTGGGAGTTGTCTGTTGTCTTCTCTACTTCTGTTTTTTGAGTAAAATAGAAACAGGCTTTTATACAAGAAATCCCCACAAAAAAATATATGAATAGTTTTGCGGGGATTTCTGTTTGTCAGACAGTTATCCGACAGGGGTTATTTCCCATACTTTAAAGAACTTTTCGCCTTCTTTGCCTTTATCGATTTGGAAAGAGCAGAGCGTGAATAGTCTTCGTAATCATACTGCATGATGATATTTCCGCCTTGTTCCTGACTGCCTGTAAACTTGTATACACCTTTGTCGCCATCGAATACCCAATCGCCTGCATTGCTGCCATCGTCATTGGTAGAATGGCGATATTCCACTCTGAACGTGTTATCCGCATTCAGCACGATTCTTGACTGTACGAAATCGTTTGAATTCCAAGGTTCCCAGCCTTTCACGAGGTAAATACCCACAGGGAAACTTCCTTCCGGTTGATAGGTACAGTAATAGAGCTCATCATAGTAGGCATCATAGAGTTTGCAATCATCACCGGTAAATGTGTAAGAGAAGGTTACGATGTTATCGGCAGCCGTCTCACATTTTCCCATTTTTTGTTTAGCCACACGAAATTCAAAGTATTCCTGAGTACTTTCCTGATCTCTAAATCCCAATTCGCAAAGTTGACTCATCCAAATCAATTCATCTATAATCGGGCGTAATTCTTCTACGTTGTCCATGTTGATTTCCTCATATTCGGGAAGGGCATTGACTTTGGTTTTGAACTGTTCTACCAAGTCGGTGTGGGAAACAACCTTCACTGTCACCGTAGACGTTATATTCGGAACTTCGGCAGATTTGACAACCAACTTGGCTGTACTACCTACTGGAACATCCTTTTTCATTTCAAAATATAATACATCATCTTCTTCCCTTACATCTCCCGAAATCCATTCTCTTATCTCATTATAGTCGAAAGTCACTTCATAATTCGTCGAGGTCTGTCCGTTATTGTCCACACCTCTTGCGGACAGATACAGGTATCCGCCCGGAATAAGTAAAATGCTTCCATCGGCGGATATGCTTTCCACTACAACCTTTGTCGTTGCCCGATAGGGTAATTCCACCAACTGTGAAAGGGCTTTCGACAAGGCCTTGTATGCTTCCACAATTTCCTCATCAGTTGCTTGGGGATTACTTAACACGTTTGCTGCTTTTTCACGCTTTCTCACCATTGCCTCGTATGACCATAATTCATAATTGTAGTCAAGCAGGCTTGTAGCTTCTTCCACCAATTCTTCCAACGCCTCACGCGTTATATCCATTTCTTCCGTCCACTTGGCATACAACGTCAGGTCGCTCGTCACTGGAGTATTGAAATCGTAGAGTTGTGTCAACTCGGCATCGGTGTACCATCCAGCAAATATCATTCCGGCTTTAAACGGTGAAACCGGCTCTTTCACCAACGCTCCTCTGAGCACTCCCTGCGGATCTACCTCGGAACCACCGTTGGTTTCGAATGTTACGGTGAAGTCGGCTACTTTCCAACCGGCATACAGAGTAAGATTCTCCGTCACCACGTCTTTATTGAAGTTCCAGGCAGTGGTACAAGCTGCCTCTTTGAACCACCCCGTAAAAGCGGCTCCTTCTTTAGCCGGAGCTGTAGGTTCGATCAGTCGTTCACCGGCAGCAACCGTCTGCGAATCTACCTCACTGCCACCCTGTGAATCAAACGTAACTGTGAACTTCTGCAATTCCTTTTCATCCTCCTCCTCACAACTTGTCCCGACAAAAGCGAATACCGAGACGAAGCAGATCATTTAAACATAAAATCTAAATGTTTTCATAAATTTGTCTCTGTTTTTAAAGTTAATATAATTTATAATAATATTATTTATTATTACATAGTATGCGTTGATTATAATAAATAGTATTTATGTAAATCGGGGCAAAGATAAACAAATAATGTGAATATTTTATACTTAAAATGCTATTTTTATATCTGATAATTCTTGGGCGAGTTAATTTTATACAGTTAGGACATTACGGACGTTTTGGTAAATAACGTTACCGTCAGCAATTCAAGCGTAAGTTCAGATGAGCGCCCTTTAACTCCTGTTTGACATCTTTTATGAAGATAATCGGGTTAATATTGCTTTTGAACCGAGTTATATATATTCATTTGCCTGTAAATTAACTACCTAAAGAATAATACGGTAAGGAGATGTACAATAAATACAGTTTTCTTTCTTTCGGATTTCCCGCTGTACTGTCAAACTTTGATAACAAAATGACAAAGTAGACACTCTACTAAAGAACAACATTTTAAAACTAAATACCTGCTATTTCTGTTATGACAAATGACGAACATAGTATTGAAATTTCTGCCGGTTATAAAGGCAGTTTACGTATCGCTCTTGGATATACATTTTAATATGTATTTGTCTGTAATCCCTTGATAAAGTATACATCGCAGATTCATTAGAAATTAGATATGAATAATATATGTATCTATGTTGGTGTGAATGGTTGTAAAATGATTGTGTCTAAAAGAAAAAGGGGATTTCGCAGAAACGGACTTACATACATTGAGAAGGAGCGAATGTTTTACAACTTATTGAGTCGATATTAGAAGAAATAAATGCGCATGGCTTAGTTTTCAATGCGAATCCTTTGAGAATACAAAAATCCGAAAGTGGTTAGACAGACGTATTTGCTCCACTTTGGGGCGAATTGCCGTTCAAGGATCATAGTCTTTGCTCCAAAATACTATTTTATGATACGTGAAGCAATATTAGAAGCTTTCCAAGAGAAGGGCAACGGGAAAATCAGCATGGAGAATATAGAAAAGTCTTTTTTATTTCTTGGTTTAGAAATTGTATTGAAAAACAAGTAGTTATACCTCGTATTTGCAAAGCTGTATTTTCAAGAAATTAGCCAATCGGGAAACCGGTTGGCTTTTTATTTATATTTGCCCGTGAACGTTTTTATCCTATTAAAATGCTTTGCAAATATGTTCTTACGATAGATGGAATTGCCCATGAACTTCCTAAATCCTGCATCCGGAATTGGGATGAAATCAAACGCACCGTTAAGCGTAGTGATTTCGGTGGAATTATCAGGACGTTCACTTCGAAATTTGAGTTCGTAGGCGATGCCTATGATTTACTTCTCAATGAATGGGTTGAAAAATACCTGTTAGCTGATGCCCGGATTGCAATATATGAGATCAATAACCGGCATACTTATGATATTTTTGTTGATAGTAAACTTGATTTCGGCACTTTCGACAATTCGGGCTACGCGATATCTATGAATACTGTTGATAACAGCGTTTCGACTCTTATTAATGCTAATAAAGGAACACAGTACGAATATCTTGTTGATGAAATAAAAGAAAAGCGTCAGCTATATTATGATAGGCTGGATATGCTCAGTACTGTCAACTGGGTTGTTGTAGGGGAGTCTGCAGAAGATAGCAGCGATGTTACACTGTCTTTTGACGGAGTGGGCTATAAAGTGATTCCTATATATATAACCAGCTCTGAAATATACACAAATAATTTATTTGAATTTTCGGATGTGGATCCCGGAGAAGTTTCGGTTTACTCTGGTTTTCTCAAAGCCAAGAAAGATGTGACATTGGACTTGAGTATAAATATTGATTTTTTGGCTTATGTCGCAGCATCAGATGATACAAGAATAATCTTATTTAAAAACGGAGTAAGGCTTAACGATCTTAAATGGGAAAATGATGGTATAAACCATACAAAGATAAATATTGAGACAACGCTTACATTGAATGGGGATGATGTTCTTTCTCTTGGTATTTATTCGAAAAAGAAGAGGTATACCGTTCTGTTTACAGAGAAATCCATATCTGTAAAATGGAAAGAACGTAGTAACAATACTATTTATATAGATGTAATAACCCCAACAAAAGTGCTGAATAGCCTGCTTAAAAGTATCAATGGAGGAAAGGAGGGGATAACCGGTAAAATTGTGAGCAATTATGATTCCAGACTCAAAAATTGTGTCATAGTGGCGGCTGAAAGCATCCGCGGCATACCTGATGCGAAATTATACACCTCGTATACGAGATTTGCAGACTGGATGGAAGCAGTATTCGGTTTTGTTCCTGTAATTGAGGGAAATACTGTTCAGTTCGTTCACAGGGACACGCTGTTTGATGCAAGTGTTATTAAGGAATTTGATGTTGAGCATACGGACTTTACTTATTCTGTTGATGAGAATTTGATTTATTCGTCTGTCCGTGTTGGTTATGACAAACAGGATTATGATTCTATCAACGGGCGTGACGAATTTCGGTTTACAGCAGAATTTGTGACTGGCATAGATGTAACGGATAATAAGTTGGAACTAATTAGTCCTTATCGTTCGGATGCCTATGGTATTGAGTTTTTAGCCCAAAAAAGAGGAAAGAATACCACCGACAACGAAAGTGACAATGATGTATTTTTTGTTGGTGCCGAGGATCGCTTGATTACTCCAAGTGGGATATGTTATAGGCTTATTAGAATGGGGTGGGACATAGATGGGGTCTTGAGTCCGGATACAATGTTTAATGTCATGTTCAATCAACGCTCTATGTTGGCTGCAAACAGTAAGTATATCGGCATTAGTGCTGATAAACTTGAATTTACTTCGTCTGACGGCAACAGTGATGTCGTGATCAATGGTACTGCACTAAAGGATGATTTTATAATACCCGAAAAACTGGCAACTTGTGGAAAAGTAAGTTTCAATACCTATGACGGGACTATGCCTTCTCCTGTAAATGGCATTATTACTCTTGTTAAGGATGGATATGTGTATAAGGGTTTTTTGAGTGAAGCTGACAGGCAGATAGAACGGTTTGACGGTTTAAAATATGAACTCATAGTGAAATCGATCTCTAAAGTTTAAAATTATTGGTTATGCTGAGAATAAGTCCTTTTACCCCTCTGTTTTTCAATCCATCTACTGACAGGTTCGGTGCGAAGAGTAAATATGTTCAGAAATTCTCCGGTTCTGATATTATATTTATTGAATTGATAGGGGGAACATCCGATGCGATACCGGATTTGATCGTTCACGATCTGGTAAATGAATATCATGATTCTGTTGAATGGCACACGTGGGATATGAATGAAAACCAAATCGTCTATTTCCATGTAATAACAGGGTTGAATTGTGGATACTACAATGTACAGATCGGTGATTCGATTAGCGAAATGTTCAAGGTGACGAACGATGCTGCCGAGCTTGATGAGACTACCATAATCCAGTATTCAATGAAGGACAACCGGCAGCGGACTGATAGTGTTTTTTGGATTGATGGTATGCAATATTTCCTTGATTTCCGTGCTCCGGGAGGATTCAAAGATAGTAATTGGGCATTTACGGTAGACAATGAACAGTTTACCACTCCCGATGGCGATATTGTTGAGTTGTATAGCCGTGAAGCCACACAAAAAGTATTCACTTTGGGAAATTCGATCGGTTGCCCTATTTGGTTCGCGGATTTTCTTAATCGTATCCTATGTTGCAACTATGTTTACTTTGACGGTGTACGTCATGTAAGAAAAGACAGTAGTGTTCCGGAACTGAACCAAGAAATAGAAGGATTGAAAAGTTTCATATTCAATCAACAGTTACAACAGATAAAAACGCTTGATCCCATATTGGAAAATAGGAACCAATTGGCAATGAGACGCGTGAAAGATGATATTTATAGGAGAACGGATAATGAACATATGCGTGGTATTACATAAAAGAGTAGTAGATTATGACAGAAATAGAAAAGCAAGAGATTGTCAGCCTTGTGCTGCAAGCGTTGAGGACAAATAGCTTTACGATAGAACAGCTTACTGCCGTGAAATCTTTGTCTGATGATATGTATGTTGAGATTAGTGGTGGGCGGAAAATATTAGTACAGGATTTAACTGACGCTATATCCGATTATATTGATCAAGACTTGGAAGGTTTAAAGAGTAGTATTTCGGCTGTGGAGAAGAATATTACTGACGGAGATGCTGAACTGCTAAAAAGGATATTAGGTACTTCAACTGATTCAAACCCTCTTACCGACCCTTTCAAGAGTCTGGGTACGGTTGGTTCACTGGCGGACTTAAAGCTAAAACTCAATTCTTTATATGTGGGTAATTCCTCTGTTGGAAATTACCGTTGTGTGTTTATGGCTGATTCTACCAGTATTCCTCTCAATATTCAAGTAGAGCGATTGGGACTCAATAATGTTTATCAGTCGTTTACTTCGTGCATCCAACTTGATGCAATGAATAACAATACGGCTACTGAAGTAACCGTAGGACCGGTTATTACTTTGTCCCGGAGTGGTGTGGTTTCCAATGGTAATACGACTTGGGGGAAATGGATGTCAACCGAAGCTAAATTACGGGAAGTTATCGGTACTGAAAACGGGTCTAAAATTGATGACGGTTCCGTTTGGGGTGAACTGAAGAAGCTTGGCGGTATTGTTACCGATCTGGGTGTCGTTCCCTTATCTTTTTTTGATAATCTTGGATTTTCAACAGGCATTTACGTATATCGTAGTGAAGAAGATAATGTCCCCGGGATGCTTTTTGTCGATTATCCGGCTTCCAACACGATTTATTGCCAGCAGATTCGTTTTGTCAAAGGAGTTACTTACAATCGGGTATATAACCGGCTTACTGGGGAATGGTCAGACTGGGAAAGTGTACATACTACTTATAAGGATGCGGCAGATAAGGGCTACAACGGTACTGAAGAGGATTTCTACAATAATCTGTCCAATATCGACATGCTCCGGTTCCTTAAAACCGTTCGCTATTCCGATATTGATTCGGTGGTCGACAGTGGGTATTACATCGTGACGGATGAAGAGACTTATTCAAGCGATATCCTGTTCGTATCCCGGTACGGTGAGGACGATGCCGTAGCGCAGGTATTTTTCTCTTTCAAGTTCACAGCCGGAATACTCAAGAAACGTATCCAGACAGGCGGTAAGTGGAGCGATTGGGAAGAGATTACGGGTAGCGGCTCCGGCAGCGGTTTCTATAATGTCACCCTGCTTCATCCTTTAAATACCGGTTTCTATACGAAAGAAACTGCCGTTGCCGTCCTTAAGGATGCAAAAATCAAGGATGACCAGAAACCCGGTATGATAATCACGTTTGAAACGTCCGACGGTGTCTGGGAGGATTACCGTTTCGTGGGTACGGATACCGGTACATTTCTTGAGCCTTCCGCCTGGGAGGAATACGGCGGTAAAGGAGCTGTCAAGAAAATAACCGTGTCACGTGGTGTAGAAACCACGGAACTTACACCCGACAAGAGCGGCAATGTCAATCTTGATATTCCCGTCATGGAAGTAGATGAAACCATTGATGCAAATTCTACCAACCCAGTACAGAACAAGGCCATTTCCGCAGAGTTGAAGGGTATTAGCGGCAAATACGGTGCAGCCTTGCGTTTGAATACCATCGGAGAAGGTGATGAAAAGGCTTATTCATTATCCCTGCTCACGGAGGGAGGCGAAGAGCTAAGCACTACGGAAACATTCACCGGTGGTGGCGGTGGTTCGGTAGCAACCACGAAAATCACATTAACACGCCTTACTCCCAATCCTACGGTCAAGAATGGTGATACCGTAGAGTTGAGTTATAAGTATGACCAGATTGATACGACCACGGGGGAATCAACTGGTAACTCCGCAAAGGCTGTCGTGACGGTAGTACGTGGCGCAACGTCAAGTTCATTTGAGAGTACCATCCCAGCAGGTAGCACGCAAAAGATTGATGTAACGAAATATCTTGGTATCGGTACTAATAATGTACGTGTGCGTGTAGAAGTCGGTAGCGGAGAAGAGAAACAAGTAGCAAGCATATCTTGGACGGTAAGCGTGATTCAGCTAACGCTTACAAGTTCCTTCAATATTGCCACGGTCATAAACAAGGGTGATAAAGTCAGTATTCCGTATGCCCTTACCGGTAGCGGTACAAAAACCTTGCGTTGCTACGTGGATGGCATAGATACGGAAGACAGAAGTATTACCACGAGTACTGCAAACGGTTCATTCTCTATTGATACGGCAAAGATGACACATGGTGCTCATTCCGTTCAGCTTGTTGCGGAGTTGGAACTTGCCGATGAAAGTATCATTAAGAGTATCTGCATTTATTTCGATTTTGCGGTCTGGGAGATTGGAAACACCTAGCCGATTATTGCAACTCGTTTTGATTATCAGGATGGAACAATCATTACAAACGGTAACAGACCATATATTCCTGTCAAGCAATACGATGGTTACACGCTGACTTATGCAGCCTACAATCCGCGGGAAACTCCTGCTACGGTAGAGGTTTACGAGGCAGGAACATTGGTTTCATCCGCAAAAGTGGCATTTGTCACGACCAAATTAGATTTACGGGCAATGAACTACGGTACGGAAACTTGTAAACTCGTATGCGGTACATTGGAATACTTTTTCAACTTGAATGTCACGAAATCCGATTTGAACCTTATAGAGCCAACTGATGGTATGCAGTTGAAACTATCCGCACAAGGACGTAGCAACAGTGATACTAATAAAGAGGAATGGACGTATGGAGACATTACCACGGAGTTCAGCGGATTTAACTGGGGTGGCGATGGCTGGGTAGGCAATGCTTTAAGGCATGCGAACAATTCCCGAAGCGTAGTGAAATACAAGCCATTGGAACAGCCGACACAGAACGCTGACAATGCCTTTGCGTTCCTTATAAAGTATAAAGCCACGGAAGTTACGGATGATAATGCGGAGATTATCCGTTGCGTTGACGAAAACGGAACCGGGTTTGTCATCACCCCCACGGAAGCAAGGATGGTAACTCGTGGTAACAGCCGGCTGGCCATGAAGATGGCTTCCGATAACGTTTATGAGGTCGGTTTCGTTTCTTTCCCCAAATCTTCTGATGGCTCATCGGATTATGAGAAGGAGAACACGGAAATGGTATATCTGTACATCAATGGTATTATGTCGGGAAGTGTTCAGCGTGGTACTTCGGATAGTATCTATCAAAGCATATCTTCTTATATCAATATGGGAGCGGAAGGTGCTACATTGGATGTCTATCTGATGCGTGGTTATAATACGTTCCTCACGGATGACCAGATGCTATCTTGTTATATCCTTGACCGGGATACGGTTGATGAATTGATGGATGAATACAATTCAAACGACATATTAGACGATAACGGCAATGTCAGCGTGGAGAATATTCCTGACGGAATGCGGGTGGTTATCATTACAGGCAGGCAAGCCAACGGGGTTCCTACTGTACTGCAAGCAGCCGTAAATAACAATAAGGATACCAAATATGACGTTGACCGGATTTTGTCGTATGTAAAAAACGGTGACCCCAAACAGAACTTCTTATGCGTTGGCGGTTGTATCCGTTTGCAGGGAACATCTTCATTGGCTTATCCGATAAAGAACTACCGCATATATTTCAAGAATGCAGCCAAGGAAGAAGGAAAGCTGTATCTTGGTTGTGATGAGCAGGGAGTAGGTGGTGAATTGCAAGTAAAGGCAAAATTCTCATTCCGTCTTGCTTCCGCAGATAATTATGCGGCGGCTCCTGTAGATTGCTTCTGTACGAAAGCCGACTTTGCTGAAAGTTCCAGTTCTCATAATACAGGCATGGCCCGTATTGTTCAAGATACCTTGTTGGGAATTGGAGAACTTGTGCCACCTCAGAAATATGTAAACAGGGAACAATATCAATATGATGTCCGTACTACGATAGATGGCGAACCTTGCCTGTTCTTCTATCGTGGTACAGCAGACGAAACGCCGCAGTTTTTGGGTAAATTCAACTGGAATAATGATAAGAGTACAGAAGATGTATTCGGCTTCTTAGATATACCGGGTTATCATGACCAAGCGTGGGTGACAGAAAAATTTGAAGGTAATAAT
>ENA-ORLY01003756-ORLY01003756.1-human-gut-metagenome-genome-assembly--contig:-NODE-3756-length-11851-cov-2.344997_pt1 | contig 11851 bp, 7 predicted proteins | sample MGYA00243071_ERZ508832 | MGnify/ENA primary metagenome ERZ508832 (study PRJEB26277, sample SAMN04329777) | human gut metagenome | biome: human-associated habitat | host: Homo sapiens | place: USA...
GCCGCGTCCTCCCGCGCACCTCCTTGCACCGTTTGCATCGGTACTGCATAGAATATTAAGGCAAGAAAAAGCAATACCGCAAAGGGGGAAACCAAGATGGGATACAGCATCGACCGCGAGACGGCGGAGCGGCTGCGCTCGGTCGACGAGCAGACACTCGCCGAGATAATCGGACGAATAGCTCCGGCGCAGGCAAAGGCGCTGAGCGGCAAGACCGGAATGATAAAGAAGAAGCTCGGCTCGCTGTCAGCGGAGGAGATCTCACGCATCGTGTCGGGCGTAAAGCCCGAGCTGATTGAGCAGGTCAAGCAGCTGCTCGAGGGAGGTGGCGGCAGTGGCAGGTGAAGCGCCCGATTACGGCAGCATGATAGGCGACATACTCGGAAATCCCGAGGCGATGGAGGGAGTCATGCAGGTAGCAAAGGCTATGGGACTTGAGTTTGATGAAGATGAGATGATTGAGAGAGTAAGAAATACATCTATCAACTCGCCAGAAGGAAGAACATCTATTTACGCAGACTTAAAGGCAGGAAGACTTACAGAGGTTAATACAATAAGTGGTGCAGTTGTGAAGGCGGGAGACAGACTTGGTGTGCCAGTTCCTTCACATAAGATGATAGTTAATATGGTTCACGCCATGGAAGATAAGAGTAAGAATAACGTCCAGTAAAAGATATAGAATTATTGAATAGATTGCTGGTAAATAAAAATATTAGCATGTATTAATATAATATCAGCGAGAACAGACAGAAACTAAATATAGAGAATAATAAAAATAATTAAAATTAAGGAATGTCTGCTAACGGAATACAGACGAAAAGGAGCAACAAAATGATATTTTCATCAATTCACACAAAGGATGATTATTCTAATTATCCAAAGGCAGTACAAAGAGCAATCGAATACTTAAAGAGCAATGATTTCACAAAGATGGAGCCAGGAGTTTATGAACTTGAAGGAAAGCTTATGTACGCGCAGGTATTTGATGCAGAGACTGGTTCTGTAAATGAGAAAAGACCAGAGGTTCATGAGAAGTACTTAGATGTACAGTTCCTTGTAACAGGAAGAGAAAAGTTAGGGTTTACACCAGATACAGGCAACTATGAAGTAGCTGAAAGATTTGACGAGAGAGACCTTATATTCTATAAGGAAGTTGAAAATGAAGGTTTCATCACATCTACACCAGGATGCTTCTGTGTATTCTTTCCAACAGATGTGCACAGACCACAGGTTGCAGATGGAGAACCTATTAAAGTAAGAAAAGTTGTAGTAAAGGTAAGCGTAGACCTTTTAAAGTAACCACGTAGATACATACAGGCTGCTGGCAGACATTTATCAGGGTTATGGCTGTCAGCGGGGATGTATCGGATATGGAGGAATTTATGGGCAAGAAACTAATAGCATTGATATTATGCGTAACAATGCTGGCCAGTCTTACACTTACAGGATGTTCAACTAACAGTGCGGACGGTCAGGAAGTAAAAATCATAAGAGTAGCATTCAACCAGAATGAAAATCATCCACAGTACAAGGCTATGAAGGAACTTGGTGAAAAGTTCGAGCAGGCAACTAATGGAAGATACAAGATGAATATATATGCCAATGGTGTGCTTGGTGAGCAGGGTTCTATGGCAGAGTTCATAAGAACAGGTGCTCTTGATATGGCTATCGTTCCATGTTCAGTGCCAGAAGGATATGATTCAGACTTTGCTATCGTAGGTGCCCCTTATCTTTACAAGGATATGGACCACTTAAGAAGAGCAACAGAAACTGGTGTATTCACAGACCTTTTTAAGTCAACAAGGAAATATAATTTTGAGGTTCTTACAATATATACAGCCGGCGAGAGAAACATATATGCAGCTAAGCCTATTAACTCAGCAGATGACCTTAAGGGTATGATTGTCAGAGTTAATGACAGTACTACATATCTTAACATGGTTAAGTATATGGGTGGTACAGGTACAGCAATGTCTCAGTCAGAGGTATATACAGCACTCCAGCAGGGTGTTATTGATGCAGGTGAAAACAGTGAGCTTGTATACTCAGACTTCAAGCATAATGAAGTAGCAAAGTATTATTCATATACAAGACATATCGTACATCCAGACGTAGTAGTAGCAAGTACTAACTTTCTTGACAGTATGTCAGCAGAAGACAGAGCAATATTTGACGAGCTTGTAATGGAGTCAACAGAATACGAATTTGACACATTTAAGGAAGCTGTTGAAAAAGGTAAGGAAGAAGCAGAAGCACACGGAGCAATATTTGTATATCCAGATACTAACGAATTCAGAGAGAAATGCCAGCCATTACTTGACAGTATCGCTAATCAGTCAGATATGACAAAGGATATATATAATAAGGTAGAAGCTTTACGTGACGAGAACTAATGAGGAGGTGTACTTAATATGAAGACAGTTAAAAATATATTGGACAAGATAACTTCGTATGCAAGCGTATTCATATTTATAATGATGGTGCTTATGGTAACTTATCAGGTAATTGCAAGATATATCTTCTCTGCGCCAAGCAGCGTGACAGAAATTCTTACAAGATATGCATTTGTATGGTTAATAATCATATCAGCAACATATATGTTCGGACAGAGAGAACATATCAACATAGGTGTTGTAAAGGATAAGCTTCCAGGAAAAGCAAAGACAGTAGTTAATATTATAATCGAGTGTGTAACAATAGCATTTTCAGGACTTGTAATGGTATTTGGTGGTTTCAGGATAACACATATGAACTTTGTACAGTTCGATTCAATATTACACATTCCAACAGGTATTATATATTCAATCATCCCAATATGCGGCGTGATTATTATATTCTACAGCGTATATAATATCACTCTTGAGCTTAAGAAAGAGGCAGAATAGGAGGTAAATATGAGTATAGCATTACAGGTAGCCTTGGTAATGGTTACAATACTGGTAGTACTGCTTGTTATCGGTGCTCCAATCGGTGTAGCCATAGGTATGTCATCAGCAGTTTCAATGATATGTATGATTCCAGCAGATGTTTCTTTCGCAACTTCTGCACAGAGAATATTTGCGGGTTCTAACTCGTTTTCACTTATAGCTATTCCATTTTTCATTCTTGCAGGTAACATAATGAATAATGGTGGTATCGCACAGAGACTTGTAAACTGTGCCAAGGTAATCAGCGGACGTATGCCGGGTGCTCTTGCACAGTCAAATGTAGTAGCAAATATGTTATTCGGAGCAATCTCAGGCTCAGGTGCAGCAGCAGCCGCTGCCATGGGTGGTACAATCGGACCACTTGAGGAAAAGGAAGGTTATGATAAGAACTACAGTACAGCAGTTAATGTAGCATCTGCTCCAGTAGGTATGCTTATCCCACCAAGTAACACAATGATCGTTTATTCAAGCGTTGCAGGCAGTGTTTCTATAGCAGCACTTTTTATGGCAGGTTATATTCCAGGTATTCTCTGGGGTGGTGCAGTTATGGTGCTTGCAGGTATCATGGCTAAGAAGCGTGGATATCAGGCAGAATCAAGAGTTCCTCTTAAGGTTGCTCTTAAGACATTCTGGCAGGCAATCCCAAGCCTTTTACTTATCGTAATCGTAATCGGAGGTATCCTTGGAGGTATCTTCACAGCAACAGAAGGTTCTGCTATCGCAGTAGTATATGCAACAGTATTATCACTTATATACAGAGCATTTAAGATTAAAGACATTCCTAGAATTGTCCTTGAGGCAGCTAAGACAACAGGTATTATCACATTCATGATCGGTCTTTCATCTATTATGTCATGGGCTATGGCATTTACAGGAATTCCAGATATGATAGCTAAGGCAATACTTGGTCTTACAACTAATAAGTTCCTTATATTACTTCTTATAAATGTATTATTACTTGTAGTTGGTACATTTATGGATGTAACACCAGCGATACTTATATTTACACCAATCCTTTTACCAATCTGTAAGTCACTTGGTATGGATGCTATCCACTTTGGTATCTTACTCTGCTTCAACTTATCAATTGGTACAATAACACCTCCTGTAGGAACAATCCTTTTCACAGGATGCCGTGTTGGTGGAACAACAATCGAGAGCGTTATAAAGACACTGCTTCCTTACTTCGGAGTAATCCTTATAGCATTGTTACTTGTAACATATATTCCTCAGATATCAATGTTCCTTCCACATATACTTGGACTGGTATAATTAATATCTCATAAATAAATTGATTGTTTTTGATAAACTTGATAAATAAATAATGCCGCAGGTCAGATATAAAAGCTGATTTATGTGGATTAAATAATTACATAATGATACAAATGTGGAATACCCTTCACATTTATATAAAACTTTTTTCCTAATATTATACAAAGAGACACCGTGGTGGCTGAAAGGCTGACGCGGTGTTTCTTTGTATTTTTTTATTAATTATTCGAGTTATGAATTTTGTTGTGGATAACGCCTGGATATATAGTACTAATGTACTAAAAAAAGACGAATAAAAGCTAAAAAATTCAGTGGTTGATATATAAACTGAAAAAATATTAGTTGTATAAAATTAGTGCAGGTTGTATTCTTTAGTTAAAACAGGTGGACAAATTTTGTCCAAAGTCAACAAAAAAGACAGTGCATATAAAAACAATTAATGATAGTAATTATAGGTTTCTTATGCATGGAAAGGGAGAAAAGATGAAGAAATCAGTAAGGAAGAAAGGATGGTTTAAGAGAATATCGGCTGTGATTATGGCTGTGGCTTTAATTCTGTCGGGGCTCTATATACCGGATGGGCTGTTTGCGGTTAAGGCGAAGGCGGCGGAGAGTATGTCTGCTACATGGACATATGAAGATACGAACGATAAAATGTATGATAGCAATGGTAATAACGTTACAAAGTTGCAAAAAAATAGTGGAAAATTACTTAATTCAAAAGGTGATGAATTAGTAATTGATGCTACATCAGGCAAGTTTTCAAGCAATGGAAGCAATGCATATCAGACTAATAATGGTACTGTACTTACATTTCCTGTAGTTGCAGGTGCAGGTAATTGTACAATTACTCTGAAGTCAGAAAGTGCATTAACTGTTTCTGATATCGAGTTAGATGGTATGGAAGATGTTACTGTACAATCTAAAGGAAGCAAAATATATGAGATAACAGGATATGTAAAGAAAAATGCAGAGAATGTGGCTCTTACAATAGGTATTAATACATATCTGTATTCTATGCAGATAGACTCTTCCACAAGCGCTGCAACAACATCAGCAGCATTTTCTGCTGATAAGCTTAGCGAGTTTGAAACAGGGAAGACAATTTCAGCAGAGTGGAGCTATGATAATACAATTTCAGATAATAAGACAACTATCCAATCAGGCAATGGAACATATACTAATTCAGATGGTGATGTGTTATATGTAGATGCATCTAGTGGAAAGTTTGCGCCTAGTTCATCAAATAAAAGAATTCAGGTTAATCTTAAAACTCAATTAACAATGCCTGCAATGGGTGATAAAGCGGTAATCAGGCTTACGGCATATAAGAATACTTGTGATGATAAGGACGAAAATGAAGAAAAAGTAAAAGATATATCGAATATATTAGGTAAATATCTTGATTTATCAGGTCGAGTATTAGAAAAGGCAGAATGTGTTTCATGTGCTGCTAATTCAGAAGATAAGAATTATCTTGATTTGGAATTTGTTTGTTATCTCACAGGTGATGAGGGAGAACTTACATTAAACTTTTTAAATACAACTGACGGAAAAAATAATTATATCAAGTCCCTCTCAATACAATGTGAAGAACTTGAAAAGACAGCAATCAAAGGAACTGTCACATCTTCATCAACTATCCCAGATGGAACTTGTGTAGTTGCAACTAATAAGACTACAGGATTACAGTATTCTGGTGAAATATCAGATAAGATGTATTCTATTGAAGTTCCAGTAGAAGATACAGAAATGGAATATGAGTTATCTATAAGCAATCCTGCTTATATTATAACTAGTGACATAACATCAGTAAAGATTAGCAAGGAAGCTTCAAGTGAGGTGACAGCGGATATTACAATCATGAAGCTTTCAACTAAGACAGTAAGTGGTGCTATAACAGGCTTTGCAGATGACTATGATGTATCAGAGCTTGGAATAATATTTTCAACAGATGAAGATACAGAGTATGTACCAGAGGTTACTATAGCAGATGATAAGAAGTCATATTCTGCAAAGGTTGAAGAGGAAGTAACATATAGCGTTGCACTCACAGGCGTAGATGATTATGAGATAACATCTGCACACAGTGGAATAAGCTATACAGAAGACGGAACATTAGATATAACAGCTGGGCTTAAGCCAACATATGCTGTTACACTTAATCTTCCTGACGAACCAGACCTTACAGATAAAAATGTAACTTATACATATACAGATAAGAATAATGAAAAGTATGTATATAATTTTAGCTCACAGGACAGCATTAAGTTAAGAGAGGGTTCTTATACACTTACTCTTAGCGGCGACTTTATGGCACAGCCATATAAGATTAAGTCAGGAGCTGATATAACAGTTAAGTCAGAGGCAGTGACACAGAATGTTACATTTGAACAGATAACAAGCTGGTCTTTCGCAGCTGAATTCAAGGATACAATACAGAATGAAGTTGCATATTACGATGGTCTTACATTAGACACTACTAATGGAAGGATAAGGGCTAATGGTAATTCAGCCCAGTTAAATGAAGGAACTAAGATTATCATACCAGTAAGTGGAAAATGTACTATATCAGTAGAGGCATATCAGGCAGCTTATGCTTTGTATACAATAGGTGGCGAAGCAGCAAGTACAACAACAGCAGTTACAACTTACAGATATGACTCAAAAGAGGCAGGTACAGTAGAGGTAGTATCTATAAGTAATAATGCCTATATTAAGTCAATATCAGTAGTATACGATGCCAAGGAAGTTGAATATGTCAAGCAGCCAAAGATGCCAGTGATAACAGGCAATACAGGTAATCTTGTGGTACAGCCGGAAGGTCAGAGACTTAAGCTGACACAGACAGGCGGTACACTTTCAGCAGATGCCAGTGACAAAACAGCTATAAGTTCAACAGTAAGTTACTATGGTTTTGAAGAAACAGCAGATATTAATAAATTATCAGCAGATATAATTATTAATTCATGTGGAAATAGCTCAAGCAACGGTTTATTCTTTGGTGCTTATGACAGCAGCAAGATAGCTACAGTTGGTATAAGAAAGTCAACAGAATTAAAGCAGATATATTACAAAGGAACAAGTGAACCAGTTGGTGCAGGAAGTTCAGTAACAGGAACAGTTGATGTTGGTACAATGGTACATTTCGAGATGGTAAAGACAGACGATGGTCTGGTTATATCTGTTACACCAAAAGGACAGAAAGAACAGCAGTTAGTGTACAAGTATACAAGTACAGAGTTGTTTAAGACAGATAAAGCTGATACAGCAGTATCTTATGGTTTCGTATTAGCCGGAGTTGAGGCGACTATTAAGAATATGAAGTATGAAGCCGCTGATGGAACAGTTCTTTATGACCAGAATAAATGTTACAAGGCAGAAGGAACAGCACCAGAAATAGATACAGTTACAGCTATAGGTTCAGACACAAGAGAATATATAGATGTAAGCTGGACTAATAAAGTAGAGGCAGACGGAGATGGCTTATATGTACTTGAAGTATCACAGGATAATGGAAGTACATGGAGTAAGGTTGAGTCTGCACTCACAGATACTTCATACAGATATGTATTAAAAGAAGCTGGCAATTACAAGTTCAGGGTAAGCGGAAAGCTTGGTGTTGACGGTGAGATTAATTCATACGTTGAATCAGATGATGTATATATATTGCCCGCACTTGATAAGCCAGTACTTAGTATATCATCAACAAGTGAGAAGATTAACCTTGCATGGGATAAGGTTGATGGAGCAGATACATATGAGGTGTATCGTTATTCATATGATGAAACAAGTGATAATGCTAAGCTTATAGCAACAGTAAGCGATTGTGCTTATGAAGATAGTGATGTTGAAGCTGAGATGCCATACTATTACTACGCTATAGCATATTCACATAAAGATGGCAAAGTTGATAATAATAGTAATCCATCTGAGGCAGTATGGGCAGTACCAAGTGCCGGACATACTGGTGAGTATGTATACGAAGACTCATCAGCAGGACTTACTATAACTAAAAGGTCATATAACACAGTATATGATGGAAAGCTTACACTTGAAGGTGTTGTTGAGAAGCAGTCAACAGTTACATTAAAGATTAATGGAAATGTTGCTGATGAACAGGCAGTAGGCGTTAAGGGAACATTTACATTTACAGATGAAGAGCTTTCAGCGGGAAGAAATGATGTTGAATTACTTATAACAGATAAAGATGGCAATGTAACAAGAGAAACATTTAATTATGTATATCTTACTAACTATAATAAGGTAGTTGATGCCTCATATAAAGGAACAGATGGCGATAAAGTTAATGGTATTCCTACATATAAGACAGTTCAGGCAGCAGTAAATTCAGTTGACAAGTCTAATGAAACAAGAGTAGTTATTCTTGTTAAGGAAGGCGATTATAATGAACATCTTGTTGTATCATCACCTTATATATCTCTTATAGGTGAAGATAGTGAAAAGACAAGAATATATTATGATGTTAATGAACTTGCCGGAGGTGACATGGGTGTGCGTTGTGCAGTACGTATTGTAAACACAGCACACAACTTTACGGCAGAGAATCTTACGTTCGAGAATACATATAAATATCTTGGAGATGGCAGTAAGAGTAATGAGTCAGCAGATGCATTAAGCAATGATGCTGATAACGCTTCATATATTAATGTAAGAATACTTGGTTATCAGGATACATTATGTGCTAACAAGGGTACACAGTATTATTACAAGTGTTATATTGCAGGAAATGTAGACTTTATTTACGGAAATGAGCCAAGGGCATTCTTTAATGACTGTAAGCTTGTATTCCGTTATAATGCTAACAAGAATTCAGGTTATGTATGTGCACCTAAGACTTCTGCGGATGCAGCATATGGACTTACATTTTATAAGTGCCAGGTTCTTTCAGAGGATGGATGCTCAGGTAATAAGTATTATCTTGCAAGACCTTGGGGAGCAGATGCTTATATAACATGGATAGACTGCTATATGGGTAAGATTATACGTGCAAATGCAGCTAATCCATATACAGATATGAGTGGTAATTCAGCCGCCGCAGCAAGATTTTATGAGTATGGAAGCTTTGGACCAGGATATGTTATTAATGCTAACAGAAGACAGATATCTAAGAATAAGGCAGATGAGATGATTAAGATTAATTATCTTGGATGGGATCCTTATACAGTATTTAGTGCTGTTGGTATTAATTATGCAGGAAATGTAACAACCAAAGCAGAACAGAAGTATGTAACAAAAGAATATGTATCAGATACCTACAATGAAAATGATGGTGATGATACAGGACTTTACAAGTATAATGTTGAAGGTTATGCAGCAAGTGCCGGTGTAACTGGTGGTGGCAATCTTCTTGAAGAGTCAAAGAATTATTATAAGGCAGGAAGTGCCGAAGAATTCTTAGATGCGATAAAGCGTGTTAAAGCCAGTGGACGTGCATCAGTTATAGAACTTACAGCGGATATAGCACTTGGCGATAAGGAAGTTGAAGGCTATTCAGAATATAAGTCATTTATAACTGCACATAAGAACTACCCACTTACACACCCAGACCTTATTGAGTCAGGTATATCAATGTTAAAGCTTGCAGGTATGAGCAATCTTACAATCTATTCTAAGAATGGTGCTAAGATTACACATACATGTATAGATATAACAGGTTCTGACAACATAATTATAAGAAACATTAAGTTTGATGAACTCTGGGAATGGGATGATGAAACAGAAGGTGGATATGACCGTAACGACTGGGATTATATGACTATAGAAAAGGGAAGCTCTAATATATGGATTGACCACTGTACTTTTTATAAGGCATATGATGGCGTTATAGATATTAAGACACCAACAGATAAGAGCAACATAACAATATCATGGTGTGAATTCTTTCCAGCAAGTGATGGTGGAACATTCTTTGATAATATGATGAATGCTATGAAGGCTAATCCGGATGGATATGCATATTATAAGCATTTGCTTGAATCTGGAATGACACATGAACAGATATGTAATTATGCATATGGACAGAAGAAAACACATCTTCTTGGACAGAGCGATGAGGATACATCATCTAAGAATATAACAGTAACATTTGCTAATAACTACTATAAGGATTCTATGGACAGAATGCCTAGATTAAGATTCGGTACAGCACATGTGTATAATTGTATTATGGATGCACAGAATCTTAGGAATTATCGTCTGGATATAGAAAAAACAGCAGGTTCAGAGTATGCAAAGAAGATAGTAAGTAATGGTGCTTCATCTAACTGTGGAGCACATATGCTGCTTGAGAACTGTTATATGTCAGGTATGACTAATGTACTTATAAGTGGTAATGGAAGCAGTGCAGCCGGATATATCAATGCATTTAATTCTATATATATGCTTGATGGCAAGCAGGCAGAGTTAAAGGTAGCACTTAACACAGATAAGGCAGGTGAGGTAGCACTTGTTCAGGATAGAGAAGAATTCAAGAATGCACTGCCATATAGTGATTATGTATTATATGCAGCAGACAGTCTGAGTACAGAGGTTCAGCCATATACAGGTGCTGGAAAGCTTAAAGACCTTACAGCATTACAGTGGGAAAGAACATCTTATAATGATTCGCCAATTGTGCATAAAGAACATGTATGGAATGATGGAGAAATATCAAAAGATTCTACATGTACTGAAGCAGGCTTAAAGATATATACATGTAAAGTATGCGGAGAAACTAAGAAAGAAACTATAAATGTTCTTGAACATACATGGGATGAAGGAAAGGTAACAAAAGAAGCAACTTGTGATACTGATGGTGAGATATTATACACATGTAAAGAGTGTAATACTACAAAGACAGAAGTAATCAAGGCACATGGACACAGCTACAGCGAGGAATGGACAGTAGATAAAGAAGCAACCTGTGAAGAAGCAGGAAGTAAGTCACATCACTGTACAAGATCAGGCTGTGATAGTAAGTCAGATATAACAGTTATAGAAGCCTTAGGCCATGAGTGGGGCGAAGTAAAAGAAACTAAAGCACCAACATGTACTGAAGCCGGAGAAAAAACATACACATGTACAAGATGTAATGCAACAAAGACAGAAGCGATAGCAGCATTAGGTCATGCATATAGTGTAGAATGGACAGTAGATAAGGAAGCAACTTGCGAAGAAGCCGGAAGTAAATCACATCACTGTACAGCAGAAGGCTGTAACAGCAAGACAGATGTAACAGAAATAGCCGCATTAGGACATAGCTGGGATAAAGGAAAGATAACAAAAGCCCCAACATGTACAGAAACTGGTGAGAAGACATATACATGTACAAGATGTAATGTTACAAAGACAGAAGCAGTAGAAGCCCTTGGACATCATTACAGTGTAGAATGGACTATAGATAAGGAAGCTACAACTACAGAAACAGGAAGCAAGTCACATCATTGTACAGTATGTGGAGATATGGCAGACATTACAATAATTCCTATGATTAAGGAAGAAGTTAAGGTAGATATTAAGGTCGAGGTTGTAAAGAAAGAAGACACACCAGATACAAGCATTGAAGGTTCAAAAGATGAAGTGATTAACAGTGTTCTTACAGATTAATAAAATAATGATTCTAATTATTGTGCTAATGTTGTAGTTAAATT
>ENA-ORLY01003763-ORLY01003763.1-human-gut-metagenome-genome-assembly--contig:-NODE-3763-length-11833-cov-6.363389_pt1 | contig 11833 bp, 9 predicted proteins | sample MGYA00243071_ERZ508832 | MGnify/ENA primary metagenome ERZ508832 (study PRJEB26277, sample SAMN04329777) | human gut metagenome | biome: human-associated habitat | host: Homo sapiens | place: USA...
TTTGGCAACGCAGATGCCGTGCCGCAGCCGCCGAAGCGGTGCTTAAGCCGTAAGGCGGGAATTGTGCGGTGTTGCCTATAATCTTCACCGTTTTTCACATACTTTTCACTCTCTGACGAAACCTATTTCACAATTAGCCTGTATACTGTAGGCATAGAAAGCGAAAGGAGACGACCACTATGAGCAACGAATACGATTACTCCGGTCTCTATAACAATACATCCGGCAGCGGTCAGCCGAACGGCCAGAACCCGCAGCCCGAGCAAAGCGCCCCCGCGCAGAACCAGCAGCCCCAACAGAGCAGCTACCCCAACGTAGGCTCCAGCGGTGTCAACACCGCCAACACGGCGCGCACAGATTATTCTTCCTACAATTCCGGCAGCACGTCCGGCCAGAATCCCCAGCAGGATTCCAACGGCTACACCAGCAGCTTCAGCGGCGGCAATGGCAATAACGGCGGCTACAACGGCTACAGCTATTCCAGCGCCCCGCAGCAGCCCCCCGTACCCCAGAAGAAAAAGGGCAGCAAGGTCCTGCTCCGCGTGCTGGCCTGCGTCGGCGTGGCTGCGCTGGGCTTCGGCGGCGGTCTGGGCGGCGCTGTGGTCGCCAGCCGTGCGGGCCTGACAGGCAACCAGGTGGTCGTCCAGCAGGTAGAGCGCAGCACGGACGCCACCGCCGCAGGCAGCACCGATGGCACAAGCATGAGCGTGCAGCAGATCGCGTCTGTCGTCTCGCCCAGCGTTGTCGCCATCACCACCGAACAGATGAGCAGCAGCCAGACCTGGTTCGGCGGCTACTACGTCCAGAGCGGTGCCGGTTCCGGCGTCATCATCAGCCAGGACGGCTACATCCTGACCTGCGCCCACGTCGTCAGCGGCGCGACCAGCGTAAAGGTGCAGCTGAACGGCAGCGATGAGAGCTACGACGCCACCGTCGTCGGTCAGGATTCCACCTCCGACATCGCGGTGCTGAAAATTGATGCTACGGGCCTGACCCCGGCGGTCATCGGCGACAGTGACGCCCTGGCCGTGGGCGAGGTCGCCGTTGCCGTCGGCAACCCGCTGGGCACGCTGTCCAACACTGTCACCGATGGCATCGTCAGTGCGCTGAACCGTCAGGTCACCGTGCAAAACAACGATATGACGCTGATCCAGACCGATGCGTCCATCAGCCCGGGCAACTCCGGCGGCGGCCTGTTCAATGCGAACGGCGAGCTGATCGGCATTGTCAATGCCAAGTCCAGCTACAGTGAGGCCGAGGGCATCGGCTTTGCGATCCCCATCAACACAGCCATGGAGATTGGCCGGCAGCTGATCGAAAACGGCAGCGTGGCTCGTCCTGCGCTGGGCGTCAAGATCGTGGATGTGACCGACGCCCAGACCGCCCAGCAGTTGGGTGTCTCCACAATGGGCGTCTACGTTGTCGAAGTCACAAAAGGCAGCGGCGCCGACGCCGCCGGTGTACAGGCGGGTGACCGCGTGCTGGCCGTCGATGACACCGCCGTCAGTGATTCCTCCGCGTTGAAGAATTACCTGAAAGACAAGGGCATCGGCGACACCGTCAACCTCCAGGTCGAGCGCGACGGCAAGGTGCTGACGCTGGCTGTTACGCTTGGGTCCAGCGCACAGTAAAAACAATATAGAAACAGGGATGCAGACCGAAATCTGCATCCCTGTTTTTTGTTTGAATAGCTTCCCCCTCGGGGGAAGCTGTCAGCGGCCCCGCCCGCTGACTGATGAGGGGAAACCGTGCCATTATGGCCCGGCAGCGGGTTGCCGCCGGAAGTCTGCCCCTCTCAGGGGGTCGGCGTCCACTCCTGACTCCTCACTCAGTTCTGATCCTTACTTTTTCCCACCAGCGCAGCCAGCACGCCAAAAATCAGGCTGGCCGCTATGCCGCCGGACGCCGCCGTCAGGCCGCCGGTAAACGCACCGGGCAGGCCGCACTCGTCCACGGCATTCTGCACGCCCTGGGCCAATAAATGCCCGAACCCCAGCAGCGGCACGCTGGCCCCCGCCCCGGCGAAATCCGCCAGCGGCTTGTACAGCCCGACAGCGCTTAAAATCACGCCCGCCACGACATACCCGGTCAAGATTCGGGCAGGGGAGAGCTTCGTGTAATCAATAAAAAGCTGCCCTACGACGCAGATCGCGCCGCCGACCACAAACGCCCAGACATAGCTCATACCGCACCTCCCAGCTCGACACAGTGGGCGATGCCCGGGATGCTCTCCCCCTGCAAAAACGTAGTCTGGCTCATCAGTGCGCCCGTTGCCAGAAACAGCACGCGGCGCAGCTGCCCCGCGGCCAGCATCGGCAGGATCTTCCCGCACAGCACCGCCGCACTGCATCCTGCCCCGCTGCCGCCCGCCTGTACATTCTGACTGTTTGTGTCATATAATAAGCAGCCGCAGTCCTTATGGTTGTCCAGCGGCAGCCCCTCTTTGGCCATCTGCTCATGCAGAAGTGCCGTACCGACCTCGCCCAAATCACCCGTAAAAATTGCGTCAAAATCCTGCGGGCTTGTCCCCGTGGCCGAAAAATAGCGCAGCAGCGTCGAGGCTGCCGCAGGCATCATCGCCGCACCCATATTGTTGATGTCATGCACCGCAAAATCCTGCACGCGGCCAAACGTCACCGACAGCACCGGCACGCCCGCGCCGCCGTGCGCCCGCACCAGGCAGGCCCCCGCGGCGGTGGCTGTCCACTGGGCCGTGGGGGTGCGCTTGGCGCCGTACTCCAGCGGCGTGCGGAATTGCCGCTCTGCCGCGCAAAAATGGCTGCTTGTCAGCGCCAGGACCCGCTCGGCCATGCTGCCCGCCGCAAACACCGCGGCAAGGCCCAGCGTCTCCGCCATGGTCGAGCACGCGCCGTAGATGCCCGCAAACGGGATGCCCAGTTCCCGCATCGTGTAGTTGCTGGCCGTACACTGGGCCTGCAGGTCGCCCGCAAACGCAATATCGACTTTGGAACGCGGAATATCCGCCTTGCGCAGGCAGAGCTCCACGGCCTTGCGCTGCAAGAGGCTTTCGGCCTGCTCCCAGTTTTCACAGCCCTGCTCGCCAAAAGCCGCGTCCTGCGTCACAAAGTCAAAGGCCGACGCCAGCGGGCCCTCGCTCTCTTTTTTGCCGCCTGCCGCGGCCCAGGCCGCCACGGTGGGCGGCGCGTCAAACAGCAGGGTATCGCCTCTGCGCGTCATCGGTCATCCCACCTTTCCCAGCAGCCAGTAGAGCACGCCCCACACAAAGCTGGCCAGCGTCCCAAACGCGATAACCGGCCCCGCGATGCCGAAAATCCTCGCGCCTACACCGGTCACCCAGCCCTCGGCCTTGAATTCAATCGCCGGGCTGACGACGGAGTTTGCAAACCCTGTAATGGGCACCAGCGTCCCCGCGCCCGCCTTGGCGGCCAGCTTTTGGTACCAACCCGGCAGTGTGAAAATGGCGGACAGAAAAATCAGCGCAATGCTCGTCAGCGTGCCCGCCAGCGTTTTGTCGTACCAAATCAGGAAAAACTGCCGCAGCCCTTCGCCGAGGGTGCAGATCGCCCCGCCGACCAAAAACGCCCACACGCAGTCCTGCACCACGGGCGAGGGCGGCGACGCGCGGCTGACCATCTCATCATATTGCCTGGGATCCAGTTTCACATTTCATTCCTCCCCTTTTTGGGGGTAGTATGTGCCTAGCTGCCGTAAAATATGACCTGCCCGCGATAATACGGGTGCGGCACCATGACCTTGTACAGCGTGCGCAGTTCTTTACAAAGCGCCGCGTCGGGGACCGTACCGCCGCAGGGCAGGGCCAGCACGGCGTACCGCGTGCCGAACACCCGGCTTTCCAGCGCCGTGGCCCGCGCGCCTGCCCGCAGGTAAAACCCGATGCGCCGCCGCGCGGTGGCCGGGTCGGGAGCCTCGGCGGGGTGCTCACATTCCAGCACCAGGTCGTGTACCCGCATGGCATCGTAGTCCCGGACCAGCCCCAGCGCCGCCGTGCCCACGCCGCTGCCGCGCAGGTCGTACCGCACGGCAAAGTAGTCCAGCAGCGCCGTGCGCTGGCCCGGCAGCACGACCTGCCACGCATAGGCCAGCCGTGCGCCCGCGTCATCGGTCAGAAGGAGCGGCTCGTAGACGCCGGACTCCAGCAGGCGTTGGATCTCGGCAAACGGCTTCAGCTCGGCGGCAGGGAAATCCCGCGGCAGGGCAGAGCGGTAGAGGTCCTCACATTCAGCAGCAGACAAGCGCGTGATTTGCATAGGGATTTCTCCTTTCTGTGATTGAATTATGGGGGAAAATACGGTATAATAGGTAAAAATGGGGTTATGGCGCAGTTCTCGGGCGGATATGGAATCCGCCCCTACGGGCATGTAGGGGCGGGCATTGCCCGCCCGCAGGCACATTGCGGCAGCCACCGCGTTCCGCGGGCGGCCAATGGCCGCCCCTGCAACGCGCCCGTTATTCGTAGGGGCGCATTCCGTATGCGCCCGCAAGCAATTTATAAAGGAGCCACCCACATGGAATGGACTGACATCAGCATCACCGTCGCCAAGCGCGACGCCGACACTGCCGAAGCCATCGCAACGATGGTTGCCAACGGCGGCATCTATATTGAGGACTACAGCGACCTGGAGCAGCAGGCGTGGGAGATCGCCCACGTTGATTTAATTGAACAGGACCTGCTGGACAAACCGCGTGACATCGTGATCGTACACATGTACCTTGCCCCTGACGAGAACCCCGCCGAGGTGCTGCCCCTGTTTGAGGAGCGGCTGAAAAACAGCGGCATCGGTTACCAGCTCAACACCACCGGCGTCGAGCAGGAGGACTGGCAGAACGCCTGGAAGAAGTACTACCACGCCATGGACATCGGCGAGCGCCTCGCCATCGTGCCCGGCTGGGAGGATTACCGGACGGACCGCATCAGGATCGTCATGGACCCCGGCATGGCCTTTGGCACCGGCACGCATGAGACGACCTCGCTCTGCCTCGAGACGCTGGACAGCCTTGTCAAGGGCGGGGAGCGCGTGCTCGACATCGGCACCGGCTCCGGCATTCTGGCCATTGCCGCGCTGAAATTAGGCGCAGACTCCGCCGAGGGCGTGGACATCGACCCCATGTGCGTGCGCACCGCGGGCGAGAACGCCGCGCGCAACGGCGTGGCGGACCGCTTTAAAGTCCTCGTCGGCGACCTGTCCGACAAGGCCAGCGGCCAGTACAACATCATCACGGCCAACATCGTGGCGGCGGCCATCCTGTCGCTGGCCCCGCATGTGCCGGTGCTCATGGCCCCGGGCGCACGGTTCATCGCCAGCGGCATCATCGACGAGCGCAAGGACGAGGTGCTTGCCGGGCTGAAGGCCGCAGGTCTCGAGCCTGTCGAGGTCAAGGAGAAGCGCGGCTGGGTCTGCATCATCTGCGAAAAGAAAGAGGCTTGATCTATGCCGCATCGTTATTTTACGCGGGAGCTGGCCGATGGCCGCGCCGCGCTGACCGGCAGCGACGCCCACCATCTGGCCGACGTCATGCGCGCCAGAATCGGTGAGGAGGTCGTGCTCTGCGGGCCGGACGGGCTGGAATACCTCGGCACGGTCACGGCCATCGAGCCGGGACGGGTGGAGTTTTCCGTCACCGACGGCACGACGAGCAAGGCCGAGCCGGACTGCGCCGTGACGCTGTTTGCGGGCTACCCCAAGGCGGGCAAGCTGGAGGAGGTCATCCGCCACAGCGTCGAGCTGGGCGTGACCGAGGTCGTGCCGTTTTTCAGCCGGTATTGCGTAGCCACGCCGAAAAAAGAGGATGTCAAGAACGAGCGCTACAACCGCATTGCCGCCGAGGCCGCCAAGCAGGCGGGCCGCGCCATGCTGCCACACGTGGCCCTGCCGCTGAACGATTTTGCCGCGGTTTGCAAAGCATTTGCAGATTTTGACGTTGTGCTGTTCTTTTACGAGGGCGGCGGCGCACCCCTGCGGGAGGCGCTGCACCCCGGACAGTACAAGCGCGTTGCCATCGTGACCGGCAGCGAGGGCGGCTTCTCCGTCGAGGAGGCCGAGGCCGCGAAGGCCGCCGGGGCTGTGACCGTAGGGTTAGGCCCCCGAATTTTGCGCTGCGAGACCGCGCCGTTAGCTGCGTTGACGTCCGTCATGCTGCTGACCGGTAACTTGGAGTGACCGCAGCAAGCCATACTATGTAAAAAAGAACAGGAGCGTCACCGTGCGTGGTGATGCTCCTGTTTTTGTTTGATATACTGTAGGGGCCGGGCATGCCCGGCCCGGGACGTATAAGGCAGGCGGGCGTTTGCGGGATGGCTTGTAGGGGCGGCATATATGCCGCCCGCGGCTTTCCTGGAACGGGTGCTGACGGGCAGGCTGCGGGCCGCACATGTGCGGCCCCTACGGCTCTATTGCCTTTTTACGGGCGCTAACCGCACACGGGCGAGGAGGGGTCAAGACCCCTCCCTACGGAATGTCGTTCACGGCCGGTTTGTAGGGAGCGGTCTTGACCGCTCCGGGGAGGTGTGTGGCTGGCGCACAGCCCACGGGAGGTTATACATAGCAGCAAACGAGCAGAGCCCGCGAAAAAAGGCGCCCCACGAAGTGGGGAGCTGGCCGAGCCCGCAAGGCCTGAGGGGTTCTGGCCGTTCATGGCCATGAAAAACTCACCCTCACTTCGCCTTCACATACGCCCCGAACGCATTCGGCACAGGGTACACCTCTGCCAAATCCTCCGGCGCGGCCCAGACATACCCGTCGGGCAGAGCACAGGCGGGGGCGGTGCCTCGCCAGCCGCCGAGTTCCCAAATCTTGTGCGTAAATACGTGCTTTGCGGGGGGCAGGGGCTCGTCCAGCACGGCCTGTACACCGATGCCCGCCAGCGCGGCGGTCAGCTCGTCCCGCGTCAGCGCTTTTTCCCACGCTGCGGGCTGCCACAATCCGGCCAGCAGTCCCCGTGCGGGGCGGCGCTGCAAAAGCAATCCCTGCTCACTTTCAATCAACGCCACCGTCACGGGCACCTTGCCCTTGGCCTTGGGCGCAGGCTTCACAGGCAGCTGGTCCGCCCGGCCAGCCGCATAGCCCCGGCACAAATCGGCCAGCGGGCATTCCTCACAGTGGGGCGTGCCGGGGATGCAGACCAGCGCACCCAGCTCCATCAGGGCCTCGTTGTAGGGGCCGGGCGTGGCCTTGGGCATCTGGTCCAGCACCCGCACGGTAAAGGCTTTCTTCGTTGCCGGGGCCATGACGTCGGCGTCGTCGTTGTACAGCCGCGCAAAAACGCGCAGGACGTTGCCGTCCACCGCGGGGACGGGGATGCCAAACGCAATGCTGGCCACCGCGCCCGCCGTGTAGTCACCGATGCCCGGCAGACTGCGCAGGGCGTCGTAGTCGGCGGGCAGGTCGCCGCCGTACTGCTCACAGACGATGCGGGCAGCCTTCTGCATATTGTTGACGCGGTTGTAGTAGCCCAGCCCCTGCCACAGCTTGCGCAGGGCGTCCGGCTCACAGGCCGCCAGCGCGGCGGGGTCCGGCAAAGCCGCGATAAAGCGTTCATAATAGGGGATGGCCGCTGCCACGCGGGTCTGTTGGAGCATGATCTCGCTGACCCAGATATGGTACGCAGAAGGCTCCTGCCGGAAAGGCAGGAGCCTCTTGTTTGCGTCAAACCATTGCAGCAGCGGTGCGGCAATGGGCTGCATCAAAAACCACCGCAGGTACGGGGGAAGGGGATGACGTCGCGGATGTTGGGGATGCCGGTGACGTACATCAGCAGGCGCTCAAAGCCCAGACCGTAACCCGCATGCTTGACGCTGCCGTAGCGGCGCAGGTCGAGATACCAGTCGTAGTCGGCGGTGTTCAGGCCCAGCTCCTTCATGCGGGCCTCCAGCACGTCGAGGCGCTCCTCACGCTGAGAGCCGCCGATCAGCTCACCGATGCCGGGAACCAGCATATCGGCGGCGGCCACGGTCTTGCCGTCCTCGTTCTGGCGCATGTAGAATGCCTTGATTTCCTTCGGGTAGTCGGTGACGAACACGGGCTTCTTGAAGATCTGCTCGGTCAGATAGCGCTCGTGCTCGGTCTGCAGGTCGGTGCCCCACTCGACTTTATACTGGAAGTTGTCGTTGTTCTTCTTCAGCAGCTCGATGGCGTCGGTGTAGGTCACGCGGGCAAAGTCGCTGGAAGCGACCAGCTCGAGGCGCTCGATCAGGCCCTTGTCAAAGAACTGGTTGAAGAAGGCCAGCTCGTCGGGGCAGTTGTCCAGCAGGTAGCGGATGACGTAGCGGGTCATAGCCTCGGCGGTCTCGAGATAGGTGTTCAGGTCGGCGAAGGCCATCTCGGGCTCGATCATCCAGAACTCGGCGGCGTGGCGGGTGTCGTAGCTCTTCTCGGCGCGGAAGGTGGGGCCGAACGTGTAGACATTGCCCAGCGCCATGGCCATGGCCTCGGCCTCCAGCTGGCCGGAAACGGTCAGGTTGACAGGACGCTTGAAGAAGTCCTTCGTGTAGTCAACGCCGCCCTCGTCGTTGCGGGGTATATCGTTGAGGTCAAGGGTGGTCACTTGGAACATCTCACCGGCGCCCTCGCAGTCAGAGCCGGTGAAAATCGGCGTATGCACGTAGGTAAAGCCGTGCTCATGGAAGAACTGGTGCAGGGCGAACGCCGCCTGGCCGCGCACGCGGAACGCAGCGTTGAAGGTGTTGGTGCGGGGGCGCAGATGGGTCATGGTGCGCAGGTAGTCCATGCCCATCTTCTTTTTCTGCAGCGGATAGTCGCCGCCGCAGGGGCCGAGCACGGTGATTTCATCCGCATTGATCTCAAAGGGCTGCTTGGCGCCCGGGGTCACAACAACGCTGCCGGTGACCTCAAAGCTCGTGTACAGACCGCACTTGGCGATCTCGGCATAGTTGGCGAGCTTGTCGGCCTGAAAAACGATCTGGACGGGCTTATAGCAGCTGCCGTCGGACAGCGAGATAAAGCCGATATTTTTAGAATCGCGCACAGTCTTGGCCCAGCCGCAGACGGTGACCTTGGTGCCGTCTGCAGGGGTGGCCTTGTACAGCGATGCAAGTTCCGTTCTCTGCATGGATAGTCCACTCCTCTTTATATATATGAATGTTCCTATTGTAACAGGTATTTTATAAAAAGTAAAGAGCCGATATTTGCAGAGTTGCAGGGTTGTAGGGGTTGTAGGGGCCGGGCATGCCCGGCCCGGAGGTATCCCGCGGGCAGGCGTTTATGGGAAGGTGCAGGGCCGGACATGTCCGGCCCCTACCGCGCGGCGATGATGTTACGTTTGCGATGCCATGAAGGTCTGCGGGGCGTCGGGGACGCCGATTCCTACCGTAGGGGCGGATTCCATATCCGCCCGTGGGAGTGTGCGGCGGCGCAAGCTGCCCGGGAGGGATGAATCCCGACCTTGATTAAAATTGTAATAAGAGATTTACCCTCCCAGCACCGCCGCCAGCGCTTTGGCGGCGTACTCTCCGGCGCGGAGGGCCTCGTCCAGCGTGTTTGCGTGGCCGCCGATCTCTATTAAAAGACTGCCTGTCGTCAAATCCTGATTGTAAAACCGATACCCGCACAGCACAGGGCGGGTCAGGCCCGGGTAGGCACTTTCCATAGCGGCCTCCCATTCGGCGGCAAAACGCAGATTGAGCCGCCAGTTAGGCAGGGCAATGCTGCTGCCGTTGCCGCACCCGGCAATGACCATGACCTGCGCCGTGCTCTCGCCGTCGATCTCGCACACGGGCTTGACCCGCGTGCCGTCGCTGTCCTCGATGGCATCGCGGTGGACATCCAGCACGACCTTTATAGAAGGGTAGCGCTCCAGATACGTCTGCACGCCCGCGCGGCTGCGCTTATAGCTGTCAGTGTAGCCGGGCGCGTCGTAGAGCGTTTCGTCGTGCAGCGTGCGGATGCCCGCCGCGTTGAGCACCTGCGCCATTTTCTCTCCGACGGCACACATATTCAGCGCCGTGCTTTTGCTGCGGGCCGTGTAGCCGGGGTCAAACACGGGGTCCGGCCAGGTCTGGTAGCTCTCGGTGGCATGGGTGTGCATGATGAGAATTTGCGGCTCACCGCTGTTTTTCTCGATGGCAAACGGCAGGCTCTGGGTCGTCACGGCAGCGCGCAGGTCGGCGTCGGGGTGCTCGGTGCTGTTTTTGATGCTGCCCGCCGCCAGCTGCACATAGCCGTCGCCGCTGCCCTGTTTGAGGGTCACGCTGCGGATGCGCCCGGCAGATTCTGATTTCGGCAGCTCCGGCACGGCGCTGGACAGGGGCGTGGCCGTGGGTCCGGGCGTCGGTTCTGCAGTGGGGGCCTGTGTCGGGGCAGGAAAGGGCGTCACCGTGGGCAACGGCGTCGGTCGGCGATCGGGCCGCTGGGGTTTGTAGACGGTCTGGGCAGCGTCGGCGGGCCAGCTGACGGCAGCTGCCGCGCCGGGGTCCTGCAAAAAAAGTGCACCGCGGATAAGCCATGCCCATCCGGGGCAAGCCGCACAGGCCGCCGCCACGGCCAGCACACCGCCCGCAAACACGGCCCCGCACAGGGCCGCAGCGGCCCAACGGCGCAGCTTTCCCATGGCACACACCCCCTCTGTACCAGAAATTTATGCGGAATTTTTGCTTTCTATGAAGTTTTTTTCAAAAAACACTTGCAACTTTCGGAAAAGTATGGTAGGATAACTTGTACTGTTATGGGGAACCAAGGAGGTGGAACGAATGCCTAATATTAAATCTCAGAAGGATCGCGTTGTTCAGGCCAAGAAAGAGGCTCTGCACAACAAGGTCGTCAAGTCCAACCTGAAAACAGTGGTCAAGAAGGCAAACGCTGCCATCGACAGCAATGCTGCTGACAAGGAGACCGTCGTTAAGGTTGCTGTCTCTGCCATCGACTCTGCTAAGAGCAAGGGTGTTATCCATAAGAACACCGCTGCCCGCAAGATCAGCCGCATGGCTAAGCGCGCCAACAAGGCTGCCGCTCAGTAATTGATCGCATGAACAATGCCCGCCGTAGAAATACGGCGGGCATTTTCATTTATTAAATGTGTGTAGGGGAGAGATTTATCCCTCCCGGGAACCTTGTTGCAGGCACGCGGCAAAAACAACGCCACTGGGTAGGGGCGGCATATATGCCGCCCGCAGCCTTCCCGCAGGCGATCATCTGCCGCACACGCGCGGGCCGCATATATGCGGCCCCTACAACTCTGCTGCGATTTAACATCGTAATCATGGCGCACGCTGTGGAAGGGGCAAATCCTTCCCCTACTTTTTTGTGGTCATACTTCCTGCTCCATCAGCAGTCGTTTCAGCGGCATAATGGCCGCCGGTTCGGCGCTGAAGGTGCGCACACCGAGCTTCAAATACGCGGGCATGGCGCTGACGGTGGCCACGGTGATGCCACATAAGTACACCTGCATCCCACGGGCCTGGGCTTCCTCCAGAATATGCTGCACCAGCCGCAGTACGGCGGGGTTTGCCAGCTGCCTGATGGCTGCGGTGGGGTCCTGCACAAGGCCAAGCGTGTAGCGGGTCAAGTCCTCGATATCCACGGCCAGCAGCTGCGCACCGTGGTCCATCAGGTCGCCCGCCATCAGGGCGGCGCTGGGCATATCCACCACGCAGCCCATCGTCAGCGGGCCGGTCTCGCAGCCCGCTTCCAGCAGCACATCGCGGCAGTCCTGCACCTCGCGCAGACAGTCGTCCCAGTCGCTCACGTCGGTGATCATCGGGAATACCACCCGCAGATCGCCATCCGGGGCAGCCTGCAGCATGGCCTTGATCTGCGGCTTGAACAGCCGGTGGCCTTTCATACAAGCCTGCATCTCCCCGGTCCAGGGGGCGTCGTCG
>ENA-ORLY01003769-ORLY01003769.1-human-gut-metagenome-genome-assembly--contig:-NODE-3769-length-11823-cov-3.033373_pt1 | contig 11823 bp, 13 predicted proteins | sample MGYA00243071_ERZ508832 | MGnify/ENA primary metagenome ERZ508832 (study PRJEB26277, sample SAMN04329777) | human gut metagenome | biome: human-associated habitat | host: Homo sapiens | place: USA...
ACTTTGATAATTGAAAATTTACGGACAATAATTAATATAAAAATGCTTGACAGCAAGAGTAACATTTTTGGCTGATAAAGAGAGAAATCGGTTGGTGAAAGATTTTGAGGTGAAAATGTGAAGTGCGGCTGCCAGCAGGACAAAGGAAAGCAAATATTTAAATTTGCAAGTATTTTGTCACGTCTGCCTGCGTTAAGGGTAAAATGAGTCGGTTAATCCGAAAAATTTGGAGTGGAACCGTAGTAACATACGATATTGTTTATCATTACTGCCTCCTAAAGCATATATTTTGCTTTAGGGGGATTTATTTTTATGGATTTCCTAATTTTTATAAGAAAGGATAGTTGGCTTATGTCTTTTATAGAAAATATTAAAAGCGATATTCAGTCCATAAAGGAGCGAGATCCAGCTGCTAAAAATGGACTTGAAATTATTTTAACATACTCTGGTGTTCATGCTGTTATAATTCACAGAGTTGCTCACTGGTTTTATGAGAAAAATTTAAAGGTTACAGCAAGGGTGATTTCACAGCTGGGCAGATTTTTAACAGGAATAGAAATTCATCCTGGTGCAAAAATCGGAAAGGGCTTGCTTATTGACCATGGAAGTGGTGTTGTAATTGGCGAAACTGCTGAGATCGGAGATAACTGCTTGATATATCAAGGTTGTACACTTGGAGGCACCGGAAAAGAACATGGCAAACGTCATCCAACCTTGGGTAATAATGTTATGGTTGGAAGTGGTGCAAAAATCTTAGGACCTTTTAAGGTTGGTGACGGAGCAAAAATTGCTGCTAATGCCGTTGTTTTGGAAGAAGTCCCACCTAAGTGTACAGCAGTTGGAGTTCCTGCAAGAATCGTTAGGCAGAATGGTGAAAAGGTTAAATGCGATTTAGACCAAGTGCATATTCCTGACCCTGTTGCACAAGAACTTTGCAAACAAAGAATTAAAATCGAAAAGCTTGAAAAAGAAATTGAAAAAATAAAAGGGGACAATTTATAAATAGGAGGTATTTAAAAATGATTAAATTAGTATTAGTTAGACATGGACAAAGCATGTGGAATTTAGAAAACAAATTTACAGGATGGACTGATGTAGAATTATCTGAACAAGGAATAAAAGAGGCAAAAGAAGCTGGAAAGATATTAAAAGAAAAGGGTTTTCATTTCGATTTAGCGTACACATCAGTATTAAAAAGAGCAGAAGATACATTAGATTATATATTAAAAGAAATGGGAGAGGAAAATATAGAAATAAAAAGAAATTGGAGACTAAATGAAAGACATTATGGAGCATTGCAAGGATTAAATAAAGACGAGACAAGGGAAAAATATGGGGCTGAACAAGTATTACTTTGGAGGAGAAGCACAGATGTAAGGCCACCAGAATTAGAAGAAAATGATCCAAGATATCCTGGAAATGATGAAAAGTATAAAGACTTAAGTAAAAATGAATTACCAAAAACAGAAAATCTTATAGATACAATAAAAAGAGTTTTAGAATATTGGAATTCAGATATAAAGCCAGAACTAGAAAAAGGCAAAAGAATTATAATAGCAGCACATGGAAATAGTTTGAGAGGATTGATAAAATATTTGGATAATATAAGTGATGAAGATATTATTAAATTAGAGTTACAAACTGGTAATCCAATTTGTTATGAATTAGATGATACATTAAAACCAATTAGACATTATTATTTAAAAGAGGTGTGATTGAAGGAGAAGAAATGAGATACATCAGGCTTTTGGTGGTGTGGAAGGTATGGAATGCATAAATGGGATATGCCAATAGAAGATATAGACATGGATTTAAAGTCATATAAAAAAATAGTAATAGTATCTCCTATTTGGGTATTTAGTGTTTCAGCACCAATTAGAGAATTTTGTCACAAATACTCAAAAGATATAAATAGTGTTGAATACATATTTACACATTTTATGAATGTAAGCTTTAAAAATGTTGCTGATGAGGTTGACGGAATATTAAATAAGAAAAGAGAAAAATTCACATCAGTGTGCACCAGATTAGGAAAAGTTAAAGAAAGGAAGATTTTATGACATATAAGTATGTGTACAAAACACCAGACTGTTTTTCAAACATGATTATGAATAGTGATGGAAAATACTTAACAGGCTTATGGTTTGAGGATTCTAAAGATTCTGATAAACACATACTATGCTGGGAGGAAAAAATTTAGATAGATTTATAGAAACAAGTAAGTGGTTAGACATTTATTTTAGCGGAGAAAAACCTAATTTTACACCAGAATATAAAATACATAACTTAACACCATTTAGACAAGAAGTAATCAATATAATGAACTCTATTGAATATGGAAAAACTTTAACATATAAAGATATATCAGAAATAATTGCTAAAAAGCAAAAAATGAAAAAAATGTCTGCACAAGCAGTTGGAGGAGCAGTTGGTTGGAATCCTATTTGCATTATAATTCCTTGCCACAGAGTGGTTGGGACAAATGGAAGTTTAACAGGCTACGGAGGAGGAATAAAAAATAAAATTGCATTATTAACATTAGAAAAGAATGATATGAGCAAATTTTTTGTTCCAAAACGAGGTACTGCATTATAATGGTAAATATTATAATTTCCTTAAAATTTGGGCAATATAAATATCGGTGATAAAAATGTTTAAACCAAAAGCGTTATATTGCGAAAAAGAAATAGAGAATTATAATCTTGGTAGAGAATTATTAGAAAAATATGCAGATGTTCCTAAAATAATAATAGATAATCATAACAATATTGAAGAAATGAGAAAAAAACAAAATTCAGAATTTCCAGATATGAAAAGGAATTTAATAATTGGTGTAAGAAAAACGCATAAGTTTGTTCCAAATCATAAGACATCAGATTTTCTTGTATCATATACATCATCAGGTTGTACAGCAATGTGTATGTACTGTTATTTAGTCTGTAATTACAACAAATGTGCATATTTGAGATTATTTGTAAACAGAGAAGAAATGTTAAATAAAATAATAAAAACGTCTCAAAATTCTGAAAAAGACTTGACTTTTGAAATTGGAAGCAACAGTGATTTGGTTTTAGAAAACACAATTACAAATAATTTGGTATGGACGATTGAAAATTTTGCGGATACTAAAAAGGGATATTTAACATTTCCGACAAAATTTGATATGATTGATGATATTTTACAGTTGAAACATAACAGAAAGATAATTATTAGGATGAGTGTAAATCCAGAAGAAATAATAAATAAAGTTGAATTTGGAACATCAAGATTACAAAAGCGAATACAAGCTATAAATAAACTTGTAGAAGCAGATTATTTAATAGGGATATTAATTGCACCTGTAATATTCGTGGAAAATTGGAAAGAATTATATTCGGGGCTGATAAAATATTTATCTGAAAATTTAAGTCCAAAAGCAAAAAAAGAAGCCTTTTTTGAAATTATATTTATGACATATAGTTATGTGCATAGAGCAATAAATACAGAAGCTTTTCCTAATGCGATAGATTTATACAATAAAGAGTTAATGACTGGACGAGGAAAAGGAAAATACATGTATAAAGAATATGCAAGAAAAGAGGGAGAAGTCTTTTTGCGAGAGGAAATGAATAAATATTTTAAAGATAATGAAATAATGTATGTAGTTTAAAATATAAAGCAATCTTTCGATAGATTTTCATATATACAAATAAAGAAAAGACGAATTTTGTAAAATAAAAGAGCTTTTTTGTAAAAAATACTGTTAATTCTGATATAATATTATATCCTATTAGTAAATAGGGGAGGTAATATAATATATGAAAGATTTAGAAACAGAAAATTTGAGAATAAGGAAATTTAAGATTGAAGATGCGGAAGATATTTATAAAAACTTGGCTATAGATAGAAGATTAGAAGATTGCTTGGGATATAATGTTCACCAAAGTGTTGAGCAAACAAGGAAAATGATTTCATCATATATTTATGAATATGAAGCAGACGAATTAGTTTGGGCATTAGAAGAAAAACAAAATAATTCAGTAGTAGGATATATTAATGCACTAGAATTTTCGGATTTTAATAAATATTGTAATATAAAATTTGGAATAGCACTTAAGTTTATTGAAAAACATTATATGGAGGAAGCTTTTACTCGTGTTTTGGAATATTTTTTTTATGAAAAAGTTTTTAATATGGTAGTTTCTGAATTCTGCGATGGAAATAAACAAGTAAATGATTTTAAGACTACGATATTAGAAAAACTTGGAATGAAAAAAGAGGCAGTATTACGAAACAGAAAGATTAACGAAAAAACGGGATTGGCGGAAAATCAAGTTATATATTCCATTACTAAAGATGAATTTTTAGAACTTAATAAAATAAGAGAACATCAATGCGTATTATTATAATATTTTGATTTAAATAATCAAGAGATTGCAAGATTGCTTTCTCTTGATTTTCTTTTGTTGGTTTATGAAACTTTCGTCATATTTCTATTGATTTTTCATATTTAAATATATATAATTTAGAACAAGGAGGAATGAGATGATAGCAAAAATGAAAAAAACAGGAGATAAATGTAATTTGTCAGAGTTGAGTGTAGGACAAAAAGCAAGAGTTCTAAAATTAAATGAAACTAATAAAGCAATAAGAAGACATCTATTAGATATGGGAATTACAAGAGGAGTTGAAATTACAATAAAAAAAATTGCACCAATGGGAGATCCAATAGACATTAGTTTAAGAGATTATGAACTATGTATTAGAAAAGAAGATTTACAAAAAATTGAGGTGGAGGTGTTATAATGAAAATTGCATTGGTAGGAAATCAAAATAGTGGAAAAACTACATTATTTAATGTATTAACAGGGATGAATGCTAAAATTGGGAATTGGCCTGGAGTAACAATAGAGAAGAAAACAGGCAAGATAAAAGGAACAAATCATGAAATAACAGATTTGCCAGGAATATATTCATTAAGCCCATATAGTGTGGAAGAAGAGGTATCCAGAAAGTTTATATTTGATGAAAATCCAGATGTAATTATAAATATAGTTGATAGTACGTCACTTGAAAGAAGTTTATACTTAACAACTCAACTTTTAGAACTAGATGCAAAAGTAATTGTAGCACTAAATATGGCAGATATTTTAGAGCAAAAAGGACTAATTATAAATGAAAAAAAATTAGAACAAATATTAGAAACAAAGGTTGTAAAGATTTCAGCATTAAAAGAAACAGGTATAGAGGAGTTAATAAAGGAGATAGAGTTGCCACAAAGTGCCAACAGATTATACATTTATGATGCAAAAATGGAGCAAGCAATAAAGCAAGTTGAAAATCAGATACATCCAGAGATTAATCATAAAAGATTTCTTGCAGTTAAATTATTAGAAAATGATGACAGATTCGAAGATTTAAATACATACAAAATTAAAAATATTCAACAACAGTTAATACAGAATTATGATACAGATTTAGAGGAAACAATAGCAACTGAAAGATATCAGTTTATAGGACAAGTTAAAAAACAAACAGTAGATAAAAAACAATTAAAAGAAACAATATCAGACCAACTAGATAAAGTTTTTTTAAATAAATGGCTTGCATTCCCAATATTTATTGTAATTATGTTTTTGGTATATTATTTATCTGTTGGAGTAGTAGGAAGTTTTACAGTAGATTGGGTAGGAGACATAGTGAATAATATTAGTGATGGAGTTAGAACAGCATTAGAAAGTATAGGAACATCAGAATGGATAAATAGTTTAGTTGTAGATGGCATAATTGCAGGTGTTGGAGCAGTTTTGGGATTTGTGCCACAATTAATAATTTTATTTATATGTATATCAATACTAGAGACTACAGGATATATGTCAAGAATAGCATTATTGTTGGACAAGATATTTAGAAAGATTGGATTAAGCGGAAAAAGCTTAATACCATTTGTAGTAGGTTCAGGATGCAGTGTACCAGGGATAATGGGAACACGAATAATAGAAAATCAGGATGAAAGAGAAATGACAACAATATTAACACCATTTATACCATGTAGTGCCAAATTACCAATTATAGCATTATTTTCTGGATACTTTTTTGGAGAAAAATCAGGATTTGTGTCAGCATCATTATATTTTTTGGCAATAACAATAATAATTATAAGTGCAATGGTAATGAAAAGATTTATATTTAAAAACACAAGTAGTACATATATATCAGAGCTTCCAGAATATAAATTACCAAGTGTTAAATATGTTGCAAAAGATGTATTTGACAAAGTAATAGCATTTATAAAAAGGGCTGGAAGTATAATATTAATCTGTTCAGTGGCTATATGGTTTTTACTTTCATTTTCATTTAAATTTGAATATGGAGTAGATGTAGAGAATAGCATATTAGCTACAATAGGAAAATCAATATCTTGGATATTTTATCCAATGCTCGGAATAAATAGTTGGGGAGCAACTGTATCAGCGATTCAAGGATTAGTAGCAAAAGAACAAGTTATATCTTCAATGTCAGTAATTGCAGGGTTATCAGAAGAAGTAGAAGAAGGTAGTCAGATTTTTAAAAGTGGAATATTTAGCTTTTTTACATCTTCATCAGCATATGCATTCATGGTATTTAATTTATTCAGTGCACCATGTTTTGGAGCAATAGGAGCAATGAAGAGAGAATTAGGTGGAACAAGAAAAATGCTTAAAGCAGTAAGTTTTCAAATAATTTTTGCCTGGTTTTTAGCAACTATAGTGTACCAGATTGGAAGTAGAATTGAAAACAAAACTTTTAATATTGCAAATTTCCTTATTATAGTAGCTATTGCTGGAATTATAATTTCTATTTTAGTAAAAAATACAAAGAGTAAAGGCAAAGAGTGCAGAGCATGTCCATATTGTAACTCATGCAATAAAGGAAAAGAAGATATAAAAATAAATAACTAATAGTGTATAAAATTAATAGAAGGAATGGAATTAAAAATGCAGATACCACAATTTTTTAAAGAAATAATTATAAAACAATATGGAGTAGATATAACAAATAAAATAATAGAAGGATATACTCGAAAAAGACCTGTAACATTAAGAGTGAATACAATAAAAGCAACAACAAAAGAAATAAAAAGCAAATTAGATGAATCAGGAATTGAAGTTGAAGAGGTTGAATGGAACAAAGATGCATTAATTATAAAAAATATTAGAGAAGAAGAGATACAAAAACTTGAGATGTATAAAAATGGAGAGATATATTTGCAGAGTTTGTCATCAATGATACCACCAATCTTATTAGAGCCAGAGATAGAAGAAAATATATTAGATATGACTGCTGCACCAGGAGGAAAAACAACGCAAATTGCAGCACTTACTAATAATGGAGCATTTATAACAGCTGTTGAGAAAAATAAAATAAGAGCAGAGAGGTTAAAATACAATTTACAAAAACAAGGTATAAATTGTGTCAATATAATGATTGAAGACGCAAGAAGATTAAGTGACTTTTTTTCGTTTGATAAGATACTTTTAGATGCTCCTTGTAGTGGCAGTGGTACAATGAATATATTTAATAAAGACTTTGATGGAGAATTAATTGAAAGGTCTTCTAAGATACAAGAACAATTATTAGAAAAAGCAATAAAGATATTAAAGCCTGGTGGAGAAATGATATATTCTACATGTTCTATTATTGCACGAGAAAATGAGGATGTATTAAAAAAAGTCTTAACTAAAACAGGGGCTGAGCTTGTTCCAATACAACCACTATTTTCAGTCCCATTACTACCTTCTAAAATAGAGGGAGTAATATGTGTGTGTCCAAGTGAACTGTATGAGGGATTTTTTGTCGCAAAAATAAGAAAAAAAGTTTGACTTTTACATAAAATCATAGTATAATAAAAAAACGTGGATTTATGTAATCCTGAATAAAAATTTTTATAAGGAGGATATTAAACTTTGCGCAAAAACTTGACTACTAAGGCGGTTCACATCGCAATAAAAAAAAATGAAGGTTTAGAAGCCTTTAAAAGGCAGTACGGATATGAAAGTGACGAAGAAGTCTATCGGAGTTTGAGAAGGATAGCATCAGCAGGAGCTGATGATTTGTTTCGAAAACTTAAAAAAAGTGGGCCGAAGCAACAAGAGAAAAATAGAACTTATTCAAGTACTATTCATACTTCTCAAAAAGAAGAGGAGAATGAAGAGGATTTGCTTGAGAAACTCAAACAAAGAGAACAAGAGTTAGAAGCCCAAACTCCCTCATTAGAAAAGAAACTAAAAGGGCTAGAATGTAGAATGAGGGTAAGCGAGAATGAGTTGAAAGAAAGAGAAGGTAGATATGAGGAACTGAAAAAGAAGCTCCTTAAAGAAGAGGATGAAATGAACATCCTTTCCGTACGTCTTCTCGAGATAGAGAAGAGCAAGGCTAATGTCGAAGAAAAGTTGGCTAAACTAAAGATTGCATTAGCCGAAGTAAGAACAGAATTGATGAAACATGAAGTTTTACAAATCTGGGTCTTCGAAAGTGGAGAGATAGAGTTGGAAAACAATAAAGAGCTTATTGATGTACCAGCTGAAAGGAGCCAAGATGTATTCAACAAATTGATTTTAAAAGATGAGGTCTCTAATTTGACGATTAGAGAGCTCAAAACCTTAGCAACAATCTCTGTTATTTTTGAAAAAGTTAAAGAAGATGAAAAAAAAGCGCAGGTAATATTCGAGAATGAAAGAGCCCAGGAAGTTTGGGATTCCTTTCATGTAAATGATTAAAGCAGATGCCCAGGGATTTTATCCTTGGGTATCTTTATAATTCGACAAATTTACCTGTTTGCCTTGACAAACAGGAATATATATATTATAATGTTAGCCGAAGTTAACAAATCGTATATAAAAAATAAGAGAAAGGATTTAGTCAAGCAAATAGATAATGTTTCTATAAAATTGATTATGCGAAATAGAATATGATATCAAAATCGTTAGAAGAATATTTAAAAACAATGTATGTGCTTAATAAACAAAATGGTAATATACGAGTAACAGATATTGCTAATAAAATGGATTGTAGTAAGCCCAGTGTTAATAAAGCATTGAATAATTTAAAAGAAGAAAAATTAATAAATTATGAAACATATGGAACAATAGAATTAACACAACAAGGAGAAGACTTAGCTAAAAAAATATTAGAAGCATATGATATTGTTTATTTATTTTTAAAAGAGGTTTTAAACTTGGATGAAAAACAAGCAAAAATAGAAGCTGAAAAAATAAAATCAACTATTGGGGATGAAACCATAAATAAATTGGCAAAATATGTCCATAGAGTTTTAGGATTGAGCAATTTAAATTGTAATTATGATATTAATAGAGAGCAATGCAGAAATTGTGTAAAAAGAGCATCTTCAAAAGCGAAAATATAAAAGGAGAATGATAGAGAATGAATAACAAATTACTAGAAATAGAGGATTTACATGTAAATGCAGAAGATAAAGAAATTTTATAAGGCATAAACTTAACCATAAATAAAGGAGAAACTCATGTAATTATGGGGCCAAATGGCTCAGGAAAAACAACAACAGCAAATGCCATTTTAAATAATCCAGCATATAAAAAGATAAAAGGAAGCATAATTTTCGAAGGACAAGATATAACTAATATTAAAACAGATGAAATTGCTAGAAAAGGTATATTTATGTCATTTCAACTTCCAGAAGAAATACCTGGAATATCAGTAAATAATTTTTTAAAATATGCTAAAAATAAAATAACAGGCAAACCAGTAAAAATATTTAGTTTTAAAGATGAAGTAAAAAAATATATGCAAGAATTAAAAATGGATACAGAATATGCTGAAAGAAGTTTGAATGTTGGCTTTTCTGGTGGAGAAAAAAAGAAAAATGAAATTTTGCAAATGTTAGTATTAAATCCGAAACTTGCTATATTAGATGAAACAGATTCGGGATTAGATGTAGATGCTATAAAGACTGTTTCAAAAGGGATAGAAATGTTTAAAAATGAAGAGAATGCAGTTTTAATTATAACACATAATACAAAAATACTTCATAATTTAAAAGTAGATTATGTACATGTTTTGGTAAATGGTAAAATTGTAAAAACTGGAACAGGAGATATGGCTAAAGAGATTGAAGAAAATGGGTATGGAAGATATAAATGAGAAAACCCATCTCAAGAAGAGATGGGTTTGTGGAAACCTGATTTATTTCAAGCTTCCTGTCATTTATCTGTCTGACTTCCTCTTGAAGTCAAATACAGAATACTTCTCCGTATTTTTGGTACCAATATCAGGATTAATCTCCTGAGGGGTAGGAATCCTATCACCATAGATAAGATTACGTAATGATTGGTTCTCTGCTTCAACAGCTTCAACTCGTTTCTCGAGTGCATCAATTTTTTCAAACAGTTCTCTGAAAGTAGGCATAATTAAACCTCCTAGTATTATACATAAATCTCACTTAGATGGGTTCTTGACCTAGGTGTGAGACGACCTTCATAACAACTATTATATCACACAAAAACAAAAAATGCAAGTAGAAAGGGCAAAATTATGAAAACAAAGATAAAAGAAATAAATAGAAATATATATAATATAAAAAATAAAGATAATTATGAATTTAAAATAAAAAAAGGATTGACAGCTGAAATAATAAACGAAATATCAAAACAAAAAAACGATCCCGATTGGATGAGAGAATTCAGATTAAAAGCATTGCAGGTTTATGAAAATTTGGAGCTTCCAACATGGGGACCGGATTTATCTGAACTTAATATGAATGAAATTGCAACATATGTACGTCCAAAAACAAAAATGACAGGAAATTGGGAAGAGGTACCAGAAGATATAAAAAACACATTTGACAAATTAGGTATTCCAGAAGCAGAAAAGCAATCACTAGCAGGAGTAGGTGCGCAATATGATTCAGAGGTTGTATATCACAGTATAAAAGAAGAACTAATTAAACAAGGTGTAATTTATACAGATATGGAAACAGCTGTAAGGCAATACCCAGAATTAGTCAAAAAACATTTTATGAAATGTGTTCCAGTATCTGATCATAAATTTGTTGCTTTACATGGTGCTGTGTGGTCAGGGGGATCATTTGTGTATGTTCCAAAAGGTGTTAAAGTTGACATTCCACTACAATCATATTTTAGGTTAAATTCACCAGAATCAGGGCAGTTTGAGCACACATTAATAATTGTAGATGAGGGAGCAAGCCTACATTTTATAGAAGGATGTTCAGCTCCAAAGTATAATAAAGTTAATCTACATGCTGGATGTGTTGAACTATATGTAAAAGATGGAGCATATTTAAGATATTCAACAATAGAAAATTGGTCAAAAAATATGTTAAATCTTAATACCAAAAAGGCCATAGTAGGAAAAAATGCAAAAATGGATTGGGTATCAGGTTCATTTGGCTCAAAAATATCAATGTTATATCCAATGAGCATCTTGAATGGTAAAGGAGCAAAAACAGAATATACAGGAATTTCATTTGCAGGAAAAGGGCAAAATTTAGACAATGGATTTAAAGTTGTGCATAATGCACCAGAGACTTCAAGTGTAGTAAATGCAAAATCAATTTCAAAAAATGGAGGAAAATGCACATATAGAAGTCTAGTAAGAATAAATGAAAATGCTAAAAATTCAAAATCTTCAGTTTCTTGCGAATCGTTAATGTTAGATGACTATTCAATTTCTGATACAATTCCTACAAATGACATTCAAACAGATGAAGTTGAATTTTCACATGAAGCCAAAATTGGAAAAATCAGTGATAAGTCAATATTTTACTTAATGAGTAGAGGATTATCAGAAGAAGATGCAAAAGGAATG
>ENA-ORLY01003770-ORLY01003770.1-human-gut-metagenome-genome-assembly--contig:-NODE-3770-length-11821-cov-2.595112_pt1 | contig 11821 bp, 11 predicted proteins | sample MGYA00243071_ERZ508832 | MGnify/ENA primary metagenome ERZ508832 (study PRJEB26277, sample SAMN04329777) | human gut metagenome | biome: human-associated habitat | host: Homo sapiens | place: USA...
GCGCTACGCTCTGCGCAAACGCGCGAATCTTTTCGACTGGCAGGGGATTGACCATGCCGAGTTTCAGAACAGGATACCGGCTGCCGCAGACTTCCTTGACGTACTGATAACTGGTCGAGGATGCGATCAGACCAATCGAATGGTCGGCCCCGTCCTCCATGCGGTTGATCTCCGCTGTCTCGGCCCATGCCTGCAAGGCAAGTGTCCGCTGCTCCACAATGGGGTGCCGCGCCTTGGCGCAGGCAGGCATCATGACGAATTTGGCGATGTTTTTTTCATAGGGGACAGGCGTAACTTCCTGCCGTGCGGACGGTTCTACTACGCTCTGCGAATGCGCAACGCGGGTACACATTTTAAGAAGAACTGGCGTGTCGAACTTTTCAGAGACTTCATAGGCCAGTTTTGCAAATGCCAGCGATTCTGCCGCATCCGACGGCTCGAACATCGGAAGCTTTGCTGCAATAGCATAGTGGCGCGAATCCTGCTCGTTCTGCGACGAGTGCATCGAGGGATCGTCGGCCGCCACGACGACCAGTCCGCCGTTGGCGCCCGTCATCGCCGAGTTGACGAAAGCGTCGGCCGCGACGTTCATGCCCACGTGCTTCATGCAGACCGGCGCCCGTTTTCCGGCGAACGACAAGCCGAGTGCCTCCTCCATGGCGGTCTTCTCGTTGGCCGACCACGTGCAGTGTATGCCGCGTTCGGCCGTAAGCGGATGCCCCTGTATGTATTCGGTGATTTCGGTCGAGGGCGTGCCCGGATAGGCGTAGACGCCCGACAGTCCGGCATGGAGGGCCCCCAATGCGAGGGCTTCGTCTCCGAGTAGCAATTCCCGTTTTATCATAAGATCGTGCTGTTATCCTGTTTCTACAAATTTAGGAAAATTTTAATTAAAAAACCAGATTCAGCGATAAAAAGTTATCTAAATCGGCGTATTAATTTAAAAGTATTAGAAAGAGGATTGCCCGCGGCGGGGGATTCGATGTCGCGGACAGCGCCCTATCGGGTGTGGGTATCGTGCTGTCCTGCTGCGGATAATATGCCGCACGGCTCTTATGTCGGAACGAATGGATATGAAAACAGCCGCCCGGCCGGGCGGCTGTTTTTCGGTGTCACTCTCCGAAAAGCGTTTTCAGTATTTCGGGTGTTTTTATCGCTTTGCAGTTTACGGATGCGAGCAGCTGGCGCCCCCGATCTGTCAGCGAAAAGTACATCTGGCGTTTGTCCCTGGTGCCCAGTTCCCGGCTGACGAAGCCTTTGTTTTCGACCGAGCGGAGCACTTTCGAGGTGTTCGACGGCGTGAGGCCCAGCATTTCGCCCAGCTCCCCGCAGGAGAGCCGGCCGGCTTTCGAGAGGCTGCACAGTGCCATGCCCTCGTTCATGCAGATGCCGTGCAGTTTCTCGAGATTGGCTTCGAACTGGTTGACAGCCCGTTGCAGGTCGCGGATTCGGCACAGCTTATCCATGTGTTTCCGCTTTATGGACGGCCTGTTTTCCGCAGTGCCGGACACATTTGCCGCATTCGATACATTTCGCCGGGTCGATTGCCGGAAGCCCGTGTCCCTGCTGCGAGATGGCGCCGACGGGGCAAATCGGAAGCATCGGACAGCGATGGTCCTGGGGACAGCGGAGTGCGTCGATCGTGAGTGCCATGGTGCAATTATTTGTTGAGCAGCACCTTGTCGATAGCCTCTTTGAGCGAAGCTTTGGGCAGAGCGCCCTGCGCGATCTGGGGCTTCCCGTCCCTGGGGACGAACAGCAGCGTCGGAATCGAACGGATGCCGAATGCGGCTGCGAGTTCCTGCTCCTCCTCGGTGTTCACCTTATAGATATAGATGCTGTCACCGTATTCGGCAGCCAGCTCCTCGAGTACCGGGGCGAGTGCCTTGCAGGGGCCGCACCACGAGGCGTAAAAGTCTATCAGGGCCGGTTTGTCACCCAGGTATTTCCATTCGGTGGGATTCTTTTCATAATTGGCGACTTTGGTCAGGAAGTCGGCTTTGGTCAATGCGATTGTTTTCATGGTATTCGTGTTTTCGGTTTTGTTTTCCTGGCTGCTGTTTCCGCCGTTCGCGCATGCTGCGAACGTCATAAAGCAGGCGGCTGTCAATAATAGTTTTTTCATAGTCCGTATATTTTTATACTTTCGTATCAATAACGATGCAAAGGTGTAATTTATTTTCCAATAAAACAAATTTCCATAGGAAAATAAATATTGCCTGAAAAACTGCGATGCCGCCCCGGTGGATTTACGGGGGCAGGAGCGGTGTTACGGTCGGTTGCTCGGCACGGCAACCCGAAGAATCGACGGTGCGTGAAAATGTCAGGATGGAATCCGCTTGCAAATTATCAAGTGAGCCGCAGTACAGGAGCAGCGGGTGGCGTCAGCACGGTTTTCGAGGAGTTCAGGGCAGTTGCGCGGGCGGCCCGTTTATCGGTTTACGCATCGGTTTAGACAAATTCCCGATTTCACCCGGAAAACCCCTTGAAACAGGACACGAAAAAACTGCCTGCATTGTTCCTGGCGGCTGTAAACAACAAAGGGAAAGGCATTTGCCTTTCCCTTTGTTGTGACACCGACAGGACTCAAACCTGTAACCTTCTGATCCGTAGTCAGATGCTCTATTCAATTAAGCTACGGTGCCGAATTGCAGGTGCAAATATAGGGCGAAAATCCGAAACACGCAAATAATTCCGCAGAATTTTTAATAAAATGATAATCCGGCCGGTGCACTGCCTGCGCATCGGCCGGATTATTAGCCTGTTTGCTGCCTCGCAATCACTTCATTACCTCCGCAAGTTTGTCCATGAGCTCCTCTCCGTGCAGGTTTTTCGCCGCGATGATGCCCTCGGGCGAAATCAGGAAATTCGCGGGAAGAGTCGTAATGCAATAGTGCGTCGCGGCGTCGCTCCGCTTATCGTCGTCGACGCCCAGTACGTTTGTCCAGGGCATTCCGTTTGCGGTTACGAGCCTTGTCCAGCGCGCCTTGTCGTTGTCGAGCGATACGCCGTATATCTCGAATCCCCGGGCTTTGTAGTCGGCATACGCCTGCTTCAGGTAGCGGTTGGTTTCATCGAGGCACGGGCCGCACCAGGTGGCCCAGAAGTCGAGCAGCACCCAGCGTCCCGGGCCCACGAGCGACGACAGGGCCACGGCTTCGCCCTGCGTATTGTCCAGCACGAGTTCCGTGAAGGGCCTGCCTGGCTGCGCATTCTCGTATCCGGCCAGTTTTTCCTGCAGTTTCTGCATGAGGGGATGCGCCTGCATTTCGGCGGAAAATTTCGCCATGCAGGGCCTCAATCCGGCTACTTTCGTCGTGTCCTGCAGCAGGTTCGGGAATTCGTAGTCGGAAAACAGGCTCAACCCGAAGACATTGTCGAGGTTGGCATTCATCATGTCACGGGGAATCTGGTCGAAGCGTTCGAAAAGCGCATCCATTTCCTGCTGCGGGGTGCCGGGTGCCATGCGGTGGTATTCATCCCGGAGCGCCAGCAGTTTCTTGTTGAGCAGCTGCATGCTGTCGTTCAGCGGCGTTCCCGAGGCGCAGTACCCAGCTTCCGGGGTGGGGGCGATGCGGATGATGCCCGGTTCGAGAATAATCCGTGCTGGCGTGTGAAGACGGTCGCGGTCGGCGAGCAGGACGATGTCGGATGCCGTAAAGCGTCCCTCGAGTGCAAACGTCGTGTCCGGGGCCATTACGCCCGATGCGAGTACGGAGTTGTCGCCCGCGAACAGGAATACCGAGTCGCCCGGGGCGAGGGCGTAGCGGCCCGTGACGGTGAATCTGGGACTGCAGCCACACAATGCGGATGCCGCGAGGAGTGCTGTGAGGATTTTCTTCATGGGAGGTGATGGTCGGGGGATTATTTGATTTCCCGGTCGGGGTGGTCTTTCAGGAACTTTTCCCAGCTTTGGGTGCCGCGTTTCGAGGCGGCCTTCTTGCCGCCGCCCAGCCCCTTGACGCGTTCGTCGCCCAGGGCGGCGTTGAGCGGGCTGGCCGTCGTGAAGTGGTGGCACAATGCGACGGCCATGCCGTCCGTCGCATCGAGCCGTTTGGGCGGCTGTTCGAGCGAGAGCATGCGGCAGACGATGGCCGCCACCTGCTCCTTGGCCGCCGAGCCGCGGCCCGTGATGCTCTGCTTGATGCGCATTGGGGCGTATTCCGATACGGACAGACCGCGGCTCAAAGCTGCCGCCATGGCGACGCCCTGCGCGCGGCCGAGTTTGAGCATCGACTGCACGTTTTCCCCGAAAAAGGGCGATTCGAGCGCCACCTCCTGCGGTGCGTATTCGTCGATTAGCGCCCCGACGCGTTCGAAGATATAGCGCAGTTTGTGCAGATCGATGTCGCCCAGTACGACCGAGCGCATTGTGCGTCCTTCGACCTCCAGCACGCCGTAACCCATGTAGTTGGTGCCGGGGTCGATGCCCATGATGCGGTATTTTCCGGATGCGGTCATTTTTTCAAAAACTCTTCCGGACGGCGCGATGCTGTCCGGTGCATGTGCTGTTAAGAGGGGGCCGGCAGTTCTTTCAATTTTTTCGCAGAGGGCCTCCCCGCGCAGGTTTCCGGCAGCGATTCTACCCTGTGCGTCGGGCGGGAAATTCGCGGCAATTCGTTGACCGGCGTAATCCCCGCCCGGGGCCGTCACCGGGGCGGGAGCGGCGATTTGCCCACGGGCGCCGCCCTGCATGTATCGGTGTAGGGTGGGTTGCGTCGCCCGTTTCCCGGTGCGTATATATCGTTGAAAAACGCCCCTCCGGACGGCGTCGTGCAGTTCGGAGGGGCGTATGCCGGAAACCGGATTATTTGCTGAGGAGCTCCTCGACTTTTTCGTAGAGGGCCTCGCCGCGCAGGTTCTTGGCGACGATCTTACCCTGTGCGTCGATCAGGAAGTTCGACGGAATGCCCTGTACGGCGTAATCCTTGGCCGCCTGGTTGTCGAAACGCTGCAGTTCGCTGACGTGAATCCACTCCATGCCGTTGTCCTTGACGGCGCCGAGCCACCTGTCGCGGTCGTTGTCGAACGACACGCCGTAAATCTCGAATCCCTTTTTGTGGAACTTGTCGTAGGTCTGCTTCAGGTGGGGAACTTCGCCCATGCAGGGGCCGCACCACGACGCCCAGAAGTCCACGAGCGTGTACTTGTTGGCCGGGTTTTCGATCACCGATTTGAGCGATACGGGTTCACCCTCGGCGTTGTCCTGCACGATGTCGATGTAGGGCTGGCCTACGTCGGTCTTGATTTTCTGCTCGGCCATGGTTTTCAGGTCGGTCAGCTCCTTGGTCTGTTGCATTTCGGGCGAGAACTTGGCGATTTCGTCGAGCACTTCCTGTCCCGAAAGGTCGTAAGCCAGGTTGGGCATCAGCACCACGCCGAAGAAGTTGTCGCGGTTGGCGTCCACCGTCGTGCGGGTCAGCTGGTCGAATTCGTCCTCGATGGCATCGCGGCGCTCGTCGGTCGTGGCCTGGTCGCGGTACTCCTTGATCAGCGCGCGGCTGGCGGCCGAATAGGTGTCGCTCGCGTCGTTGGCCGGGGTGCCGGTGGTGTGGCGCACCTGTGCATCCTCGGCGTCGCTCTTAATCGAAATCGTACCCGGCTCGAGGATGAACTGCATGGCGAACGCCTGCGGCTGTCCTTCGCGCGAGTCGAGCAGGTAGTGCACCGCGGGAGCGCCTGCGGGGCCCTTGAAGCGGAACTTGCCGGCGTTGACGGCGGCCGAATCGAGCAGGCTGTCGCCCTGGAACAGGTAAACGGTGCCCTCGAGTCCTGCTATGTCGCCGTCGATAATATATCTGGGCTGGTTGCTGCAACTGCACAGTACGACTGCGGCCGTTGCGAAAAGAAATACTTTTTTCATAATGGGTGATATTAAGAGTTATTTTTTGAGTTCCGCCAGTTGTTTTTCCAGTTCGCGCACTTGTTGTGCCAACTCGGGCAGCCGTTTGAAAATCGCCGCCGAACGGTGGTACTGCATGCCGGGCAGCGCCGGGTAGCCGAAGCGCACCTCGCCGTCGGGCACGTCCTTGTCCAGTCCGCTTTTCGAACCGATTTTCACGCGGTTGCCCACGTTGACGTGGTCGGCGATGCCGACCTGTCCCGCGAGGAAACAGTTGCTGCCGACTTTCGAGGTGCCTGCGATGCCGGTCTGCGCCGAGGACACGGTGTTTTCGCCGATTTGCACGTTGTGCCCGATTTGAATCAGGTTGTCGAGCTTCACACCCCGGCGGATGATCGTCGAGTCGGTTTTGGCGCGGTCGATGCACGTATTGGCGCCGATTTCCACGTCGTCCTCGATTACCACGTTGCCCAGCTGCGGGATTTTGTCGAATCCGCCTGCGGCGTTGGGCATGAAGCCGAAGCCGTCGGCGCCGATTACGGCCCCCGCATGCAGGATGCAGTTGCGGCCGATGAGACAGCCCTCGTAGACCTTCACCCCGGGATAGAGAATCGTGCCGTCGCCCACGCTGACGCCGGTCCCGAGGTAAACCTGCGGGTAAATCTGGCAGCCTTTGCCGATTTTCACGCCTGCCTCGACGACCGTGAAGTCGCCGATATAGCAGTCCTCGCCCACCTCGGCCCGCTCCGACACGGAGGCCGTCTTGCTCACTCCGCTGCGGCGGGGTTTGGCGGCGTTGTACATTTCGAGCAGCTTGAGCACGCAGGCCGCGGCGTCGTCGACTTTGACGAGCGTGGCCGTTACCGGCTGCGAGGGTTCGAACGCCCGGTCGACCAGTACGATCGAAGCGCCCGTGGTGTAGAGGTGTGGTTCGTATTTGGGGTTGGTGAGGTAGGTGAGCGAGCCCGCTTTGCCCTCCTCGATCGATGATACGGTGTGTACTTTTGCCTCTTTGTTGCCGACGATTTCGCCGCCTAAAAATCCGGCGATCATTTCGGCCGTGAATTCCATCATAAGCTTACAGGTATTTGTTAATATCGATTCCGAGCGGCATGAACTCCTCGACCGAGCGTCCGAACGAAAGCACTTCGCGCACGGTCGACGACGAGATGTCGGCCACGGGCGCGGGGGTGAAGAGCATCACGGTGGTAATCTCGGGGTAGATGCGGTGGTTGGTGGCCTCCATTGTGCGTTCGTATTCGAAATCGGTGGTGTTCCTCACGCCGCGGATAATGGCGCAGGCCCCGGCCTGCTCGGCGAATTCGCCCGTGAGCCCCGTGTAAATACGGGCTTCGACGCGCGGGTTCGACGAGTAGATGTCGTCGATGAGCCGCTTGCGGTTGGCGACGGTCAGCAATCCCGTTTTCGAGGTGTTGTTGCCGATGCCGATGATTACGCGGTCGAAGAGGTTGAGCGCCTCGTCGACCAGCGCCGCGTGCCCGCGGGTGAACGGGTCGAACGACCCGGGGAAGATTGCAGTCCGTTCCATATTCGACAAAGGTAATAATATTTGGGAATACGGAATTAAAATTTACGAATTAATTTACCGCTCGATTTTTACGAAGTCCGAATAGACGATCCGGGTGTGCGGATTCGACGATACGATCTGCTGCCGCAGGGCTTTGATGCCCCAGCGGATGAACAGGAAACGCCGCGGTATGCGGTGCACGACCTGTTGCAGGGAGTCGGTGCTTTCGACGCGGCACGCGACGGAATCCGTCCCGATTGAGCCTTCGACCGTCACCCATGCGTCGCGCCAGCGGAACAGCCGCACGGTGTCGCGTACGACGAGCGTATCGCGCAGGCGCAGGACGACCGTGTCGCGCAGGGGCGTACGCAGGCTGACAGAGGTGGCCGCGACCGTTTTCGCGGCCGCTTCCAGACGGCGGATTTTGATTCCGAGGCGGCGGATCTCGGCGGCGTCCGCGGCCCGGAGGCGTTCGAATTCGGAGCAGCGCAGGCGCAGGGCCTGCACCGAGGCGGCCTCCTGTCCCAGCCGGGTGCGGTAGTGTTCGATGCCGGAGGCCAGTGCCTCCTGGTTCTGGTCCAGGCGGCGGGTTTCGCGGCGGTAACGGCCGTGGCCGTATACCAGCAGCGCCGTCACGGCGACGGCGTAAAGGATAAGGTATTTTTTCATGGTTTCAGGGTTTTCCGGCGAAGATAATGCGGGCCGGCCCCGGACGGTTTCTATATTTTCGGAAAACAACGACGGGCTGTGTTCCCATGCTCCCTGTAAGGCTGGGCCGGGCGGTGTCCCGGTTCCGGCTTCTTATAGCGCGTTGCCGGGCCGTGTTCCCGTAGGTATTCCAGCGTGTTTCGGTAGGATGATTCGGAGCGGGTCGCCGCATGCGTTCCTGCCTCCTTTATACGGCAGTGCCGGGCGCGCTCCCGGGGTGCTTTTTTGTGCAGGCGTCGATTCCCTTTCCCGCACCGGCGTGTGCCGACGGGCCTTTACGGCCCGCCCTTACGGTTGCTGGAATGACCTGCGGAGCGCCGCCGCGACGCGCTCGGCGATAATGGCCATATACGGGCGCCCGTCGCAGCGGGAAAGTGCCGTCACCCCCCGGTGGTCGACCCAAAAGAGCTCGTCCATGCGCGGCAGTTCGCCGCGTTCCACGGGCCGTTCGGCCAGCTTCAGTCCCGCGGCCCGAATGCCCTGCAAGGCCAGGTCGCGCTCGACGCTTTGCTCGCCGGGCGATACGCAGACCGTCTTGCCGCGCACGGCGAACAGCGTCGCTTCGTCGGCTGCGAGGACGATTCCGTCGCGGTCGCAGCGCACGGCGACGGCAGCGCCCGATTTCCCGGCGATTTGCCGCGCCAGCTCTGCGGCGGCTTCGCGTGCTGCGGTCGGTGCGTCGGAGAACGGAAGGTCGTATTGCAGGGTCACGGCCTCGGGCATCAGGCTGCGCAAATCGTAGCCGCGGTAGAGCGACACGCCCGCGAATTCCATCCGCAGGCCGCCCGAAGCTGGGAGGAGGAGCCGCACGAATTTCGACCGGTCGCTGTCCGGGGCCTCCCCTTCGGCCAGCGCGACGATTCCCGCGGCGGTTTTTCCGGCCTCCTGCGGCCCCGGGCGCCCGAACAGCTCCCGCGACCAGCGGTCGAGCACGGCCAGGTGCTCCGGCAGGCGGAGGCACTTCCGGTCGAGGACGTGGACGGTCTGGTATAGGTAGGCCTCCTGCATCACAGCATGAAGATTTTCAGCAGCAGTTCGCGCAGCAGTTCGCCGTCGGAGGCGCCGCCGGAGTTCATGCCCTTGCTTTTGGCGTCGTATTCGCGCAGCAGGCCGAGGATATTGAAAACCTTGCGGTTGTCCCAGTTCGCGGCGTTCTGTTTGATTTCGCCGATAAAATAGACGTTGCCTTTTTTCAGGATGCGCATCAGTTCCATGTCAGACGGAAAGGCCGTCCCCTTGTGGCGTGCGAGCCAGCGCAGGTAGTTGACGACGAACATCTCCTTGAATTGCCCGAACAGCGCCAGCACGGTGACCAGCAGCGGGTTGTCCTTGGGGTTGCGGGCGAAGTGGTCGGCAATCATCAGCGCCCGGCCCATATCCTTGGTCACCACGGCCTTGCACAGTTCGAAGTTGTTGAACTCTTTCGAAATGCCGATGTTGGCCTCGATGTCGGCATCGGTGATGCGTTTGGTGCCCTGGGGCAGCGAAACGACCAGCTTGCCCAGCTCGTTCGAGATTTTCGAGATGTCGGTGCCCAGGTGGTCGGTGAGCATCGACAGCGCCTTGGCGTCGATTGCCAGCCCTTTTTTCGCGATGAACTGCTGGAGCCACGAGGCGATTTCGTAGTCGCGCGGACGCACCGACTCGAGCACCGTGCCGTTGGCGGCGCAGCCCTTGTAGAAAGCCGAGCGCTTGTCGGCGTTCTTCTCCTTGTGGCAGATGACCAGTATGGTGGTGGGCGAGGGTTTCTGCGTGTAGAAGGCCAGTTTGTCGATTCCGCGCAGCTGCTGGGCCTCCTTGAGGATGACGACCTGGTACGAACCCATCATCGGCATCTGGCGGCAGAGGTTGATGACCTGCCCCGCTTCGGAATCCTTGCCGTAGACGGTGATTTGGTTGAAAGCCCGTTCGGCTTCTGCGAGAATCGTCGTCGCGAGCTGTTCCGCGATGGCGTCGATGAAGTAGCTCTCTTCGCCCATAAGCAGGTAGACGGGCGAAAACCGCCGTGCGGCGATCTGCCCGGCGAGCTGTTCGTACGCGGCGACGGAGTCCTTGAATTTCAGCGTGCTTTTAGCCATATTTCGAATGTTGTCCCGGCCGGGCCGGGTATGTTTTCCCGAAGCCGTCCCTGCGAGGGGGGGGGCTCCGGGCGGTTTATACGATTTCCTTGGTGATGCGCAGCACGTTTTCCGTTTCGGGCGTCAGGCGGTAGCGGTCGTCGATGCGGCGGCCGACGAGCCACACGATTTCATCGCCCGACAGCAGGACGAACTGCCGCTGCTTTTCGGCCATCGACACCTTGGCGTCTATGAGGAAGTCGCTGACCTTCTTGCGTCCTGTCATGCCGAACGGCACGAAAGAGTCGCCCTCCTGCCAGCGGCGCAGCGTGAGCGGGAATTGCAGGCGGTCGTCGACCTGCGCGATGTTTTCCGGGACGCCGAAGTTCTTGATTGTGTCGATGTCGCAGTATTCGTAGTAGAGCACCGCATTGCCGCAGTAGCTGCGCGGTGCGCCCCGTTCGACGGTCGTCAGGCAGTTGTCGTCGGGGGCGATGGGCGCCACGACGATGGTGCCGCGGTCGGCGTAGGCCACCCGCTCGCGCGAGTAGAAGCGGCGCCCCGTCATGCCGTGTGCGAGGGCGTGGCAGAGCGAGTCGATGACGTCGCCCTTGAAGCCGTAGGCCGAACTCAACAGCTCGTAAATCACGAACTCCTGCGGAAATGCCGGGTCGATGCGGTCGATATGAATCGTGTCCAGCCCGTTTTCGGACGTGACGGCTTCGCCCCGGATACGCTCGATGCCGTGGTTGATGAACAGCTGGGCATCGGTCAGGCGTGCCAGGTTGCGGCTCATGAGGCTCGTGAACTTGGGGTTTATTTCTCGGATGCGGGGAATCAGCCCCAGCCGGATTTTGTTGCGCAGGTATTTGGTCGAGCGGTTCGACGAATCCTCGCGGAACGGAATGCGGTTCGCCACGGCGTATTCGAGTATCTCCTTGCGCGAGGCGAACATCAGCGGGCGGATGATCTTGCCCACCTGCGTCGAAATGCCCGTCAGTCCGCGCAGGCCGGTGCCGCGCAGCAGGTTGATGAAGAACGTTTCGATCGAGTCGTCGGCGTGGTGGGCGATGGCCACGGCCGTGTAGCCGTGTTCGCGGCTCAAGGCGTCGAACCATGCATAGCGCAGCCGCCGTGCGGCCATCTCCATCGACTCGCCCGTGCGTTCCATCTCGGCCGTGGTTTCGAAGCGCTTGTTGTAGCATGCGACGCCGTACTTACGGGCCTCTTCTTCCACGAGCACTTCGTCCTCGTCGCTCTCCGCGCCCCGCAGCTGGAAGTTGCAGTGCGCCACGCCGACCGAGTAGCCGCTCTGCGTGAAGAGCGACAGCATGACCATCGAGTCCACGCCGCCCGAAACGGTCAGCAGGATGCGGTCGTCGTGTGTGGCCAGGTCGTTCCCGGCGACGTATTTCTGGAAAGCTTCTAAAAGTGCCATGGCTGAACGTTGAAAATCCGAATGCAAAGATAACAATTTCCCGTGACAAACCTTTAAAACGGGTGAGAGGGCGTCGATTCCCGGATAAATACCAGGTAGTCGAATTTTTCCGTTATGCCGCGGTCGGGGAATTCGTTTTCGACCTTCACGGCTCCGATATGCCTGAACCGCAGGCGGTCGAGCCATGTCAGGGCGGGCGATTTCTCCTCGCGCATCTTTTTCAGGTCGAGGATAAACAGCGGTTCGCC
>ENA-ORLY01003776-ORLY01003776.1-human-gut-metagenome-genome-assembly--contig:-NODE-3776-length-11796-cov-5.504907_pt1 | contig 11796 bp, 7 predicted proteins | sample MGYA00243071_ERZ508832 | MGnify/ENA primary metagenome ERZ508832 (study PRJEB26277, sample SAMN04329777) | human gut metagenome | biome: human-associated habitat | host: Homo sapiens | place: USA...
GAGGGGGAGTCAAGAGGGGGATAAGAAACCAATCGGTGTCTTATCCCCCTCTTGTTCCCGCCGGTGAACACCGGCAATCCCCTCGTCGGTGGGAACCGACGTCTCCGCCGCCAGACGTCGGCTCCCCTTACGGGGTAATTTCACCGGTAGGTAAATACTTCGCCTGCTGATTTTCACCTTGAAGCACCAACACGCCGTCCTCAAACGCAATATTGCTGACCTTGAACGCGGCCTTCGCCGTTCCAACAGTCTGGCCGAAGCTGTCAATGCAGACGACCGTCCTGTCGTCCGTCTGAAGCGCATACAGACCGGCGCCGTCGGTCGGCAGCTCCGTCGGCGTCGAAACATCCCACGTTACCGTATACAGCACCTTCGCGCTGCCGCCCGCCGGGCAGTAAAAGATTTCATAAGTACGGTCCTTGACCCAGCCGGCGTACAGATTGCTGCCCTCGCTGTACAGCGCGTTCTGGTAGGTCCTGCTGAGCACCCTGCCGTTCAGATCACAGACCTTGTAATAGCCGACGCTGTCCGAAACAATGCAGGTCTCACCGCTCTGGTTAATGCTGGTGATATTCTTCGCGCCGAGCGTGGCGGCCCTGCCGTCCTTCACGAGGACAGACGGACTGCTGTCGTAATTGATGAGCAGCACATCGCCTCTGCCAGAGTAAGCGCCGAGCGAAACGCCCTTGACGCGCCACAGCTCGCGCGTCTGGTTGTCGATAGCTGTGATGCTGCCGTCGCTGCTGCGCACGAGCGACTTGCCGTCATTGCTCCACGAGCTCAGAGCACTGAACTCGGTCTTGCCGTGCGTGCCGTCCGAACGGATGATGAGGAACGTACCGCCGCTGCCGGTGTTAAACTGCTTCGCCCACGCCTTCGTGCCGTCCGGGCTGATGCCGGTTATCGTGCGGTTTTCGAGCCGTTCGCCGGTCTTGAGGTTCACGACCGTGCAGTGCGCGTCCGTATCGGTCCATTCAACCTCTGCCCACACGCCGAACAAATGCGCATTCTGGAAATAGCCGTTTGTATTCTCGAAATCGGTCAGCAGGCGGTTTCCTGCCGCGTCCTCGATCGTCACGGTTCTTTCGTTCGGCACGAGCACATAATGCGCCGCTTCCTCCGCCGGTGCGAGGGCGTACCTGCTGTCGTACAGGCGGAGCGTGGTCGCGATGGACTGCTCGCGCGTATACGCGCCGTCCGGAGTGAACTGATTGCTGCCGGTGCCGTTCATGATACCCTGACGGTAGACCCAGTTGATGTCGCTGCGCGCCCACGACCGGATTTTCTCGCCGTCCGCGAAAACGTGCGGCATACGGTCCTTCACGCTGTCCTTGGCATTCTTGCGCAGATTGCCCAGGCGGTGCAGCATGCTTGCCGCCTCCTGCCGGGTAATGTTCTTATCCGGGGCGAATTTTCCGTTGCCGACGCCGTTTACCACGCCTGCCGATGCACACAGCAGCACATCTGCGTTATCGGTATCAGTGAAGCTGACCTTGCCGGTCGAGGCAGTCTGCAAAACGTTTTCCCTGTCCCACGCACGGTAGACCGCCGCGGCGAGCGAACAGAAATCCTCACGGGTGATCGGCGTGTCGAACGCGCTGTCCACCTGCGAGGGCACGAGGCCGGCCGCGCGCGCCGCATCGACCGATGACTGCGCCCACGCGCTCGGTGTGTCCGCTGCCCCGACTGCGGTCATCATTGCCGCCGCGAGCAGCGCGGAAACCCACATTTTCTTCATGAAAGCTCCTCCTTTTACTATCTGCGCGGCCGCCGGTTCTGGCGGCCGCATTTTCTGCCTTTATTTTACACCTGTGCTGCTGTTCTGTCAACGTCTCACAGGAAAAGGCTCTTTGCCCTGTTTGACGGGTGTTCCCGGAAAAAGTTCCCTATCTGGTAACGTCTGTGTATTCCGTTTTTTGAACTTCCCGCAGATAGCCGTCCGGGGCCTGAGATTTCTCGATAAACACTCTCCCCTGCTCGTCAAACTGATAATAATTGACCGCGCCGTAGGAATACGTGCAGGTCGCGGTATGCGCGGCATCGTCGTATGTCCACTCCCGGCGATCACCGTCCACGCTTACCGTGCTGCCGCGTTTATCCGTCACGTTCACCGTGTTGTACGATTCGTTCCCGTTCGCGTCGTAGACTGTAATATTTTCGGTACGCTCGCCGGTTTTCTGGTCGATTTCGGCCGTGCCTCGCAACCGGAGTACGCCCTCCACGGAATACGCCTCAGTCAGATACGGCTTGGTCTCATCGCCGCGATAGCTGTAAACCGCGATCACATCCCCGGTCTGCTCCCGAACCAGCCTTCCCTGCGCGTCGTATTGCAGATAAGTATCCCCTTTTATGCCGTTTGTTATGGTATGCCACGTGACCGTGTCTCCGTCGTAGGTCCAGTGCTCGGAGCGAAGGGCCGGGTCGGTATAAAACCGGCTCTTTTTCCAGATTTCCCTCTCCTGTTCGTCATAGCCGGTAAGAGAAACATAATCTCTGCTGAATTCCTCTCCCTTGCTGCTCCAGCCGACCGTCTGCTCGACCTTCGCCGCCGGTTCGGCATACGGCAGCAGCGACCAGTTCTCAGCCGTCGGTCTGACATACCGCATCCCCTGCATCATCAGTCCGCCGGCGGCGACAGCACCGCATACCGCCGCGCTCGCCGCGAGCATTCCCACACGTTTCAGCATATCCTGTCTCATAAAAGCACCGCCCTTCTCTATCCATCAGCTGTGTGTCCTTCTTTGCTTTCAGTATAACATATCGCGCGCCGGAAAAATAGAAAAAAACCAATTATGGCGGAAGCGTTATAATTTTACGGTCTGTTAACAAAATTCGACTGTACGACTGCAAAACGACCCGTGTTCTGCGCTCGTCAGAACACACTTGTCGGCGAAACTGTAGTTTCGCGAGAGGTATAAAAAAGCTCCCGCAGAGCATACTCTGCGGGAGCTTGATTATTTATGCTGTTTCAGCCTGTGTGCAGGAGATTAAGCCTCCGGTGCGTACAGAGCCTGCAGACGCTGCAGGTGAGCGTAACGCTTGGTGGACTCGATCTCGGAGCGCTCGAACAGACCCTCTGCGCGATCCGGGAAGGAACGGGTCAGAGCGGAGTAACGAGCCTCGCCCATCATGAACTTGCGGTAATCCTCGGTCTTGGGCTCCTTGGACTCCAGGATGAACGGGTTCTTGCCCTCGTCAGCCAGCTGCGGGTTGAAGCGGAACAGGTTCCAGTAGCCGCAGTCAACAGCCTTCTTCATCTCAGCCTGGCAGTTGGTCATGCCGCCCTTGATGCTGTGCATCTCGCAGGGAGCATAGCCGATGATGAGGGAGGGACCATGATAGGCCTCAGCCTCCTGAATGGCCTTGAGGGTCTGAGCGGGGTTAGCACCCATAGCCACCTGAGCCACATACACATAGCCGTAGCTCATGGCAATCTCAGCCAGAGACTTCTTCTTGGTCTCCTTACCGGCAGCGGCGAACTGCGCCACCTGACCGATGTTGGAGGACTTGGAAGCCTGACCGCCGGTGTTGGAGTAGACCTCGGTATCGAAGACGAAGACGTTGACGTCCTTGCCGGAAGCCAGAACGTGATCCACGCCGCCGAAGCCGATGTCATAGGCCCAGCCGTCGCCGCCGAAGATCCAGATGGACTTCTTCTCCAGATATTCCTTGTCCTTCAGGATGGCAGCCACCAGCTTGCAGGCGTCGCAGTCGCAGAACTTCTCGCCCTTGGCCTTCAGCTCCTCGGCGTGTGCCTTGAACTTCTCAATGCCGGCCAGCTCGTCCACAGTTGCGATGCTGCTTTCCAGAGCCTTGATGTAGTCGGCGGAAGCGGTCTTGTTGGCAGCGCCGTCAGCCATGGTATCCAGCCACTTCTGAGCGGCTTCCTTCAGTTCGGGACGTGCCCACTCCACAGCGATCAGTTGACGGGTCAGGTCAGCCAGACGGTTACGAGTGGCCTCCTGGCCCAGATACATGCCAAGGCCGTGCTCAGCGTTATCCTCGAACAGGGAGTTCGCCCAAGCGGGACCGTGGCCATTCTTATCGGTGCAGTAGGGAGAGGTTGCGGCAGGACCGCCCCAGATGGAGGAGCAGCCGGTGGCGTTGGAGATGTACATCCGGTCACCGAAGAGCTGGGTGACGAGACGGGCATAGCTGGTCTCGGCGCAGCCAGCGCAGGAGCCGGAGAACTCCAGATAGGGCTGCTTGAACTGGCTGCCCTTGACGGTGTTGTCCTGCATGTCGGCCTTGGGAGCGACCTCGGCCACGCAGTAGTCGAACACATCCTGCTGTGCGGCTTCCTCTTCCTGGCCAACCATGGTCAGGGCACCCACGGGGCAGACGCCCACGCACACGCCGCAGCCCATGCAGTCCAGAGGAGACACGGCCATGGTGTACTTGTAAACACCCTTGCCCTTGCCAGCCTTCACGTCCACGATCTTGGCAGCGGCGGGAGCCTTGGCGGCCTCCTCCTCAGTCAGAGCGAAGGGACGGATGGTAGCATGGGGGCAGACATATGCGCAGTTGTTGCACTGGATGCACTTGGAAGCGTCCCAAGTAGGAACGGAGACGGACACGCCGCGCTTCTCATAAGCGGCAGCGCCCTGCTCGAACTGACCGTCCACATGAGGCAGGAAGGCGGAAACAGGCAGGCTGTCGCCGTCCATACGGCCCACGGGGAACATGATGTCCTCCACCTGCTTCACAACGCCCTCGCGGCCGGTGAGCTTGGTGGTCACAGTCTCGTCCTTGGCGTCAGCCCAGTCGGCGGGCACGTCGAACTTCTTGTAGGCGGTAGCGCCCAGATCGATGGCCTTGTGGTTCATGTCCACAACGTCCTGACCCTTCTTCAGGTAGGAGTGGGTGGCGGCGTCCTTCATGTACTGCAGGGCCTCGGTCTCAGGCAGGACCTTTGCCAGAGAGAAGAAGGCGGACTGCAGAATGGTGTTGGTACGCTTGCCCATGCCGATCTGCTTGGCCAGGTCGATGGCGTTGATGGTGTAGACTTGGATGTTGTTCTTGGCGATGTAGCGCTTGGAAGCGGCATCCAGATGGTGGCTGAGCTCCGCGTCATCCCACTGGCAGTTGATCAGGAACACACCGCCGGGCTTCACATCGCGGACGATGGGGAAATGCTTGGTGATGTAGGCAGGCACGTGGCAGGCCACGAAGTCAGCCTTGTTGATATAGTAAGAAGACTTGATGGGCTGATCGCCGAAGCGCAGATGGCTGACGGTGACGCCGCCGGTCTTCTTGGAGTCATACTGGAAGTAGGCCTGGATGTACTTGTCGGTATGGTCGCCGATGATCTTGGTGGAGTTCTTGTTGGCGCCAACGGTACCGTCGCCGCCCAGACCCCAGAACTTGCACTCGATGGTGCCGGCAGGAGCAACGCCGGGAACGGCCTTCTCCTCCAGAGACAGGTGGGTGACGTCATCCACGATGCCCAGAGTGAACTCGTGCTTGGGAGCGTCCTTCTTCAGCTCGTCATACACGGCAAAAACGGAGGCGGGAGGCGTATCCTTGCTGCCCAGACCGTAACGGCCGCCGATGACCTTCATGTCATTGAAGCGGTTGGCGTTGGCCAGAGCGGTGACAACATCCTTATAGAGAGGCTCGCCCTCGGAGCCGGGCTCCTTAGTGCGGTCCAGAACGGCCAGAGCCTTGCAGGTAGCGGGGATGGCAGCCAGCAGCTTATCGGCCCGGAAGGGACGATACAGGTGGACCTTCACCATGCCGACCTTCTCGCCGTGAGCGTTCATGTAGTCGATGACTTCCTCTGCCACGTTGCAGATGGAACCCATGGCGATGATTACGCGGTCAGCGTCGGGAGCGCCGTAGTAGTTGAAGAGCTGATAGTTGGTGCCCAGCTTCTCGTTGATCTTGCCCATGTACTTCTCGACGACCTCGGGGAGATCCTCGTAGTACTTGTTGCAGGCTTCACGGTGCTGGAAGAAAATATCGCCGTTCTCATGAGAACCGCGCATCATGGGACGCTCGGGGTTCAGGGAGTGCTTGCGGAACGCGTCAACAGCGTCCATATCGCACATTTCCTTCAGATCCTCGTAATCCCACACGGCGACCTTCTGGATCTCGTGAGAGGTACGGAAGCCGTCGAAGAAGTTGATGAAGGGAACGCGGCCCTCGATGGCGGCCAGATGGGCCACGGGAGCCAGATCCATGATCTCCTGAACGTCATTCTCGCACAGCATGGCGAAGCCGGTCTGACGGCAGGCCATCACGTCGGAATGATCGCCGAAGATGTTCAGAGCGTGGCTGGCCACGGTACGGGCGGACACGTGGAACACGCAGGGCAGCAGCTCGCCGGCGATCTTGTACATATTGGGGATCATCAGCAGCAGGCCCTGAGAGGCCGTGTAGGTGGTAGTCAGCGCACCGGCTGCCAGAGAACCGTGGACGGTACCGGAAGCACCGGCCTCAGACTGCATCTCGCACACCTTGACGGTGGTGCCGAAGATGTTCTTCTGACCGTTGGCTGCCCACTGGTCCACATAGTCTGCCATGGGAGAAGACGGGGTGATGGGGTAGATACCCGCCACTTCGGTAAAGGCGTAGCTGACATACGCAGCCGCGTTGTTACCGTCCATGGACTTGAATTTTCTTACCATAAACTCTTACCTCCTGTCGGTGGATACCGTCTGCAGAACGGCTCTCACCGGTTTTTGGCATTTGGGCTCTCTCTTCTCAAACGCCATTCGCCGTAATTGTAGCACTTCCTCTACAATTTGTAAACAGAAAAGCTCAAATTTTGAAACTTAATCGGTTTTCTTGTTCTTTTTTAGAAAAATATGTTTATTTTTTAACTTTGCCGCCCTTTGGGTTCCCAAAAATCACGTAGTGTGGTACAATTTCTTTAATCAGAAAAATGTAAACAAAATTTTAACTTTTTTCAGGAGGCGCCGCTATGGTCACCACTGTGCGTTCTCTGGGCCTCAACGGTATTGCCGGCTATGAGGTCACAGCCGAGTGTTTTCTCTCCGGCGGTCTGCCCGCCTTCGACATCGTGGGGCTTCCGGACGCCGCCGTTCGGGAGGCCCGGGAACGGGTCCGGGCGGCGGTGAAAAACTGCGGAGCAAAATTTCCCGTCAGCCGCATCACCGTCAATCTGGCCCCCGCCGGTACGAAAAAAGCGGGCACGGTCTACGATCTGCCTATTTTCGTAGGGCTGCTGGCGGCAGACGGCAATCTGCCCGCTCCGCCCAAGGACGCTGCTTTCATCGGTGAACTGAGTCTCACCGGTGCTCTGCGGGGCGTCAGCGGTGTATTGCCCATGGCGCTGGCCGCCCGGGAGGCAGGTATCCGGACGCTGTATGTCCCGGCGGACAACGCTGCCGAAGCAACGCTGGCGGAGGGATTGACCGTCTACGGCGTTCCGGACGTGGGCGCACTGGTGGCCCATCTGAAAAACGAGGCCCCTCTCTCCCCCGCCCCGGTCTGGGTACCGGAGCCGGAGGAAACCGGCCTGCCGGACTTGCAGGACGTGATGGGACAGGAGCATGTAAAGCGGGCACTGGAGATCGCCGCGGCAGGTGGACATAATCTTTTGCTGATTGGCTCCCCCGGAGCGGGCAAATCCATGCTGGCCAAGCGGCTGCCCTCTATCCTGCCGGAGCTGAGCCGTCCCGAAGCGCTGGAGACCTCCGGCATCTGGTCCGTGGCGGGATTGACGGACCCCCGCCACCCTCTGCTGACCCAGCGGCCCTTCCGCTCCCCTCACCACACCACCTCCGCCGCCGCGCTGGCCGGCGGCGGGCCGTTGATGCGGCCCGGCGAGATCTCTCTGGCCCACAACGGTGTGCTGTTTTTGGACGAGCTGCCGGAATTTCACCGGGACGTGCTGGAGGCTCTCCGTCAACCCTTGGAGGACGGCATCGTCACCGTGGCACGGGCAGGCGGCACCCTGCGGCTCCCCGCCCAATTCCAGCTGGTGTGCGCCATGAATCCCTGCAAGTGCGGCTGGCGGGGCCACCCCTCCGGGAAATGCACCTGCTCGGACAAAGAGGTGGAGAAGTACGTTCAGAAGATCTCCGGCCCTCTGCTGGACCGGATCGACCTCCATGTAAATGTCCCCTCCGTGGAATACGAGGCCATGCGGCGAAAGTCCAAGCCGGAATCCTCCGCTCAGGTCAAGGAGCGGGTGGACGCCGCCCGGGCCATCCAGTCCAGACGGTTTGAGGGCACCGGCATCCCCTGCAACGCCCAGATGACGCCCCCTATGGTGGGCCGGTTCTGTGAGCTTGATTCCCGGTGCGACGCGCTGATGAAGTCCGCCTTTGAGCGGATGGGTCTCACTGCCCGGAGCCATGACCGGGTACTGCGGGTGGCCCGGACCATTGCGGATCTGGACGGTGCGGAGCATATCGGCGTGGAGCATTTGTCAGAGGCCATTCAGTACCGGAATACCGACATTCTGAAGGGGTAAAGCCGAACAGGAGATGTGTCTAAAACGCATCTCCTGTTTTTATTTGTTTTGACGAAACATTTGTGCAATTTGACTATAAAAACTTTAAAAAAATTGTTGACAAAGACGATTACCTGGCGTATAGTAGCGTCGAAATCAGAAAGAAGGAGGTACACACCATGGCAATTCTGTTTACGGTCTCTATGCTGGCTGTGGCTGGCGGTATGATCTGCTCTCACGCGGAATAAACCGTCTCCAAAGATAGACCAATTAAAAGAAATATGATCGAAGAAAGACCCGTCCTGCCAAATGGCAGGTCTTTTTTTATGTATTTGTATTCTTCGCTCCGTTTTGGGACATACTGCGGACATCCGTTTTTATAAAGGAGGAACCGCCATGTCCATCCCCTTTCAGGACAGTGAGACCGCCAAAAATCTTCTCCGCGCCTTTGCCGGAGAAAGTCAGGCCCGGAACCGCTATGACTTTGCCGCCAACCTCTGCCAGAAGCAGGAATTACAGGCGATGGCCTTTATCTTCCAAGCCACAGCCAAGCAGGAACAGGCCCACGCCAAGGTTTTCTGGGACCATCTGCAAGCCCTGAACGGTCAAAATCTGCCTATCTACGGCGCTTACCCCATTGAGGGCACCAACCGTGTTTTGGAGCTGCTGCGCGCCGCCCAGCACAATGAGCACGAGGAGCATGGTTCCGTATACCCCTCCTTCGCCGCCATCGCGACCCAGGAGGGCTTCCCGGAGGCCGCCGCCTCCTTCCGGCAGATTGCCGCCATTGAACAACTCCACGGCGAGCGTTTCGGCCTGCTGGCAGACCAGCTGGAAAGTGGGGCTCTGTTCGTCTCGCAGATAGAGACCGGCTGGATGTGTCTGAACTGCGGCCACACCCAAAACAGTCTGGAGGCCCCGAAGCAGTGCCCCGTCTGTAATCACGGTCAGGGCTGGTTTATCCGGTTGGAGTTGGCCCCTTGGTCTCCAGTGGCGAAGCAAACCTGAATTAAGAACCATGCCGCACCGGGAGCGGCAAGCAAAACAGGCTGAAAGCGACGCTTTCAGCCTGTTTTCTTACATATGGTGTGAATACGATCAGCCGCGCTGCACCTCCGGGAAATCCTTGATGAGCAGCAGCAGTCCCTCCTTCACGGAGACCACAGCGGTCTGTCCCGGCAGCACCTCGTTGCTGGTGCCGTACTGGTAACCGCAATGAATTTCCCCGTTGTCCAGCGGAAACTTGCAGCCGGTCTCCGTGATGCCCCGGGCGGTGCCGGTGATATTCACCAGAGAGTAGAAGGGAAACCACTCCGGAATCTCCACCGGCTCCGCCCCCACCAGCTCCATCTCCGAATAGTCATCTACCAGCAGGGCCCGTTTTCCCCGTTCCCGCAGCATCACCAGCAGGTAGACATTCACCAGCGTATGATCCAGCCGTCCGCCGGAAACGCCTACCAGCAAAAATTCGTCGAACCCCCGGCGCATGGCCTCCTTGGCCGCAAACACCGTGTCCGTATCATCCTTCTTCACCGGCAGAACGATAGTCTCCCGGTCAGTCTCCGGCTTTTCATGGGAATCGAAGTCCCCCACGATCAGATCCGGCTCCGCTCCCAGCGCCTTCTGATGTCGCAGGCCGCAGTCGCAGTAAATGAAAAAATCGTCAGGCCGGAAATATTGCCGTACCCTGTCATAGGTCCGGATCTCCGCGCCGCCGACGATCACGCAGCGTCTCACATCTATCACATCCTTTTCCGCTATCATACCCCGTTTTTTGCCGGGCCGCAATCTTTTTGCGGATAAAATCGCAAAAATCTGAAATCCTAACACTACCAACTGGAAAAAGGAGTGAGCCTATGGAAACAGGCATCCATAATACCTCCGAGATCGGGCGGCTGCGGAAGGTCCTGCTGCACCGGCCTGGTCAGGAACTGGAAAACCTCATGCCGGAATATCTGGAACGGCTGTTGTTTGACGATATTCCCTATCTGAAGGAGGCCCAAGCCGAGCATGACGCCTTCGCCCAATGTCTCCGGGACGCCGGGGTGGAGGTGGTCTACCTGATCGATCTGGTGGTCAATTCCCTGACTTCACCGGAGGTACGGCAGGAATTGATAACACAATTCTTAAAGGAGGCCGATCTGCCGGATGAGGCCGCAGGGAAGGCCGTAGCAGAATATCTCTCCGAACTGGATGACCGTGCCATGGTGTCCGCCATGATGGCGGGCATCCGCCGCAGTGACCTGCGAAAGCAGGGAGGCCGTCTCAGCGACCATCTGTCCGGTCTTGAGGAGGGCTATCCCTTTGCCGTAGATCCCATGCCCAACCTCTACTTCACCCGCGACCCCTTCGCCACCATCGGCACCGGCGTATCCATTCACAAAATGCACACCGTCACCCGGAACCGGGAGACCCTGTTCGGCCGGTTCATCTTTGAGCATAACCCCTGGTACCAGAACGCACCTCGCTGGTATGACCGCAGTGCATCTTCCTCTTTGGAGGGCGGCGATATTCTGGTGCTGTCCCCTCAGGTGTTGGCGGTTGGCATCTCCCAGCGGACGGAGGGGGATTCTATCGACCAACTGGCCCAGACGGTGCTCTCACAAAGCAAGACTTTCCAAAAAGTTCTGGCTTTCAACATTCCCAAAAGCCGCTCCTTCATGCATCTGGACACCGTGTTCACCATGGTGGACCGGGACAAGTTCACCGTCCATCCCAACATTCTCAGCGACATCACCGTGTTCGTCATGGAGCTGGGTGAAAACCAGCAGATGCAAATTCGTCAGGAGACCGGGCGGCTGGAGGATATTCTCAAGGAGCACCTGGGGCTTAGTCAGGTGACGCTGATTCCCTGCGGGCAGGGCAGCGTCATCGACGCGGCCCGGGAGCAGTGGAGCGACGGCAGCAACACCCTCGCCATTGCCCCCGGCGAGGTGGTGGTCTACACCCGGAACCATGTCACCAACCGCTCCTTGGAGGAGGCGGGCATCCGCATCCACGCCATCCCCAGCGCCGAGCTGAGCCGGGGCCGGGGCGGCCCCCGGTGCATGAGTATGCCGCTGATCCGGGATGATCCGTAAAGGGGCGGCGGTTCGCCGCAGAATGCACTACTTTTCTTTTGAGATATCAAACGCACCAGATTGGTGCGAAGATGTGCGGCGATGCCGCACCGGATTGAATCCCCATTTTCTTTTCGTCTTACCGAAAAGATTACCGGGGTTCCCGGCGGAACTGTACCGGTTCGGTACGGAGAAGCCAGGGGGATATTCTCTTTTGAAAAGAGAATGTCCCCCCCGGCCCCCTAAAGAGAAACGCGGGGGGATTTCGATTTCCCCCCGCACCCCCTTGAAACGACACAAAGGGGCGGGCTGCGG
>ENA-ORLY01003778-ORLY01003778.1-human-gut-metagenome-genome-assembly--contig:-NODE-3778-length-11782-cov-2.946689_pt1 | contig 11782 bp, 10 predicted proteins | sample MGYA00243071_ERZ508832 | MGnify/ENA primary metagenome ERZ508832 (study PRJEB26277, sample SAMN04329777) | human gut metagenome | biome: human-associated habitat | host: Homo sapiens | place: USA...
TACATTCAACATACGTGCCACATTCAGAAGAGCTAATGAGTCACCGGTTCTTGACGGGATGATGCGTGGAGCTTTCTCTTTAATCACACCGACTTCCGATACAATGCCGTCAGTACGACCAGTTTCAATATATTGTAAATCGGCTCTACGTTCGCTATCCCATTCAATATGGGTTTTGAAGTAAAGACGCACCTTTTGTTTGCGCGGAATGGTAGTTTCCACATCAAACTCTTCTTCATATTTTTGGTTGTTTTTGTCTTTAAAGTATAACCATTCACGGGCTTCTTCCGGAATTACTACCTTGTAGGATACATTGGCTGTAGCCTCAATGTCTACATATGCCTCATCCAGTGGTTTGTAATGAGGCAAATGCAACGTATCATCCTGCAGGCTTTCAAATTTGATAGCACGTTCATATCCGCCCTGCTGGATCTTCACTGTGTGTTCGCCCGATACGGTACGGAAAGTAATCAATCCCTCGCGTTGCGTATACATATACGATGAGTCGGCTTTAACTATGCATACGGCGCTACCGTTACCGTTGGCAGGCGTTATCATATACCAATCGCCGTCTGAAGAAGCGGTCCATCGTTCGTTGGTTGAAATTTGAAGTTTTACCTCACCTCCATTATCAGGCAACTCGATGTTTTCTTTATCGAGCTGGAAACCTGTGATACCTTCTTCGTCATCTTTGCAAGAGCTGATACAGACAGCTAATCCCATAAAAGCTATTGCTAAAACATGTTTATAATTCAGTGTATTCAATTTCATAATTTCTCTTATTTATTTATATCCAAATCCAATGCCGGACAACCTAATATGTACTGATCTGAATCAAATCCAAACATATATGTTCCATTAACAATCGATTCACAAATGCTGGAAGGAATTGTCATTTCCAGATTTGGGTTGTCTGCAACATTAAATTCCATCAGTATACTTGGGAAGTCTTCTTCCGAAATTATCCGGATATCATTACCGGATACATCCAGAAAACGCAAACCGAATACCTGATCCATACCGCTTGGGAATTCTTTCAGACAACGTGTGTTGCCGTCTCTGTCGGTTTGGCTGGAGATATAAAGTTTGTACAGTCTCTGTACATTGAATACCTCTGTCGGAAATTGGGAGAAACAGTTTTGATTCAAATTCAAGCCGGTCAGGTACGGGAAAGTTTCTACATTGAATTTATAAGGAATGTAGCGCAAATTGTTGCCCGAAAGGTCCCATGCCTGAAGATTCTTAAAGTACTGGAAACCATCTGTATAAGTAATGGAATCCAATTGACAGTTAAAAGTTTCCAAATTTTGGATGGATACGCGTTGAGGACCCTGTCCGATTTCTGTAGCTTTGGCAAAAGCAGAAGGGAAGTAGCTTACTCCGTTTTTAACCTCGCCAATCGGATTCCAGCTCAATGAAAGCGTTTCAGTGCGGATACCCTTGAAGTCTTCCGGGAACTTGGAAATCCGGTTGTCTGTAAAATCAATGGTTTCAGCTGCATATTTGCCGTCTATTGCACCTTGATTAAACAATAACGGGAATTCTTCGATGTGGTTGCTGACAATTGAGAATTTTTCAATGTCATTGGTTCCGCAGAAAAACTGCTCTACTTTGGTAATCAAATTATTATCAAAGAATGCTTGTATAGGTGCAAACTTCGGAGCAAATTCAGCATTTTCTTTTTGGGGCAATTTAGTCAGTTTATTATCCGTCATGTCGAGCATAACAAGATTTTCTGCATCTAATATATCCATTGGGAATTCGGTCAGTCCGCATTCCTGTGCATAGAGTATCTGTAGGTTCTTAGAGCTATTGAACAGTGCATTCAAACCTTCCATCATCTGTTTACCGTCCGTATCACCTTCGATGGAAGTCGTACTGAGGTTCAATGCAATAATATTCTGCATCTTCTTCAATGCTTCGGGGAATTCTTCCAACTTACAGTTATAGAGTTCCATATCTGTCAGGTTGGGCAATTCTACCAATTCCTCAGGAAGATTGGTAATCCGGCCATTGGCGATATACAGAATTTCCAACTTTTGCAAGTTTTTGATAGTGGTAGGAATGCTTGTAATTCCGTTGAATATATCGCCCTTGTTCACATCGTATGTAGCATGCTCGGCATAAGTATAAGCCTGTTTCTTCTGGTTGCACATGGGAGATGCTTTGCGGCGAGGATGACGCAGAGCCAGTTCTTCACGGGCAATGGCCAAACGGTTTTTGCATAAATCTACTCCTTTATGATAAAGGCTGTATTTACTTAATTTGTAAGATACACTTTCATCATATAAATCATCATCATGTTTTCCCAACCATAGGCTTTCCAGTTCGGTCAGTTTACCCAATGCCTCGGGAATATCTCCTTTGGCATTGAACGAACCCAAGTCCAATGATTTCACACGGCCGTCAGCATTTACTTGTACACCCGGTTGATTACCCCATTCATCGATGGGGCGACCATCGAATTTCCAGTTTGATTTGGCTACATAGGTTTCGCCGGCATAACTCCAGTTTGGACCATCCATTGCTTTCCAAATTTCATAAAGAGCCATATAATCGGAAATGGCTTTCATGTTTTCAGGATAGGTTACATCGATATCTTGTTTGTTAAGCACATTAGGAACTACCGTAATCTTTGTATTAGGGTTAGTAACGAGTAATAGGTTCTGACGTTGTTTGTCATAATACTTCACTTCCGTAACGGTATATTCGCCTGCAACCAGTGAAAGTGTATCAGTGTGGAAATAATCCGCATCGGTTGCTAGGTATACTTTTGTTTGTGAGGTACGTGCCACTTGGCTACCCATTTTGTACGTAACGTCTATTTCGGCTATCTGGTCGTACTGGAACAGTGTCTCATCTTTTGCAATTGCGCGTGTAGATGCGTTGTTCACCTTATCCATCTCTTCCTGATAATTGGAGAGGTCCTTTATCAGATTAAAACTGATTTTACCTCGCAAGGTAGCTTCTACATTAACATCTATTTCTGTAAGATGTCCTTGTGTGATTTGAAAGTTTAAATCGCCCGGATAGCCATATGCTAACTCTTCCGGTGTGTCTTTACCCGGTTTTACTGCACCGTAAACTGTGTAACTCATTAATTGATAGTCACCGGTCAGTAATTCTATTTTTTCTGTTACCAAGCCTGCACCTTCAGCTTCCGGTACGGCAGAAAGTCCTAAAGTTTGAACGACAGTCAGACCGTCACAGTCCAACTCGAGTTCTATCTTTTTAGCATCTGCCATATCGTTTAAGGCACGTGTCGTTCCTTCGGCAAACAGACGTAACTGCAAGTATCCTTTTCCTCCTGCAATTACAGCATCATCCTCATCGAAACATGCTGTAACTGCTAACAAGGAGACGAAGGAAAAGAATAAATAGGTTATATTTTTCCTTAAATTCATCGTTATTTTTTTCATATAAATCAAATCCGTTTCCATCTGGAAGAGATATATCAAGAATTATTAATTTAGTTTTTTCTCTTTCTAAAAATTTTATTGTTTCTTTTACATTTGTTTTGTGTATAACTTCAAATTTTTCTTGTTCTAAAGAATAGATTATTCCTTTTGCAAGAATTTCATTATCTTCAACTAATAAAATTTCCATAAGTCTACTACTCCTTTCTAAATGATTATATAATAAATGAAGGGACTTTCATAGCCCCCTTTTCTAAATATTCTCATTTCTTATTGTCTCTATTGTATTTTGTTTATTTATCTTTGAAATTGAATACCTCATTATTATAAATACCAATATAAATACAGCAATAGCTGAAATTAAAATAGGTTTTACAGGTATGTACATACCACTTTCAAATTTTACTGAAAATGCTTTATATAATGCAAAAGTTCCAATCATACCTAGTGCAATTCCATATATCAATGCTTTTGTTGAATAAAATATTGTTTCTAAATTAATCATTCTATTAAATTCTCTTTTAGTCATGCCAACACTTTTTAGCATTGCAAATTCTTTTTGTCTTAATTCCATATTAGATGTAATTGTATTAAATATGTTTGTTACTCCAATCAGTGTAATAACAGTTATAAATCCATATAAAAATATTTTTATTATTAAAACCATTGATTTCTCTTCTTTTGCTTGTTCTGATATATTAAAATATCCACTAGTAATATTGATTGATTTCAATTCATCTACAAATCCATCTGGATTACTAGATTGTATTGATATATACCTTAATTTAAAATTCATGTCTTTATAATAATCTAAATCAACAATAAAATACCCTCCATCATAATATGATTTTTCAATTCCATAAGGTCTTGTATCAGTTATAGCACCAACTTTAAAACTTGTTTCTCTATTATCTAATTTTCCTGTAATTATATCTCCTACTGAATATTTATAAATTCTTTGGGTTATTCCTTTTCCTGATTTTTCATAATATAAATAATCATCACATAAAACTCCCTTATCTTTTAATTTCTCACTATTTGCTCCAATTTTTTTCATATATTTATTCCAAGAATTATTATCTAAAGCTAGAATTTGTAATTTTGATACTTTCCCTTCTCCTGTTGGAACATATTCTACTAGATTTTCGTCATAGTATTCATCTTCTTCTAATTCGATTCCTTCTACATTATTTATTTTACTTAGGTCGTTAATCTTTAAATACTGCTCACTTTCATATAGCCAATAAGACTCATCTATATATTTTAATTTTGAAATTTTATCTATTTCATCTTGTGGTCTTCCGCCACAGCCTATACTGATATTATAATCATAATCTTTATAATAATTGCCAGTAACATCAAACATATTGGCAATAAAGCTACTCATAGATATAAATACAAATATACTTACAGCTAATGATACCACAGTTGTTCTATATTTTTTCTTACTTCTTTTTAGGTTCTTATATGCCAAAATTCCACCAGTTCCAAATATTTTAGAAACCCAAAATGGTACTTTTAATTTCTTTGAGTTTAATTTTATTTCATTTGAGTTTCTTAATAAATCTATTGGGCTTACTTTGCTCGCTTTTTTTGCTGATGATAATGCTGATAAATATATAGTAATTATACTAAGTACAATAGCTAATATTATAGGATATATTGATACTTTAAATATAATTCCATTAACATTTCCAAACATAATGTCTCCTGCAATTAAATTAACAATTTTTATTAAAACAATTACAGCTACTATACCTGATAATATTCCCAAAGGTATTCCTATTAATCCTAATATTAGTGTTTCTGAGATTACATTTCTTTTTATTTGTTTTCTTGTTGTTCCTACGCTTGCAAGCATTCCATACATCTTCATTTTTTCTGTAATTGCTATTGCAAATGAATTTCTTATGCAAAATATACTTGTAAACATTATTATAAATATTACAACAGCTATCACTTGATATAACATTAATACTGTATCATCATTAAATGCGAAAACTTCCCATCTTAAAAGTTCTTCATTTACATCAAATTTTTCGTAATTTAACTTTGGTGCTGAATCTTGTGGGTTTGTATTTTCTGCGCCATCTGTGATTTCAATATCTTTAAATAAATCATTATAATTAGAAACACCTAAAATATTAGCTATTGATGTTTTATATTCTTTTGGATTTTTTAAAGATATAAATGCATCTTCTATTCCATCATTTATATTAGTAGAAATTATTGTATATCCTGGATCACTAAAAATTTCAAAAGAATAATTTGGTCTTTCAATAATTCCTGTTATAGTAAATTCATATTGTTTAGTATCAGTTAATTGTTCATCAATATCAAGTTTTATTTTATCTCCAACTTTATAATTTACTTTTCCATTAGTGGCAATATGATTACTAATAATAATCTCATTATTATTATTTGGAAATCTTCCTTCTATCAAATTAAATTTTAATTCATTAAATATTTTGTTATCCATTGAATATAGTTTTAAATATGGTTTATCCTCATTTTTTCCATTCTCTAATTTTCCATATCCAACCTCTTTAATAGTAAAAATATCCTCAATATCTCTATTATTTTTTAGTGTTCTTATATTTTCATCAGTAACATTATAAAGCTTCAAATGATAATATCCTGTTTCATTTATAGCATTTTGCATCAATGTATGCTGAAAACTTGTAGCCATAGTAGCAACAGCACAAATTAAAGCAGTTGACAATATTATACCTATAATAGTACTAATAGTCCTTTTCTTATTCAATTTTAAATTTCTAATAGATATCTTGTTAAGAATATTCATTTCTACACCTCCTTAACAATTTTTCCATCTTCAATTTTTATAATTCTATCTGCTATTTTAGCAATTTCCATATTATGTGTAATCATAATTATTGTTTGTTTATAATCTCTATTAGACTTTTTCAATAATTCAACAATTTCGTCACTTGATTTTGAATCCAAATTTCCTGTTGGTTCATCTGCCAAAATAATTGCTGGATTGGTTATCATAGCTCTACCAATAGATGTTCTTTGTTGTTGTCCTCCTGATAATTCATTTGGTAAATGTGTTCTTCTATTTTCTAAACCTAAAACTTTAATCAATTCATCTAATTTATTTTGATTAACATCTCTATTATCTAAATTTAATGGTAAAGTAATATTTTCTTCAACATTTAATATAGGAATTAAATTATAAAATTGATAAATCAACCCAACTTGCCTTCTTCTAAAAATTGCAAGCTCATCATCATTAAATTTATATATGTCTTTTCCATCAATAAAAACTTTTCCACTTGTAGGTCTATCAACTCCACCAATTAAATGTAAAAGAGTAGACTTTCCACTTCCGTGATGCTCCAACGATTGCTACAAACTCTCCTTTATTTACTGTAAATGATACATTATCTAATGCTGTTACTTTTGTCATTCCTTCTCCATAAATTTTGCTTAAGTTTTCAACTCTTAATATTTCCATAATTGATTTGTTTCCTTTCTTTATATATTTTGTAATTTGATTTTATCATGACTAAAGTGACACGTAAGTGACTTTTAGAAAATTTTAATATTAAAAAAAATAGCCAAAAGTACAACTCTCGGCTATAATTTTATTCTTTATCTAAAAATTTCATTTCAACATATAATTTATCTGCAACTGATTGAACAACATTTTTTAAAAGATATTGTTCTTCCGTCATTTTTTCGATATTAGGAAATTGCTTTCTTGTAAATGCGTTTTTTACTGATATTTCTAAATTTGCACAAAATCTATTATATGCTTTGCTTATTTCAAAATACTGTATAGTTAACGAAATTAATTTTCCTATATCATTTATACTATAAACTTGCTTTAGAACACATATTACCATTAAATATGCAATATGTGATTTACCATATTTCTTTTTTTCTGGTGCTGGCATTATGCCTTGTTTAACATAGTTGTTTATCATTGTTTTTGTTATTATTTTATCTTCTTTGTTTGTTGAATATTGTGATAAATATTTTTCTAAATAATTTACTACTTGGTCTAAATACAAATCAATTTCAGGCAATTCGTTCCATCTTGGTATATGTATTTTCATTATTATTTCTTCTATATTTTCCTGCATTTTTTCGTCTCCTTTATTTTTATGCTATTATTTTAGCAGAAAATTTAAGAAATATCAACTATTTAAGAATTCTAAGTGTATTAAATATTGTTAAAATTGTAACACCTACATCTGCAAAAACCGCCTGCCACATTCCACTAATACCTAAAACACTCAATAACAATATTAACACTTTTACTCCTACTGAAAATACTAAATTTTGTTTTATTATTCCACATGTTTTTTTAGATATATTTATTGCATCTATAACCTTTGAAACATCATCAGTCATTATTACAATATCTGACGCTTCTATTGCAGATTCTGAGCCAACTCCACCCATTGATATTCCAACATCTGCTCTTGCCAAAACAGGGGAATCATTTATTCCATCTCCTACAAATGCTACTTTTTTATTTGAATTTTCAGTATTTTTTGTATTTGCACTAATTATTTTTTCTAATTCATTATATATGTCATGAGGAAACAATTCTGATTTTATATTTTGAATTCCTAATTCTTTTCCAATTCTTTCGGCATTTTTACGATTATCTCCTGTGAACATACTTGTTCTTATTCCTTGTGAATTTAATAATCTAATTGCATCTTTTGCTCCTTCTTTAATCGTGTCTCCTAAATAAATTATTCCTGCAAGTTCATCTCCAACTTTTACATAAATTCTTGTTGTGTCATCTTTATCATCAGCTTTATTCTCATCATTTGCTAATGCTAAATTTCCAACTAATATAGTTTTTCCTTCATATTGATAACTTAAGCCTTTTCCTGCAATTTCTTGAAAATTTTGAATCTCTACATTATCAACATTTACTCTATTTGCTTTTATTATTGATTTAGCGATTGGATGATTTGAAAATCTTTCTCCCATTGCTGCATATTTTAAGATATCTTGTTCATTGTAATTACTTAATATATCTATTTTTTGTATTTCAAACTCTCCTTTTGTAAGTGTTCCTGTTTTGTCAAATATTATTTCTTTTATATCTTTTACTGCATCTATGTAGTCACTTCCTTTTATTAATATTCCCTCTTTTGAAGATTTGCCTATTCCTGAAAAATAGCTAAGTGGTACTGATATTGCTATTGAGCATGGGCATGAAATTACTAAAAATATTAATGCCCTATAAATACTTCCATTATTTCCTACATATGGTATATCTGTAAATAATGGTAAAAATATTGCTACAACTGCTGCTAATCCAATAACTATTGGTGTATAAATTGATGATGCTTTATTTACAAAAGTTTCTGTTTTTGCTTTTTTATCTGTTGCATTTTCTACTAAGTCTAATATTCTGCTAACTGTTGAATTCTCATATTTTTCTGTTACTTTTACTTCAATCATTCCATCTGCAACAATACTTCCTGAAAGTACCTTTTCTCCTTTTTGAACTTGTGATAGTTTGCTTTCTCCTGTTAATGATGCTGTATTTAAATCTGCATTTCCTTTTATAACAATTCCATCTAATGGAACTTTTTCTCCTTCTTTTACTAAGATAATATCTCCGATCTTTACTTCCTCTGGTGAAACTTGCTTTATATCATTTTCTATTTTTAAATTTGCATATTCAGGCTTAATATTCATTAAATCTTTTATTGATTTTCTACTCTTATTTATTGATTTTTCTTCTAAAATTTTTCCAATTTCATATAAAATAATAACCATTAGTCCTTCTAAATGTTCACCAACTAAATAAGCCCCAATACATGAAATTGTTATCAAAAAATTCTCATTTATCTTCTTACTTTTGAAAAGCATTTTTACAGCGTTTTTTGCTGTTCTATATAACAAAATAGCATAACCTACAATAATTAAAATCGTTGAAATAGTTGCTGGTAATTTTGCATATATCCCTATAAATGCAATTACTATTCCTATCATTAATCTACAAACTTGATTTATTGTTGTTGATTTTTCCTCTTTCTGCTCTAAAGAAGCTTCTATCATTTCAACATCAGGTTCTTGTTCTAATACAGCTTTTCTTACCTCTCCCACAGATACTTCATCTGTTTCATAAGTTAATTTTAGTTTTGCAAAATTAACATTTACATTATGTAATTTTGGATTTTTTTCTAATTTTTCTTGTATTTCATTTGCACATGCTGCACAATCTAAGTCTTTTAATATAAATTCATATTTTTTCATATTCATCTTCCCTTCCCAAAAGGGCAATTTGGGGTCGGTTCCTTTTTTGCCCCTTTATCTATGCTCATATCCCTCTTCTATATGCCTTTTGGCCATTTCATACATTTCAGAAACATGCTCATCATCTAGTGAATAATATACTGTTTTTCCTTCTTTTCTAAATTTTACTAGCTTAGCTTGTTTTAGAACTCTTAATTGATGTGATATTGCTGATTGAGTTGAATTAGTTATTTCTGCAATATCGCCCACACACAATTCTGCTTCTAGTAATGCACTTATTATTTTCATTCTTGTTGTATCTCCAAATACTTTGAATACTTCTGCTATTTCAAATATTAAATCATCACTTGGCATTACCTTTTTTATTTTATTTACTTTTTCTATATCTACTATTTCTGTTTCCATATTTCCTCCTAGTCATATGAATGTTTGCTCATATGTTTATATTTTCATGTTACTACTATTATATACTTTTGTCAATAGATTTGTTAAAAAATTTTGAAAAAAGGGCAAAAAAGGAACCGACCCTTAATTGCCCAAAAAGGCAAAAAAAGAACCGACCCCAAATTGCCCAAAATTTAGTTTATTTTTCTTTTTGCATTTTATATGAAATTCTTGCAGATAAATTGCTTGGTGCTATTTTAGCTCCAAATTTCGCCAATTTTATTTTCCAACCTGGTACAATATAAAACTTTCCTTTAAACATTTTTTCTACAGCATATTTCGCAACATAATCACTGCTTAATCCTTTTAAAGCAAATTGTACATCAGCAACTTTATTGAAATTAGTATTTACAGGTCCTGGACATAATATACTTATTTGTATATTCAGCTTTTCTCTTCTTAATTCTTCTCTTATTGATTCAGAAAGTCTAACAACATAAGATTTAGTTGAATAATACGTTGCCATTAGTGGTCCTGGCATAAATCCAGCTATTGATGCAACATTTAAAATTTTTCCACTATTTCTTTTTTTCATATCTTGTAAATATAATTTTGTTAATACATGATATCCTATTATATTTGTATTTATCATTTGTATTTCTTTCTCTAAATTTGTACTAGAAAAATAACCACAACCTCCAAAACCCGCATTATTTACAAGTATATCTATATCTTTATATTTCTCGTGTAATTGTTTACAATTTTCTGGTATTGAAACATCCATTTCTACTGCTTCAGAATTTGTTTTTAGTTCTGATTTAAGTTCATTTAATTTTTCTAAATCTCTTGCAACTAATATTAAATCATATCCTCTTTTGCTTAATTCTTTTGCTATATCTCTTCCTATACCAGAAGATGCTCCTGTTACTAATGCTTTCATATCGTTCTTTCCTTTCGATTGTTATTACCAAAGCCTTATGCTAAAAGTATTTTTAAATATATTTGCAAGAACTCTTAATACCATATTTTCTTCATATAATTTTATAAAAAACCTTTTAACTATTGGAATTTGATAAATCAACATAAATATCAATATAATAACTATAATACATCCAGCAAATTTTACATAATATTTCAAATCATGCTTATATCTAATTTTATATCCCCTATTTCTCATATCTTCTTCATATGCATTTCTATATGCATTATTATAGGCTTGTGTTGTTGCTTTTCTTATTTCTTCTTTTATTATTCTTCCAATATTGGATATTGTACTATTATCTTGATAATTAACCCTTTGATTGTTTTGTTCAGTATTTTGATTTACATTATTATGAAATCTTATACTACCATATTTATTGTTGCCTTGATTTTTAGTAATAAGCTCTTCCATTTTCTTTCTTAGCATTTCGTTTTCTTGCCTAATTTGTTCGTATTTTGATATCGATACCATACTATCTTGCAACTGCTCATCATATGCTGTTCTTTTATAGTCATCAGATAATATAGAATATGCTTCATTTACCTCTTTCATTTTCTCTTCATACTCTTTTTGCTTTTCGCTTTTTTGTAAATCTGGATGATACCTTTTAACTAATATTCTATATGCTTTTTCTATTACTTCGGATGATGCTTTTTTATCTACTTCTAATATTTCATAATAGTTTTTCACTTTTATCTCCATTCTTTATTTTTATTAATGCAAAATTTCCTTCAATTTATATTTCTAT
>ENA-ORLY01003781-ORLY01003781.1-human-gut-metagenome-genome-assembly--contig:-NODE-3781-length-11781-cov-3.402085_pt1 | contig 11781 bp, 9 predicted proteins | sample MGYA00243071_ERZ508832 | MGnify/ENA primary metagenome ERZ508832 (study PRJEB26277, sample SAMN04329777) | human gut metagenome | biome: human-associated habitat | host: Homo sapiens | place: USA...
TCCCGGGAGGGCCTATCTCGCCTGCGGCGGCAAGCCACCGGAACGGCGGAAAATTTCGCGCCTGCCTGCGGTAAGGCAGAAAAGACGTTTACAGATGCTTCGAAAGAAGCTCGCGATATTCGTCCTCTGCGCCCGGATTGCCGACAACGGCAAGCGACGCCTGCGCCGGGTCGAAGATCCGCCGCGCCAGCTCAAGAATATCATCCCGCGTTACGCTGTCGTAGCCGGCGAGCACATCCTCGATCCTCGAGACCTCGCCGCGGATCAGCTCGCTGCGGCCGATGGTCATCATGCGCGTGCCCGTGCTCTCGAGACCCATGAGCAGCGTGGTCTTGGCCTGCTCGCGGGTACGGGAGATCTCGTCCTGCGCCGGGCCGTCTTCACAGAACTGATGCAGCTCCTGCAGAATGCGCTCGAGCGCGCGGCGCTCGGTCTCCTCGCCGAGACCGGTGTAGATCGACATCAGACCTGTGTCCTGATGCGGCGTGGTGAATGTGTAGATCGAGTAGCACAGGCCGCTCCGCTCGCGGATGCTCTGAAACAGGCGCGACGACATGCCGCCGCCGAGGATGTTGCACAGCAGGTTCATCGTGAAGCGGTCCTCCGACAGCGCGGACACGCCGGGGAAGGACAGGCACAGGTGGTTCTGCTCGATCTCCTTGCTGCGGAGCACGAGCGAGGGCTTGTATACCGCCGGGGTGAGCTGGTTGCGGCCCGAGCCGGTCATGACCGAGAACAGGTCTGCGATATAGTCAAGATCCTCGTCCGTGAAATGGCCGGAGACCGCGATGACCGTGTCCTCCGGGCGGTAATACTCGTGCATGTATTTGTGCATGGTCTCGGTCGTGATGGGCGCGAGCGTCTCCTCCGTGCCGAGGATGGGGCGGCCGAGCGAAGAGCCGTCATAGCACTTTTCGAACAGCTTGTCGATGGCGACGTCCTCGGGGGAGTCCTCATACATATCGATCTCCTCGAGCACAACGCCGCGCTCGAGCTCGATGTCCTCCTGCGCGAAGCGCGACTCGAGGAACATATCCGCGAGCAGGGCAATGCCGGTCTGGAGACGGCTGTCGAGCACCTTCATGTAGTAGCAGGTGCATTCCTTGTCGGTGAAGGCGTTGGCCTGACCGCCGAGCGCGTCGATGGCGATGGCGATATGACGCGCGGAGCGCTTTTCCGTGCCCTTGAAGATCATGTGCTCGATGAAGTGCGAAATGCCGTTCAGCTCCGCCGGTTCATAGCGGCTGCCGTTGCCGACCCAGATGCCGACCGATACCGTGCGCACATTGTCCAGACGCTCGGAGATGATGCGCACGCCGTTTGGGAGAACTCGTTTTACATACATAATATCCGCTCCTATATTTCTTTCTTCCTGTTTGTCCTGCGGGGGGAGAGTGAGGCGGCGGCGCCGCCGAAAAAAGCAGGGGAGCATAACCGCGGTCATGCTCCCCTGCTGCGATTATTTACTTGTTAATAATACACCCGATTGCCGTTTTCGTCCAGATAGTATCTGTCTCCGTCCGAGTCATAATAATCGCCGGTGGAGGCGTCGTAGCTGCCGCCCTCCTCGACGAGCGACTCGGGGTCGACCGTTGAGGTCTTATGGCTGCCGGCGGCCGGAGAAGAAGTGCCGGTCGTGCTGTCGGCGGGGTCATCGCTGTCCGTGCTGCCGTCGCTGCCGGAGGGAGCGGCCGTGCCGGGCGTTACATCATTGTAGATGTACTCGTGCAGCTCGTCGGCCACGACGTCCACGTCGTACATGATGTATTCGTTGGACGAGCCGTAATACTTCCATTCGCCGTCGAGCGGAAAGCGGACATGTTCCACAGCGGGGACGCCGTTTTTGACCGCGCCGACGATCAGGGGCGCAACGTTCGCCGGAGCGAGCGAGGTCGTGACGTAGGGCATGAGCCGGTTCATGATGCCGAGCAGGCCGTTTGCGTCCATCGAACTGATCTTCGCGAACATGGCGTTCAGCACGACGCTCTGGCGCTCGACGCGGCTCCAGTCGTCGCCGGTGTTGCCCTTGCGGATGCGGCCGTAGCACAGCACCTGCACGCCGTCCAGCGTTTGCAGGCCGGTCTTTTCGACAGGGGAGAATTCCTTGCCCTGCTCGAGGCCGTAGTCGCGGATGACGCGGTTGAGCTCGGTCAGCTCATCCTTGGAGGCAACGTTGATCTCGATGCCGTCCAGCGCGTCCACGATCTCGACGACCTGCTCGAAGTTCACGGCGATATAGTCCTTGATGTCCGTGCCGAAGTTCTCGTTGATCGTGCGGATGGCGAGGCTCGGGCCGCCGCGGAAATAGGCTGCGTTGAGCTTGTCCTCTCCCACGCCGTCGATCTCGACGAGCGAGTCGCGCATCAGGCTGGACAGCTTGATCTTGCCGCGCGTGTTGTCGATCGTGACGATCATCATGCAGTCCGAATGGCTTTTTTCGTCCCCCGGACGGGTGTCCAGACCGAACAGGGCGATATTCGTGATGTTTTCGTCCGCCTGAATGCCGGCCGAGAGATCCTCGCCGGAGAGCGAGGAGTCATAGTGATAGCCGAAGACAGCGCGGTATCCGTACAGACCGATCGAGCCGGCCGTCGCGAGGATGACGACGACGGTCAGCAGACGGACGAGAATGCGACGGAAGCGTTTGAAAGACATAAGCGACCTTCTTTAGTCCTGAACGAACGGTGCAAAGGACAGCTCGGTGAGCTGGTGAACGCGCAGGGTGTTGGTGTAGTTGACATGGCCGACCGGCATGCCTGCGGTGATGGTGATGATGTCGCCGACGCGCAGGTCGAGGGTCTGGATGGCAGCCTGCTCAGACAGGCTGTACAGCTCGGTGCCGGAGGACGGGCGCTTTGCGACCAGAACCGGCTTTACGCCCCAGGACATGGACAGACGGTTGAAGGTCTGCTCGCACGGGGTAGCCGCGACGATGAGCGTGCCCGGGCGGTAGGTGGATACGGCGCGCGCGGTCGAGCCGGACTCGGTGAAGGCAACGATGCACTTCGCGCCGAGGTCAGCGGAGGTCGAGCAGGTCGCGTGGGAGATGGCGAGGGTCTTCATGTCACCGGAAACGTGCATGTTCTGGAACTCCAGACGGGTGACGCGGCGGCGGTCATAGTGGATGGTGCGCTCGGCGTTCTCGGCGATGCGGCTCATGGTGGAGACGGTCTCTACCGGGTACTTGCCGACCGAGGTCTCGCCGGACAGCATGATCGCGGAGGTGCCGTCGTAGACTGCGTTCGCGACGTCGGAAACCTCTGCGCGGGTCGGGCGCGGGTTCTTCGCCATGCTCTCGAGCATCTGGGTCGCGGTGACGACGCGCTTGCCGCGGGAGATGCAGGTCTTGATGATGTTCTTCTGGATCTCCGGCAGCTCCTCGAACGGAACCTCAACGCCCAGGTCGCCGCGGGCGACCATGACGCCGTTCGCCTCGTCGAGGATCTCCTGGATGTTGTTTACGCCTTCCATGTTCTCGATCTTGCAGATGATCTCGACGTCTTCCTTGCCGTGCGCCTTGAGGATGGCCTTGATGTCGCGGACGTCCTGTGCGCAGCGAGTGAAGGAAGCGGCGATGAAGTCGATGTCCTGCGTCAGACCGAACTCGATGTCCTCGCGGTCCTTGTCGGAGATAAACTTCATGTTGAGCTTGATGCCCGGAACATTGATGGACTTGCGGTTGGAGAGCGGGCCGCCGTTGAGCGCCTTGCAGACGATGTCGGTGCCGTCGACGATCTTGAGCACCTCGAACGCGACCAGACCGTCGTCGATGAGGATGCGGGTACCCGGCTGAACGTCGTTCGGCAGACCTTCGTAGGTGATGGAGACGATAGTGTTGTCACCCTCGATGTCGCGGGTGGTCAGGGTGAACTCCTGGCCCTCGACGATCTCGATCTTGCCGTCCTTGTAGGTTTTGGTGCGGATCTCCGGGCCCTTGGTGTCGAGCATGATGCCGACCGGCATGCCGAGCTCCTTGCGGGCAGCCTTTACCGCGTCCATGCGCGCCTTGTGCTCCTCGTGGGAGCCGTGGCTGAAGTTCATACGGGCAACGTTCATGCCCGCCTTGATCATTTCGGGCAGGATACCGTCGGTCGCAGGACCGAGGGTGCAGATAATTTTAGTTTTGCGCATCAGTCATATTCCTCTCTGTATCAGATAACTAACGAAACGTGTATAACATTATATCAGACCTATTTTAGCACTTTTCGTGCGGTTTGGCAATCGTCCGCGAAAACGGCGGATTGTTTTCGTGCTTTTCGACAAAAAAGCAAATGCTGCGTGTCGGCGGATTGGGCAAGACCGCATAATCTCCTGCAGAAAAAGGTAAAAATGCACGGTCTCCGTCCCCTGCGCCGCGGCGGCGGCTTCGCTCTTGTATTTTACCCGCCCTTACGATATAATAAAAGTATCTGAACGAAATACAGCACAGCGGCGGACGACACGAAAACGCCGCTTTGAAAGGAAGAAAACATATGAATAAACCGGTTCTGGTCATTATGGCGGCAGGTATGGGCTCGCGCTACGGCGGCCTCAAGCAGATCGACCCCATCGGTCCGAACGGTCAGATCATTCTGGATTACTCGGTCTACGACGCCCACCGCGCAGGCTTCGAGCGCGTGGTGTTCATCATCCGCCCCGAGCTGCACGAGGCGTTCGAGCAGGCCATCGGCGCGAAGGCGCGCCGCTTCATGCAGGTCGACTACGCCTACCAGACGCTCGATCGTCTGCCGGAGGGCCTGAAGGCGCCCGAGGGACGCGAAAAGCCGCTCGGCACCGCGCACGCGGTCTGGTGCGCGAAGGAGCTGACCGAGGGATGCCCGATCGCGGTCATCAACGCGGACGATTTCTACGGCGCGGACGCCTTCCGCAAGATGTACGACTATCTGTCGCAGGCGGAGGACGACGACAGGTTCCGCTACTGCATGGTCGGCTATCAGGTCGAGAACACCCTCACCGAGAACGGCACGGTCTCGCGCGGCGTGTGCACCGAGGACGAGCACGGCCTGCTCGCGCACATCATCGAGCGCACTTCCATCCACCGCGACGCGGACGGCGTCATCCGCTATGATGCGGACGGCGACGCGCCGGCCGGCGAGATCGCGCCGGGTACGCCGGTCTCGCTCAATCTCTGGGGCTTCACCCCGTCCTTTCTGCCCTCGCTCGACGAGGGCCTGCGCACGTTCTTCGCGGAAAAGCTGCCGGAAAATCCGATGAAGGGCGAATATTACCTGCCGTTCGCGGTCGACGCGCTCATCAAGGCAGGAAAGGCGACCGCAAAGGTCCTCAAGACCTCCGCGCGCTGGTACGGCGTGACCTACCGCGAGGACAAGCCGGTCATCACGGCGGCGGTTTCGCAGATGACGGCGGACGGCGAGTACCCGGAAGACCTGTAAAAAGGAGAGCGGCATGGATTTTTCGACTGAATTTGTCGCGCTGCGCGACCGGCTGCTCGAGACCCAGGACAAGGCGTTCCGCACGCAGACCAATGTCGAGGTCGCGGGCCGCATGGCGGCGCTTTGCTCCTCGTTTACCATCAAGAGCGAGCGCAAGATCCTCGGTCTGATGCCGACGGGCGGCGTCGGCCACGCGCACGAATACCGCCTGCTGTTCGCCGTGCCGAAGCTCGGCGCGGACGAGCTTGCGGACTGGTGGGCGTATGCGGAAAAGGCGTTCGAAACGCTCGTTGAGCCGGATGAAAACCACGATTTCTCCATCGTTTCGGTCATCCTCGCCGCCGGTGAGCTGGAAAAAGACGTGCCGAAGCGGCTGAAAAAGCTCGCGCACGAGCAGCAGTTCGAGGGCGGAAAGCACGGCTGGGGCTCGGTGCGCATGGCGTGCGTCGACCTCGAGGCGCATAAGCTCTGCGTGAGCCGCATGGGAGACTCGCTGAAAAATATCATGAAAGCTGTGCTTTGAGAGCGGAAAACTCTTGAAATACAGCGCGAAATATGATATAGTATCATGTACGCAATCTGACGCGGACGCTGTTCCGCGATAAAAGAAAAATGTAATGGAGGAAAAAAACACATGACTACCGCACAGATCGCTCTTTCTGTCATCATGATCATCGCAAGCCTGTTCCTGATCGTTGTCGTTCTGCTTCAGGAGGGCGCGCAGCAGGGCCTCGGCGCCATCGAGGGCGGCGCAGACACCTTCTTCGGCAAGGGCAAGGCTTCCGCTTCTGACCGCATTTTTGCCCGTCTGACCTCGATCGTCGGCGTGATCTTCGTTATCGCAGCGATCGTTCTCAACATCGTTCACTAAAATGCCGGCGCAGACCATTCAGCGTCTGCTGCTCTTTCTGTTCGTCGCATTTGCCGCGCTGACTGCCTTCCAGCAGCTGCGCTACGGCATGATCTGCGGCCGCAGTGAGCAGGAGGACCGGCAGGATGACCCCAAGGCGAAGGCCTGCCACGCGCAGGCGATGCTGTACGCCGTGCTCGCGGCGGTCAGCCTGATCGCTAACATCATCGTCGGCGCACTGACGCGCGGATAATACAGAAGAAAAAGAGGATGCAGTTTCAAGCTGCATCCTCTTTTTTTCAGCTGTCGAAAGGCTCCGTTTTTTTCTGCCGGAAAAAGGCAGTTTGCCGCCCGGAAAGTATACACAGAACAGGGCAGCAGAGTACAGCACATGCAGTACAGCAGAACAGAAAAAAGTCCGCCATTCCCCGAAGAGAACAGCGGACATAGTTTCTGGTTTGTGGATGCTGCGGTCAGATCGAGTTGATGTCGATCATTTCACAGTTTTCGATCTTGATGTCGCCCTCGAGGCAGCGCAGCAGTGCGGAAACAGTATCCATCGAGGTCAGGCACGGGATCGCGCGCTCGACCGCAGTGCGGCGGATATGCACCGAGCCAAGCTCCGGATGACGGCCCTTGACCGAGGTGGCGATGACGTAGTCGATCTTGCCGGACTCGATCAGGTCAATGATGTTCGGGGACGGCTCGTCTACGTTGCGGATGGCGTTGGTCGCGACCATGTGGCGGTTGAGCACGTTCGCGGTGCCGCTGGTGGCGTAGATGTCGAAGCCGAGAGCCTCAAAGCGTTCGCCAATGCGGATAGCCTCCTGCTTGTCCGAGTCGCGGACGGAAATCAGGACAGCGCCCTTCTTCTTCATCTGGAACCCTGCGCCGGTCAGACCCTTGAGCAGCGCCTCGCGGAAGCTCTTGGCAACGCCGAGCACCTCGCCGGTGGACTTCATCTCAGGGCCGAGCTGGGTGTCAAGGTCGCGCAGCTTCTGGAAGGAGAATACCGGGACCTTGACGGCGTAGTGGTCGCTCTCCGGGTGCAGGCCGGTGCCGCAGCCCATGTCGCGCAGCTTTTCGCCGAACATGCAGCGGGTCGCCAGATCGACCATCGGCACGCCCGTTACCTTGGAGATGTACGGAACGGTACGGGAGGAACGCGGGTTGACCTCGATAACGTAGATCTGATCGTTGTACAGCACGAACTGGATGTTGACCAGACCGAGAACAGCGAGGTTCTTCGCGAGCGCCTCGGTGTACCTCACGAGGGTGTCCTTGTGCTTCTTCTCGATGTTGATGGACGGGTAGATGGAGATGGAGTCGCCGGAGTGAACGCCTGCGCGCTCGAAGTGCTCCATGATGCCCGGGATGAGGATGTCGTCGCCGTCGCAGATGGCGTCGACCTCGATCTCGCGGCCCATCATGTACTTGTCGACCAGAACCGGGTTCTCGACCTTGTTGCGGGTGATAACCTGCATGAACTCGCGGACATCGGCTTCCTTGTACGCGATCTCCATGCCCTGACCGCCCAGAACGTAGGACGGACGGACGAGGACCGGGTAGCCGAGCTCGTCGGCGGCCTTGACGGCCTCCTCCTCGGTCATAACAGTGTGGCCTGCCGGACGCGGGATGCCGCACTTTTCAAGGATAACGTCGAACTTTTCGCGGTCCTCGGCGGCGTCGATCGACCATGCCGGGGTGCCGAGGATCGGAACGCCGAGCTTTTCGAGGTGCGCGGCGAGGTTGATGGCGGTCTGGCCGCCGAACTGAACGATCGCGTAGTCCGGCTTCTCGGCCTCGACGACGCCGGTCACGTCCTCCGGGGTCAGCGGCTCGAAGTAGAGACGGTCAGCGGTGTCGAAGTCGGTGGAGACGGTCTCCGGGTTGTTGTTGATGATGACGGTCTCGCAGCCGAGCTTCTGCAGCGCCCAGACCGCGTGAACCGAGCAGTAGTCGAACTCGATGCCCTGACCGATGCGGATCGGGCCGGAGCCGAGAACGAGGATCTTCTTCTTGCCGGACGGGGGAGCGACCTCGGTCTCCTCGTCATAGGTGGAGTAGTAGTACGGGGTCTCCGCCTCGAACTCCGCCGCGCAGGTATCTACCATCTTGTAGACCGGCAGACGCTTGACATCGGAAATGTCCTTGCCGGAGAGCTGCTCGATGGTCTTGTCGAGGAAGCCCATCTTCTTGGCGCGGATGTACAGGTCGGAGTCGATCTTCTCGGCGGACGCCAGTTCCTTCTCCATGTCGATGATGTTCTGGAACTTGTGCAGGAAGAATACGTCCATCGTGGTGATCTCGTGGATCTCGTCGATGGTCATGATGCCGCGGCGCAGCGCCTCGCAGATGTGGAACAGGCGCTGATCGTCTGTGCGGGCCACGCCCTTTTTGATCTCTGCATCCGACTGCTTCTGGATGCGCGGCGCGATCATGCTGTCCAGCTTGATCTCACAGCCGCGAACGGCCTTCATCAGTGCGCCCTCAAAGGTGTTGTCGATGGCCATGACCTCACCGGTGGCCTTCATCTGGGTGCCGAGGGTGTTGTCCGCGTAAACGAACTTATCGAACGGCCAGCGCGGGAACTTGACGACACAGTAGTCGAGGGTCGGCTCGAAGCAGGCCTTGGTCTTGCCGGTGACGGCGTTCGAGATCTCGTCCAGACCGTAGCCGACCGCGATCTTTGCCGTTACCTTTGCGATCGGGTAGCCGGTCGCCTTGGAAGCCAGTGCGGAGGAACGGGAAACACGCGGGTTTACCTCGATAACGGCGTACTCAAAGGATTCCGGATTGAGCGCGTACTGCACGTTGCAGCCGCCCTCGATGCCGAGCTCGGTGATGATGTTGAGCGCGGAGGTGCGGAGCATCTGATACTCCTTGTCGCACAGGGTCTGGCTCGGCGCGACGACGACCGAGTCGCCGGTATGTACGCCGACCGGGTCAACGTTCTCCATGTTACAGATGGTGATGGCGTTGCCCTTGTGGTCGCGCATGACCTCGTACTCGATTTCCTTCCAGCCGGCGATGCACTTTTCGACAAGGATCTCGTCAACGCGGGAGTACATGATGCCGGAGGCCGCGATCTCGCGCAGCTGCTCCCAGGTGTAGGCGATGCCGCCGCCGGTGCCGCCGAGCGTGTACGCCGGACGGATGATGACCGGCAGACCGATCTCACGGGTGAAATCAACCGCATCCTCAACCGAGTGAACAACCTTGGAGGCAATGATCGGCTCGCCGATCTTCTCCATGGTGTCCTTGAACATCTGGCGGTCCTCCGCCTTTGCGATGGTGGTCGGGTTCGCGCCGAGCAGCTTGACGCCCATCTTCTCGAGGAAGCCGTTCTCGCACAGCTCCATGGCGAGGTTCAGACCGGTCTGACCGCCGAGGTTGGGCAGCAGGGAGTCCGGGTGCTCCTTCTTGATGATCTCCTGAACGGCCTCGACCGTCATCGGCTCGATGTAGACCTTGTCAGCCATGGCCTTGTCGGTCATGATGGTCGCCGGGTTGGAGTTTACCAGAACGACCTCCAGGCCCTCCTCGCGCAGTGCGCGGCAGGCCTGCGTGCCTGCATAGTCGAACTCGGCCGCCTGACCGATGACGATCGGGCCGGAGCCCAGTACCATTACCTTATGAATATCCTTGCGAAGCGGCATTACTGAGCGCCTCCTTTCGACTTTTCAATGTTTTCGATGAATTTATCAAACAGATACGAGGTGTCCATCGGACCGGGGCATACCTCGGGGTGATACTGCACGGTGAATACCGGACGGCCGATGTGCTCAAGGCCCTCAACGGTGCCGTCGTTCAGGTTGACGTAGCGCACGCGGGCGATCTTCGGATCGACCGACTCGCCGACAACGGCGTAGCCGTGGTTCTGCGAGGTGATGTAGGTGCGGTCCTCATCGATGTCCTTGACCGGATGGTTGACACCGCGGTGGCCGTACTTGAGCTTGGTGGTCTGGGCGTCGATGGCCAGCGCCAGCAGCTGGTGGCCGAGGCAGATGCCAAAGATCGGCATATCGGACTTCAGCAGCTCCTTGAGGTTTGCCACGATCTCGACGTTCTCTGCCGGGTCGCCGGGGCCGTTGGACAGCATCACGCCGTCGTACTTGCCGATAACCTCCTCCGGCTTGGTGTACGCCGGAACAACCGTGACCTCACAGCCGCGCTTGCACAGCTCGCGCTCGATGTTGTACTTTACGCCGTAGTCGAACAGCGCGATGCGGTACTTGGTTTCGCCCTCAGCCGGGTAAACGATGTTCTCGTCGCAGGTAACGGTCTTGACCGCATCCTTGACAACGTAAGCCTTCATTTCTGCGATGGTCTGCTCGTCCGGCTCGAAGCCCTCGGTGTAGATGACGCCGTTCATGACGCCCTCGCCGCGCAGCTTGCGCGTCAGACGGCGGGTGTCGATGCCGGCGAGGCCGACGACCTTCTGCGCCTTGAGGTACTCGTCGAGCGTTACCTTGCAGCGCCAGTTGGACGGGTACTCGCACATCTCGCGCATGATGAAGCCGGAAACCCAGCTCTTGCGCGACTCGTAGTCGTCAAAGTTGATGCCGTAGTTGCCGACGAGCGGGTAGGTCATGGTAACGACCTGACCGTAGTAGGACGGGTCGGTCAGGACCTCCTGATAGCCGGCCATGCCGGTGTTGAATACGACCTCACCGATGCTCTGTCCTTCGTAGCCGACTGCGGTACCCTCGAACAGAGTGCCGTCCGCCAGCAGTAAGTATGCTTTTTTCATTCTTATATCTATTCTCCTTGCGTTTATCTCAAAGGTGACGGCGGGGTAAGGGCACCCCGCCCTGCGGATAGACGTTTTTTATTTAATTGCCGCTACGATGTCGTCGCGCATGCGGATCGCTTCTGCACGAGCAGCTTCCTTGTAGTCCTCGCCGTTGTTCCCGGTCTTTTTCCACGCGCACATGATGCCGCGGGAGGAGTTTACGATCGCGCCGAGGCCGTCGTCGTTGAACGCATTTGCGATGTCCTTCGCGGTCGCGCCCTGCGCGCCGTAGCCCGGCACGAGGAAGTAGCTCTTCGGCAGCAGCTCACGGATGATCTTCTGCTCCTCCGGGTAGGTCGCGCCGACGACCGCGCCGATCTGGTTGTAGCCGCACGGGGTGTCCAGACCCTCGCCCCACTTTGCGACCATCTCAGCCATGCGCGCGTAGAGCGGCTTGCCCTCCATGTCGCGGTTCTGAAGCTCGCCGGAGGACGGGTTGGAGGTCTTGACGAGCAGGAACAGGCTCTTCTCGCGGCTGCGGCACTCCTTGAGGAAGGGCTCGACGCCGTCTGTGCCGAGGTAGCCGTTTACGGTGACGCTGTCGCAGCCGAAGGGCGCGATCTCGGTGTCGCCGACACGGGTTTTGCCGAGGTACGCCTCTGCATACGCGGAAGCGGTCGCGCCGATGTCGTTGCGCTTGATATCGCCGATAACGTACATGCCCTTGGCGTGCGCGTAGTCGATGGTCTCCTTGAGCGCCATCGCACCGTAGGAGCCGAGCAGCTCGTAATACGCAGCCTGCG
>ENA-ORLY01003784-ORLY01003784.1-human-gut-metagenome-genome-assembly--contig:-NODE-3784-length-11770-cov-2.821945_pt1 | contig 11770 bp, 11 predicted proteins | sample MGYA00243071_ERZ508832 | MGnify/ENA primary metagenome ERZ508832 (study PRJEB26277, sample SAMN04329777) | human gut metagenome | biome: human-associated habitat | host: Homo sapiens | place: USA...
AAAAGATATTAAGTTTTCGTCTACAATTAATTCCATTATACAGTCTCACTTATTTTTGCCAATGAAAATTAAACACCAATCTTGTTTGTTCCTGTGTAAAATAGTTAATGCCATCTTTTCGTTTTCCGTAATTCAACAGAAAAGCTTTGTGCCTCGTGGGTTTTGAGTACGTCGGTATGCGGCACTGGTGGTATCAGTGCCCATACCGCTACGTACTCAACAAACGGGAGTGCCCACGAGTCGCAAAGCTTTTCTGCTGAATTACTCGAATACCAAATACACTGGCATCAACTATTCTTCACAAACTGTACTAAGATTTCGTTTATATTTTATTCTGCCGTCAATACCTCATAAACTTCCTTAAAGGATTGTTTTGGCTGATACAATTCCGTAAACAGACCACAGTATGGTCCGTTCATTTTGTAGCTGTAATCTGCCGTTGACAGATACGGTGCGTCAAACAAGCCCCAAATGGAAAGGCTCGTAATCGGTCCGGTCTTTCCTGCTGCCTGTGCCGCCTTGTTAATATCCACATATGTCTGCACGAGTTTCTTGTAAAAGGCTGCATGCTCCGGCTCTGCATCATTATCGTAATTGCGGACGGCAAGTTCTGTTACGTGAACTTCAACATTATTTTCTGCAAATTTCTCAATCGCATTTTTCACTAAGGTAATGTCATTGTCGTTCATGCATCCACTCTGCTGTCCATAGCCACCGATGTAACTCTGCATACCAATGCCATCGCAGAGCTTCAGGTAACCGCCATTTCCATCGGATGCAAAACTGTTGACGCTCTTTACCAGTTGAATAATGGCATCTCTCTTATTTGCGCCGTAGGTTGCAAACGTGTTGTAATCATTGTAGAACAGTTTAATGTTTGTCTTACTGTTTGCCGCCTGTAATTTTGCTCTTGTCTCATATGCATACCGGAACGCAAGTTCCACATAATCACTGCCAATATAATCGTAGAAAAGATTCGTCTTGCCACCGCGAACCTGCCGTACATGACGCACATCATCATCCGCAAATTCACCCGCATTGTCGGCAACCGCTTCATTAACAACATCCCAGCAGTAAATCGCGCCCGGATATTTTTCTTCAAAATGCGTCATTACTTCATCAATGTACATCTTCAGACGATTTTTCATGACGTCTGCACTGACATAAGCACCATCCTTCTTATAGCCTTCGCGGAAAAACCAATCGCACATATCGGCATCCCAGGTCAGCACATGACCGCGAATGGATAATCCGTTTTCAACCGCATACGCAACCATCGAATCTGCCTTTGTAAAGTTCATAACTGCCGGTGAATTTTCATCCACATATGCATTTTGTGAAGCAGACTGGCTCAAAAGTGAATACGCCTTCATTTCATTACTGAACGTCGTACTGTTAAAATGATACTTAATGAGTTTGGTAAGCTCAGTATTTTTCAGTGCCGCCTCATTGATATTTGTTCCAAATTTGAAACCATATTTCTCACCGAGAGACGCAAGCGATTGATACGATTCAATTGCCTCCGTCGCATCTTTTTTCCCTTTGTTCTCCATAACAACAGATGTAATCTGAATGTATTTCACCGCCTCTGTAGAATTCTGAACAACCAAATAAAGTGCCGTCTGTCCGCTCGGGTAAGCATCTAACTGTAAGCCCTGCTCCTTACCGCTCTGCATACCATTGGCATCAACAAAACCAGCCCAGTCGCTGTTTTTAACTGACAACTTAATCGATGCGCCACCTGTATTTTCAATAATATTTTTGTTTGCATCCAAAAGGTTGATTGTAACATTTACCTGTGTAAAATCCGATACTTTGTGTCCGGATGCCGTAATCAGTGGAAGCAGGTTATATACCGTTCCTTTCCACGCACTCGAATACGCAGGAGAATTAATAAACGTATTGTCAATTGCAAGCGTCACTTTCTCCGTCGCCGGCTTCTGGGTCGGTGCAGCCGTTGGTGTCTGAGTCGGTACCGTTGTTGGTGCCGTAGTCGGGGTCGCAGTCGGCTTCTTCGTTGGCACCGCAGTCGGGGTCGCAGTCGGCTTCTTCGTTGGCACCGCAGTCGGGGTCGCCGTTGGCTTCTGCGTTGGTGCCGTAGTCGGAGTTGCCGTTGGGTTCTTTGTCGGCTCTGTAGTCGGAGTCGCTGTCGGCTTCTGCGTTGGCACCGCAGTTGGGGTCGCAGTCGGCTTTTGCGTTGGCACCGCAGTCGGGGTCGCCGTTGGACTTGCAGTTGCTGTCACTGCCGGCTTCCTTGTTGGCTCTTCTGTCGGCTCTTTCACAGGCTCCGCAGTTTTTACCACAGAGGAAGAATCCCCCGGATTTACTACCGCAGGTTCTTGTGTATTCACCGGTGGAACAACGGTAGTTCCTGTCTTTTTCTTAACCGTAACTTTGCACGAAAGTTTATACATTTTCCATCCTGCTTTTACCTTCGCTGTCACCGTAGCTTTCCCTACTTTTTTGGCAACTAACTGAACTGACTTTTTCGTCTTTTTCTTCAGGATAACAACCGATTTTTTGCTACTTTTCCACACCACTTTTTTTACTGCTTTTGCATTTTTAATTGTTACTTTTTTCTTAGTCCCAGCCCACATGGTAATACGCTTCTTGCTTAACTTTGGTTTCGCTGATTTAGCACTTGCAGGCTTTGTAAAAACACTCGAAATACTTAGTGCTGTTACCGTGAGAAGTGCCATCGCCTTTTGACTATTTCTCTTCATAGAATGACTCCTTTCATTCCTCTCAAAACTCTCTGACTTCATTCTAATACTTTGTGGGAATTATACAACGAACATTCTATAAAATTACTATTAGTTTTTAGTATCTTTTGTGTGTTATTTTTCATGTACTTCCTTCTAATCAATGCGTATTGTCTGCATACCACTCAATTTGATTGACAATTTGCAAAATCTTTTTGGCGCTCTCAATTGATTTTGTAATACGCTCTACATCATTTTTGTGAATCAAGCCCTTTTTCGCAGCGTCCGGCACAGACTCAGTCAATTCCCGCAGCGATTGATTTACGCGTTCCACCATCTGACTTACATCTTCAATCAACTTCTCTACCTGTTTTGGAAGTGAAACTCTCTGCGCTTCTCTCTGCATTCTATTACACAACTGATTCATGGAAATTTTCAAAAAATAAGTATCTGTCAGCTGGTCAGCAACAACCGAAAGAATCTCCTCAATAATTCCGGCGTCCACATTTCCCATCGAAATCATAACTTGAAAGCGTTCACAACACTCATCAATTTTCTCCTGACTATAACAAATTCGCTCAACAAGCCGAATCAGCAAATCTACTTCTTCCTCATCATTAATTTTAAAATCCGCATCCTTTAACTGCACTCTTTCCTGTTCTGCCTGCGGTATCAATTGATAACAATCAATTTGCTTTTCTTTGCAAAGATTCCAGAGCACTCGCTTGCAAACAGCATCCGTTTTTCCACCAAAGGTAAGCGACTTCACACATGGAAATCCGGCATACGCAGACTGCAAATCATATTCCACACAAATACCATCAAATGTATTTTTTGCAGACGTTATCTGAAAAGGCAGGTTTCCCTGTCGAAGATTTTCAATTTGTTCAATCGCCATTTTTTCTTTTTGACATGGAAAATACTGATAAAGAGGCGCCCCTTTTTCCTGCCTCATTTTATACTTTTCAAGCCATGTTTTTTTCGAGAGGGCAAACACTGTCGTTTTTTCTTTTTCCGCATCCACAAATTCATCAACCCGTTGACATCCATACGCCTGTGCCGTCTGCATCGATGGGAGATTTGTGCTTTTCATATAAGAATAAATCGTCTGAAACGGTGTATGTGTAAAAGCCCAGTCTCTTACGGCAATTGCTGCTTCTTTTGCATATCCTTTTCTCTGATATGTTTTTTGAATATGGTAACCAATTTCCGGCTTAATCGTATTTCCAATCGGTTGCAGTGTGAGCCCGCAGTCACCAATCATTTTTCCATTTTCTTTTAGGCACACAGCCCACAATCCGAAACCAAAAATCTGGTACCGTTCCTGATTTTTTTCAATCCATCCACGGACTCTTTTTTCATCAAAAGTATACGGATAATGCTGCATAATATCCGAATCCGCAAGCACACAATATAAGTCATCAAAATCTTCTTCGTTCATCTCACGAAGAATTAAACGCTCCGTCTCAATTTGCATAATACACCCTCCATTATTTCAGCGCATATTTCCAGACACCATCTTCTCTGCGGTAATGAAATTCATTGATATCTTCTTCCAAAAATACGCGAAGCATATCGTCCATTCCGTTTGCAAGCTTTCCCTTTTTCATCTCTTCTAACGGCATCCACTTTACTTCCCCTTCATGCGAGGATTTGAGTTCACCGCTGAATTGATTCGTCTTATAAAAAACAACAAGATACCTTGAGCCGTCATCCCGCAGCCAGTCTTTTGTACCACAGATTCTCGGCTTTTCTATCGTGAGTCCGGTCTCTTCATATACCTCACGAATAACTGAATCTACAAAAGATTCGCCCTTCTCAATATGTCCGCCCGGAAATGTAAGTCCTGACCACTTTTTATCCACTTTGTCCTGAACCAAAACATTTCCCGCATCATCGTAAACCATACACATATTCGTTAATGTTACTGTCTCCGTCCTCATCACTTTCTCCTCTCCTTTATTGTGCTAATCGTAAAATCCATTTCTATGGCAGACTTCATGAATTGTTTCCGCAAATATCGACCTAGATTTCTTGTCACTGTCCGTATTATAATTCTTCTTATCCAAATATATCTCTCTAACTTCCTGCCATAATTGATTATCTTTACAAAATTTTATCTTTTCAGGAAGATAATAAAATCCTTTTGTTTGTTCTTCCCACGTATAATTTTTTCTTTGCTTATTGAAACGTATGTACTTCTGCCGATTGTTACCATAATCATTCACAACTGCAAAGTCACAACTATGACGAATCCTAGAATTTTTTCTATCTTTCACTTTAATTGTAAAAACTCTAGTGCTATCCTCGCAGGAATCATATCCATACTTCCACGCATGATTGTTGAATGCACGCACAAGTATCTTTTTAATGTCTTTTGCCTCGAACTCCTCGTCATCGTCATTTACCCTGATATTTACATCAAAGTCAAAACCAACATTACTCTTTACATCCCACGTTACCATGTTTCTTTTTACACTCCCAACAAATTCATACTGAAAGGTAAAATTATCTCGAACTTCATCCTGTACCTTGTGTATTAGTTCCATAAGCTGTTTTTTTGCCGGTTTAAGCTCTTTTTTTGCTACATACTGAAAATGATACATATTTTTCCTCCTTTTATCCCCATACCTTCCCATTTAACATCTTTGCTAAATCATTATAACATATCAGAAAGATTTTTGCTTGTCAAGTCCTCTTTGTTTTATCTAGCTTTGAAAAGTATCTTATTTTACCGGTGCCGTATATCTGCATTTCGGGTAATTACTGCATCCATAAAACTTGCCATATTTGCCCTTGCGTAAAACTAACGCGCCCCCACATTTCGGGCACATTCCTGATTTCTCTTTCTGCTTCTTAACATATTTTGCTGCTTTTATTTCATTCACATGTTTACACGTATCTGTCCTGGTACTCATATAATTTGTAAGTATTGCCTGAATCTTATCCATATCCTCTCTCAAAAGAACCGATTGGACAGAAAGTTTTTTGACCGTCTTTGTAACTGCTCCCCACTTCACAACCTGCGATTTTGTTGTCTTTATTTTTAGCACAGCATCCCCGGGAAAAGTCACAATTGAGAAAACCGGAATATTTTCATAACCATGACTTTGAAGCAAGGCATTTAACGCCTTTACATGCGCATAATTCTGATATATGGGATTCATAAATGAATATTTGTGACCGTAAATGTTCTGTGTCCACTTTGCCGAAGACTCCGAACCATAAATCTGTCCTTTATAATTCTTGGTTTCAATTGAAAATATACCGTAAATTGAAACAACAACATGATCAATCTGCGTTGTACGTGTATTTCCACCCTCTGCACTCAACAAAACATCATTAACTACCTGATACTTATTTTTGTCCAACTTTTTCAACAACATACTTACCGTTGCTTCACCCATTTTCCCTTTTATCCTCGGTTTAATAATGGTTACTAACGCAGAAAGCACCATTAATGCAATTATCCATATATATATTTTCTCCATATACTATTCCCCCTCATTATATTCTCATCCCATTTTTTCACTCCACTCATTTTCCTTAAAACCAACAAGAATTGCTTCATCCCCAATAACCAGCGGACGTTTGACAAGCATTCCATTGGTTGCCAGCAATTGAAGCTGTTTATCTTCGCTCATTGTCGGAAGTTTATCCTTCAACTTCATCTCCTTGTACAACAATCCGCTTGTGTTAAAGAATTTTTTTAGAGGAAGCCCACTTTTAGGAACCCATTCTTTTAGTTCATCATACGATGGATTTTCCTCTACAATATGACGCTCCGTGTAATTTAAATGATGCTCGTCCAACCACTTTTTTGCCTTTTTGCAGGTTGAGCATTTGGGATAACATATGAATAACATAGATTCACCTTCCTTGTATTATTTTGTCCGTACCCATAAATATCTAACACTTTAACAGCGCTTAGCCAACATTTTATCACAACACTGCAATAATCATATCACCAAAATATGGTTTTCGCAATATCCTGCGTTGAGCTTTGCACCAAAACCATCCGCCCTCCTTTTCAATTTTAACGTACAAAAAATTTCCGGCACATATATTATTCATGTACCGGAAATCTTTTCATCGTCTGTTTTTAATTCTATTATTTACCTACATGAAATGCATCCATACCCGGGTACACTGCGCTGGCACCTAATTCTTCTTCAATGCGGAGAAGCTGGTTATATTTTGCTACACGCTCGGATCTCGAAGGAGCACCTGTCTTAATCTGGCATGTATTCAGTGCTACCGCAAGGTCTGCGATAGTTGTGTCTGCTGTCTCACCGGAGCGGTGGGAAGAAATGGCTGTATATCCTGCATTGTGCGCCATCTTAATAGCCTCCAATGTTTCTGACACCGAACCAATCTGGTTTAATTTGATCAAAATGGAGTTACCTGCTCCCATTTTAATACCCTTGGAAAGTCTCTCTGTATTTGTAACAAAAAGGTCATCTCCTACAAGCTGAACCTTATGACCAATCTTCTCAGTCATCTTCTTCCAGCCTTCCCAATCTTCCTCATCCAAACCATCTTCGATAGAAATAATCGGATACTTGTCAATGAGAGATTCCCAATGTGCAATCAGCTCATCCGAAGTAAATTCTTTGCCGGATTTTGGCTGTTTATAATAACCAATTCCTTTTTCCGATTTCCATTCGGAAGAAGCTGCATCCATAGCAATCATAAAATCTTTTCCCGGTTCAAATCCGGCAGCCTTAACAGCCTCCAGAATTTTCTCAATAGCTTCTTCATCGGAAGTAAGTTTGTTTGGTGCAAATCCACCTTCATCACCAACCGCTGTTACATCTCCCATATCTTTAATCAGAGATTTCAACTTATGGAAAACCTCTGCACACCAACGAAGCGCTTCTTTAAACGATGGCGCGCCAACCGGCATAATCATAAATTCCTGCGTATCAACGGCTGAATCTGCATGAGCACCACCATTTAAAATATTCATCATAGGTACCGGAAGACGGTTGCCTGAAATGCCACCCAAAAAGCGGTACAACGGAATGTCTAACGCAATAGATGCCGCTCTTGCTGTTGCAATTGACACAGCCAAAATCGCATTGGCGCCAAGCTTTGATTTATCTTTCGTACCATCTGCATCAATCATTGCCTTGTCAATGGCATAAATATCAGACGCATCTAAACCAGTAAGGACCCCATTAATCACAGTATTGATGTTGTTGACAGCTTTTTCAACTCCCTTGCCAAGATAACGGTCCTTGTCTCCGTCTCTCAGTTCCAGTGCCTCAAACTCACCTGTAGACGCACCACTTGGAGCAGTACCTCTTCCCACGGTTCCGTCTACCAAAGTTACCTCTGCTTCCACCGTCGGATTGCCTCTCGAATCCAAAATCTCACGTCCAACTACTTTTTCAATTTCCAAAAAATTCATCGTAACACTATCTCCTTTTCCACAAAATAATAGTACTCCCCGCAAGAATTTCATTCAATTCTGCATAGGATGCGTTCAGGATTCACAACCTAATACGAGGAGTCCACATGATTTATTCACTTTTTGGTTAGTCTTGTCTAACCTCTTTTATATTACTGAATTTTGAGGTAAAAATCAATAGGTGCAGGTGAGAGTTTTTCTCAAATTTGTGGGGGGTAATATTAAAAATAATCTCTTTAGAATCATGTTTCGCAGTATATTGGTGCGATTTATCGCATAAAAAAAAGAGCCACTTAGCAACATTAGTGACTCCTTTATAACGATGCCGTTGTATCATATCTACTTACTCTTTTCCTGCAATTTCAGCAGATATTCCTCTTCTGCCTGTTCCAGGCGTTTCTGAATAGCTTCCTCCGATGGCAGCTGAGACTTAATCTCATTCATCCGAATGTTATCATAGGTTGCAACTCCCATAGGAGTTTCAATTCCCTGAAATGCCCACTGTACCTCTGTCTGATCCTTATCCTTGCATATAAGCAATCCTATTGTCGGATTGTCATCATCCGTTTTCATTAACTGATTTACTGCATTCACATAAAAATTCAGTTTTCCGGCAAATTCCGGTTCAAACGATACCGCTTTTAACTCAACGACAACATAGCATCGAAGTTTTATATGATAAAAAAGCATATCAATCTTTCTGGTTTTTCCTGCTACAATAATCTCTTTCTGACGTCCTATAAAGGCAAAACCAGAGCCAAGTTCCAGCAAAAATCTTGTTATGTTCTGTTCCAAAGCATCCTCTAATTCTTTTTCATCATATCCTGCCGGTAATGAAACAAACCCAAAAACAGAAGGAAATTCCATTTCTGCACCAAGTTGGTGCAGTTTTAGGCTTTTCATATCGAGACTTTCCTCCATACGATATGTAAGTTCTGAAAAACTTTCATTTTCGGAATAGAATAGATACCATTTTTCATATTCCAAAGATTTCTTGCTGAAAATCCTTTCGCTTTGGGAAATTCATTCTGCAGATCAAGACTAAGCTGCTCTGTATTTACTTTGACCGCTGATTTTATCTGTGCGGACACATAACGCTGCTTCACATCATGAACCCAACTCACATAATCGGTTCTTCAATCTTTTACTATGATATTACGCCATTTTAACCCTATACTTATGTCTTATTGGCTTCATTGTCCAATCATCAAATCCGACCAAACCATCATTCTGCAATCTTCCTAATACAATGCCAGGATCTCTGTTAATCGATTCCGCAAAACGAATAATATCTTTTAATCCGAATCTTTCTCTTGCCACAAAATCATTATACTGTTCTCTTGGAATAAGACTATCCTCCGCAAACAAGTCAGCAGCATGCTCTTGTTCCCCAGATTCTTTCTCAAACGATATTCCATAATCACCATTAATAATATGACCAATCTCATGGAACAATGTAAACCAAAATGAGTCTGAATAAAGTCTTCTATCATTAACCATCAACATTATATTATCACCAATTTTTTTGGTAGCTCCATTAATCTTTGAGCCAACAATATTAGGAAGTATTACAAAGATAACACCAGCCTCCTCGAAAGCTTTTCGAATCAATGGATAAAATTCGCTATGATTTTTAGTCAATGTCAGCGCATAATGTACCGCAGTTTCAAATTTCTTTTTATTAAATTTTGGTGCATCTACAGCCAATGCCTTATTAGTTGCGATCTGAACCATAGTATTTGCCTTAACTGTACTAGCTTCTTCTAATGCTTCTGTTGAACTTCTAAAGTTTACTGCCATATCTCTCTTGGTAAACACTGTTAATGTTGCAACCTTCAGAAATTCACGAACCGCTTTAATCTGTTCATCCTTTTTTCTAGGCAAATCCGGAAGCCCATAATTCTCTCTAAAATATTTGTAGTCATATAATTCAAATACTTTTCTTTCTTCCAGCAATTCTTCTTGTGATTTAAATTCTGCAATCAAAGCATCATAAGAATTCTGCAAATTAAGCCAATAATTTACGCTAGTACCAAGCATTCTAGAAAGCTTCATTGCAATATCAATAGATAAGCTCTGCTCCCCACGAATCAACAAACTTAAATTCTTCGGCGTAGTATCTAATCTCTTTGCAAAATCTTCCTGAGTCAATCCACTTTCTTCCACAATTTCTTTAATATAATATCCTGGGTGAAATGCAATCGTATCATTATACTCAATGTAATTACTCATAATGTTTGCTCACCTCCGTTATCTCAACAATCCTCACATTTTGTGATATCTCATTAATATTACACGGAACATATGGTTCCTTATTTTCATTTAGTGGTTCTATTATTATACGCCACTGATCCTTTCTTGATTTCACATCAATTGCAAAATATCCATCCAAATTTCTTCCACCTTTATTTTCAAGTTTATGAAAGTGAAAGGTTGGTTGGACTATAATATCTTTAATAGTTTCTGCCTGCTTCAAAGCATTTATTCTTGCAAAAAGGCTATTTGCAAGTGCAGCATTTCCACCAAACAACTTTCTTGCTACCTTTAAACTCGTACATTGTTTCTCAGTTTTTGCATCTGTATAAACTAATTCCAAGTCCTCCCTCCTTTCGCCACATTACCTATCAGGTAATTAGATTATAGTTGCTACATGTATTTTTGTCAAGAACACGAAAAAATATTTTCGAAAACTCAACGCCAAAATCCTGTATTATATAATACGTCTGCTGCATTCACCCGAACCGAGATAATTTGAATAACAATTATTAGCCTCCTCTAAATTCTCTTGTGGTACCAAGCGAAATTTCTAACAATTCTGCCGCTACTTGATGATTTTTAATTCGCATTAAATTATCCCATATATCTACCTTGCCAAGCAGATTCATTCCGCCATGCCATACCAACTCATCATCTATAACGGCAAATCTTTCTCCGACTTCTGTTTTGGCCACTACATTTATGCCCACTTGTTTCATCAACTTAATCAAGTGATAACATACATCCGCACTACCATAAATCACTTCTTCTGGGTCTGTTGTAATAACCGTCACATTTACCCCTTGTTCCTGACGATCTTTGACCAGTAATAACAGTCTGTCAATCTCGACCTGTCGTATGTCCGGACTGGAAATTACAATTGATTTCTCTGCTTCCACAATATCCTGCTCAAATTTTTCTTTATAATTACCAGAATCATATATTGCATTAATTATCTGCTTAGACCGTACATCGCCCGTCCATATGGAAAATCCGGTACGCTTGTAAGTTTTCAACCTTTTGCCATACATTTTATTAAAGAATCTCACATGGGCATCAATATAATCATATACATAAACAGAATCTTTACCCTCATAGTCACGATTCAATCTTCCTACATACTGTTCCAGACGCCCCTCAAAAGATACCGGTGCAGCAAGCATCAATACGTCAAGTCTTGGAAAGTCAAATCCTTCTCCTATTTTTTGTCCAGTTGCAACCAAAATAAGACTTTCATTTTTAGGAATCTGCTTCAACTTAACACGTATCTCTGCATTTTCCTTATCTGAATTATCCCCATATAAAAGAAATACATGGTCAGCTTCATTTTTCAACGCATCATACAAAAGTTTTGCATGTTCTTTAAATCTGGTTAATATAACCGGTGTTTGTTTCTGCG
>ENA-ORLY01003792-ORLY01003792.1-human-gut-metagenome-genome-assembly--contig:-NODE-3792-length-11730-cov-4.328671_pt1 | contig 11730 bp, 8 predicted proteins | sample MGYA00243071_ERZ508832 | MGnify/ENA primary metagenome ERZ508832 (study PRJEB26277, sample SAMN04329777) | human gut metagenome | biome: human-associated habitat | host: Homo sapiens | place: USA...
CGGTTTCGGCGGCGGCAGCCACTGTGCCTGCGCCAGCAGCTGCGCCTGTGCGTGCGCCTGTGCCTGTGCCGGCGGCGGCCGCGCCGGCTGCTCGGCCAAGAACCTCTACGGCGTGGGCCTGGACGAAACGCTGTCCGAAAAGCTCTGATACAAAAAAACATCCCCCAACCGGGGGATGTTTTTTGCTTACGAGTATTGGAAACCTCTGCCCGGCTCCTTGAACTCCGCCACACGTTTGTTGAAGCTGGCGAAGGCCGCGTCCTCGAAGGCCACCGTGTCCTCGGCGCCCATCTGCCGCAGCAGCCCCTAGCACCGCGGAGGATTTAGGATCGTGCGGCCAACGCCCCGCACGGGGTCAAACCAGCCCTCCGCCTCCGCTGCGTCGTAGTGGAAGCCGAACAGGCTCTTGAAGCCGACGACCTCCATACCGTCAAAGGTGCCCAGGAAGAAGCTGTTGTGCCGCTTCATCATGGTGTACCGCACCCGTCCGGGCAGAATGTCCAGCCCCTCTATGGTGTCGGCGCTGTCGCTTTCTATGGCGGCGGAAAACACGTCCGGCGCATTGCCGGTCAGCAGGATCAGCTGTCCCGCGTCCGCCCTTGCGGCGATGTCCGCGGCATAGGGCCGCAGGGCGTCCGCCGCCAGACGCAGCCCCTGTTCTGTGGTACTGCCCATATAGACCAGCGCCACATCCTCCGTGAGGAACCGGGGTTTGCTGTGCAGGTCCGTCTCTATGATCTCCAGCGCCGGGCAGCAGCGCTTCAGATAGTAGATGTTCTGCAGATCGCCGTACAGGTTGCAGACCTCCGGAAACAGAATTTCCGCCTTCATTGCGCGCCCTCCTTTGCCAGCAGCTTTTCCTTCAGCTTTTCCCTGACCCGGAAGGCCAGGGGCGTGCCGTCCACGCCGTAGAGCAGATACACGTCGTCGCCGGGGGTCAGCGGCAGCAGCTCCAGGGCGGCGAACTCGTCCTCGGCCAGCCGTATCTTCTGCCGGGGGATGCCCGCCAGCAGCAGCCGCAGCTGGTAGTCATAGGCCCGCGGCCCGGCGCAGACCAGGCACGTCACATCGTCACTGTTCAGGAATTCAAAATCCGTGTCGTACATCCAGCTGGGGTTTTCCGACCAGCTTTTGGCCACGCCCAGGCAGTTCATCATCAGCAGCAGTTCCTTCTTCCCCGGCTTGGACCGGATATAGTCGAAGTTGCGGGAGCAGGCCAGAGCGTTCTTGTCCTTGGACATCTGCATAATGACCTTCACGCCGCCGATATCCTCCTCGGACAGCCGGCTGGCGGGGATCTTCACCTCCGCCATGCGGCGGGCAATGGTGCCGTGGTCATAGCCCAGCTGCCGCAGGGCGGCGATGACCGTCACCGTGTTGTAGATGTTGTGCAGGCTGTCGGTGATGAGGGTGTACGGGTATTCCTGCCCCGCCTCCCGTATGCACATGGTGTGGGCGGCGGTGTCCACCTTTGTGGCCAGATAGTCGCAGTCGGGGGAGTGGAAGCCGCAGCTCTCGCACACGGCCCGGCCGATGTGGTGGTAGCGGCGGTATTCATACCGCAGCTTCCCGGCGCATCGGGGGCAGATACGCATATCGTTCAGCAGGTTCTCGCATTCCGTCACGTCGGTGGGCAGCCGGTCGATGCCGAAATATACCCGCTGGTTCTCCGGCGCCACCGTGCAGGAGATCAGGTCGTCGGCGTTGAGGATCAGCCTGCTCTCCTTAGGCAGGGACCGGGTCAGGATGTCCGCGATGTAGCCCGGATGGGCGTTCCGCATGATGGAGTCCCGGAACAGGTTGGTGATGACGATGTGCTCCGGCTTCACATAGGGATAGATCCTGGGCGCGGAGCGCTCGTCGATCTCCAGGATCGCCAGGTCGTACTCCGGCCTGACCCGGCCCAGCAGGCCGCAGCCCTTCAGCAGCGCCGTGCTGACGCCGGAGATGATGTTGCTGCCCGCCCGGTTGCTGAGTACGGTCTTGCCCTCGGCGGTGAGCACGTCGTTCAGCATATTGGCCACGGTGGTCTTGCCGTTGGTGCCGGTGACGGCTATGATGTGCTCCGGCTTGCCGATATACTTCAAAAAGTCCGGACACAGCTTCACCGCCAGACTGCCGGGAAAGTCCGTGCCGTTGTGGCGGGTGATCTTCAGCGCCGGGATGGACAGCTTTGCCATCCACAGCGCAAACAGGAACCGCAGTTTACCCATTGTCATTCCTCCAGAGCGATGGCGCGGCAGGAGCAGCCATCGGCATTCTCAAATTTCAGGGGCAGCGTAACGAACGTGAAGCGTCGGCCCAGCAGCTTGTCCAGCCCCTTGAGGTTCTCGGTGTTCACAAAGTCCGCGCCCAGCAGTGTCATGTGGTTGGGAAAATCCACGCTGTCGCAGGGGTCCAGCGAGATGGTGTCCTCGCCCACGCCCTTCAGCGGCAGGCCGGCCAGATATGCCGCCGCCTCCGCCGTCAGGCAGGGAAAGCCCTCATAGTAGCCCGGCGTGCCCCACTTCTTGTCCCAGCCGGTGCAGAACAGCACGAAGTCCGCGCCGTTCAGGTCATAGCTCTGCAGCAGGGACAGAGTAATGGCGCGCTGCCCCCGGCAGTCCACCACCACGGCGGGCCCGGCAAACTTCGCCGCGTCGTAGCGGTCCAGCGCCGTACCGTCACGGAGCATATGGGCCGGGGCGTCCATGTGGGTGCCGGTATGGGAGAACATATGCAGCAGCGTCTCCCGGTAGCCGCACTGGTCGATCGTGCAGGCGGTGGTCAGCCGGGGCTGCTCCGTGCCGGGATACACCGGCATATCGTTCCGTATGGTGTGGGTCAGCTCATGTGCCGTCATGCGTCCGCCTCCTTGTCGTGTGTCTGCAGCCAGATCAGCAGCGCCGCCACATCCGCCGGTGACACGCCGGATACCCGCCCGGCCTGCCCCACGTTCAGGGGCCGCAGGGCGCTGAGCTTCTCCCGCGCCTCCAGCCGCAGACCCTGAATGTGGTCGTAGTCCATATCCGGCGGCAGCTTCCGGCGCTCCAGCCTCTCAAACTCCGCCACCTGCCGCTGCTGCCGCTGGATATAGCCCTCGTACTTCACGGTGATCTCCACCTGCTCCCGCACCTCCGCGGGCAGGTCGGGTCGATTTGTGTCGAATTCTGTCAGGTCCGCATAGGTCAACTGGGGCCGCCGCAGCAGATCGATCAGGCGGCAGCCGCTGTCCACGGCGGCGGTGCCCCGTTCTGTTAGCAGGGCGTTCAGCTCCGGCGTACCGGGTATGCCCGTGTGCTCCAGCCGCCGTATTTCCTTTGCCACGGCTTCGTACTTGGCCTCCACCGCCGCCAGCCGTTCATCGCTGACCAGCCACAGCTCGTGCCCGATAGGGCACAGCCGCGCGTCGGCGTTGTCCTGCCGCAGCAGCAGCCGGTATTCCGACCGGCTGGTCATCATGCGGTACGGCTCCTCGGTGCCCTTGGTCACCAGGTCGTCGATCAGCGTGCCGATATAGCTCTCGCTCCGCTTGAGCACCAGCGGCTCCCGACCCTGCAATTTCAGCGCCGCGTTCACGCCGGCCACAAAGCCCTGCACCGCCGCCTCCTCGTAGCCGGAGGAGCCGTTGAACTGCCCAGCGCCGTACAGGCCGGGCACCGCCTTTACCTCCAGCGTGGGCAGCAGCGCCAGCGGGTCGATGCAGTCGTACTCGATGGCGTAGGCCGGCCGCATCATCACTGCGTGCTCCAGTCCCGGCACCGTGTGCAGCATCTCCAGCTGCACCTCCTCCGGCATGGAGGACGAGAAGCCCTGTACATACAGCTCCTCGGTGTCCAGCCCCATAGGCTCGATAAACAGCTGGTGCCGGGGCTTGTCCGCAAAGCGCACCACCTTCGTCTCGATGGACGGGCAGTACCGGGGGCCGATGCCCTCGATAACGCCGGAGTAAATGGGACTGCGGTCCAGATTTTCCCGTATGATCCGGTGCGTCTCCTCGTTGGTGTAGGTCAGGTAGCACACCGCCCGGTTTTCCGGCACGTTCTTTGTCTCAAAGCTGAAGGGCAGCGGATCCGGGTCGCCCTCCTGTATCTCCATTTTGCTGAAGTCCACGCTGCCCCGGTGTATCCGCGGCGGCGTGCCGGTCTTGAACCGCCGCAGGGGCAGCCCCAGTGCCCGCAGGCTGTCCGTCAGGGCGTTGGCCGGGTGCAGGCCGTCCGGCCCGGAGGACTCGATGCACTCGCCCACGATGGTCTGCCCGGTCAGGTAGGTGCCCGTGCACAGAATGACCGCCCGGGCACCCAGCACCGCGCCGGTGCGGAGCACCACGGCGGCGGCATGGCCGTTCCCGTCGCAGCGTATCTCCGTCACCTCTGCCTGCCGCAGCGTCAGCCCCGGCTGCAATTCCAGCGTGTGCTTCATCACCTGCTGGTATTTCCGCCGGTCCGCCTGAGCCCGCAGGGACCACACGGCGGGACCCTTGCCCCGGTTCAGCATCCGGTACTGGATGCAGGCCCTGTCCGCCGCCCGGGCCATCTCACCCCCCAGTGCGTCCAGCTCCCGGACCAGGTGCCCCTTGCCGGTGCCGCCGATGGCCGGGTTGCAGGGCATATTCCCCACCGCGTCAAGGCTCACCGTCAGGCAGACGGTCTTCATGCCCATCCGGGCCGCCGCCAGGGCAGCCTCGATGCCCGCGTGCCCCGCGCCGATGACGGCCACATCATAGTCGCCGCCGTGAAACTCTCTCATCAGGTGCTCACCTCACCACATAAGACTGCTTGAACACTTTATTATACTATACAGCACACAACAGCGCAAGAGCATTACACAGAAATAACTCATAGGTGTTGTGCAATGTGCAATAAAAGTTTACAAAAGCTTTATACATAATATCCAATTTTGCCCTTGTTATCCGGGCTGCCGCGGCATATAATAACACTGTAAAACGGAAGAAAGGAGCGTGATATCACCATGACGACAACTTGGATCTGGGGTGACCTGGATGACATGATCTTTGCCGACAGCGACTGGGAAGTGAGCCAGCGGTAAGGCATACCGATGAGGAAACCACGCGAAAGCGTGGTGATTTGCTTTTTTATGGGTGTTTTTCGACAGAAAACGCCTCCTGCACATAGATCGCAAAGCCTGATCCCCGCGCAGCAAAGATGAAAAGAGACGGCCAACGCCGTCTCTTATTTGTTATTTTCGGTTGCTCTTAATGAGATATTCGTGATACCTTAACGATATCTTAGCGTTACCTTAGCGACAATGTATGTTATAATAGCGTCATCAAAAGGAGGGGAGGGCGGCTATGACCGGTAAACAAGCCCGCCGGAGACAGTTGCTGCGGACCATTGGCCTGCGCTTTTCCGGCATGGATGTGCTGAAAGCACTGGGACTCTACCTGGTAGCCGTTATGTGCTGTCTGCTGCTTCGCAGCTTCGATATGCACAACGACACCAGCTACGTTGCCATGATCTTTCTGCTGGATGTGTTCCTTACCGCCTACTGGACGGACGGCTATCTGCTGGGCATCATCATGGCAGTGGTGGGGATGTTCAGCGTGGACATCATCTTTACCTACCCCTTCTGGCATATCAGCTTTACGCTGACGGGCTTTCCGCTGACGTTCCTGGTGATGATGACCATCTCCATCCTGACCGCCACCGTTACCAGCCGGGCCAAGCAGACCGAGCAGGTGCGCCGGGAGGCCGACCGCGAAAAGATGTATGCCGACCTGCTGCGCGCCGTGTCTCACGACATCCGCACGCCGCTGACCGGTATCGTGGGCGCCACCAACGTTCTGCTGGAGCAGGACGGCGGACTGACGCAGGGGCAGCGCCAGCAGCTGCTGCGATCCACCAACGAGGACGCCCAGTGGCTCATCCGCATTGTAGAGAATTTGCTGTCCATCACACGCATAAGCTCTGAGGAGGCTAAGGTCAAGAAAGAGCCGGAGCCGGCGGAGGAGGTCATCGAGTCCGCCGTGGCCAAGACCCACAAGCACTACCCGGAGGTGGATATCCGTGTCCATCTGCCGGATGAGCTGATGATGGTGCCCATGGATCCCCTGCTGATGGAGCAGGTACTGGTGAACCTGATGGAGAACGCCGTCATCCACGGCGAGACCCACCATATCGATGTGACCCTGTCCAGCGAGGGCAACTGCGCGGTGTTCACCGTGGCCGACGATGGCCGCGGCATTCCCCAGCACCTGCTGCCCAGGCTGTTTGACGGCTCTGCCCGCAGCGACCGCAGCAGTGACGGCAAGCGCAGCATGGGAATTGGTCTGTCCGTGTGCCGCACCATTGTGCTGGCCCACGGCGGTGTGATACGGGGAGACAACAGACAGGAGGGCGGCGCGGTATTTACCGTGACCCTGCCCATGAAAGGAGAAAACGATGAAGATTAAAGACAAGGTCCTGATCGTGGAGGATGAGCAGTCCATCAGCAACTTTATCTCCATGATCCTCACCGCCAACGGCTTCGACACCATCATTGTCCGCACCGGCGAAGAGGCCCTGACCATGATCGCCTCCCATTGCCCGGACATGATCGTCCTGGACCTGGGCCTGCCCGATATGGATGGCATGGAGGTGCTGAAATCTGTCCGCAAGTGGTCCAATCTGCCGGTGGTGGTGGTTTCTGCCCGCAACCACGAGCACGACAAGGTGGAGGCCCTGGATTACGGCGCCGACGACTATCTGGTCAAGCCCTTCGGCACCTCCGAACTGCTGGCCCGCATCCGCACCGCCATCCGCCACACCCGCACCACCCTTTCCAACACCCAGATCGCCCAGTCCGGCAAGTTCGTCACCGGCGATCTGACCATCGACTATGATAAGCACCAGGTGCTGATGAACGGCGAGAACGCCGGATTGACCGTCAATGAGTACAAGATCGTGGCCCTGCTGGGCAAGTACGCCGGCAAGGTCCTGACCTACGACTTCATTATCCGGGAGCTGTGGGGGCCCAAGGCCAAGACCGACAATCAGATCCTCCGGGTAAATATGGCCAACATCCGCCGCAAGATCGAGCCTACCCCCGGCAACCCCCAGTATATTTTCACCGAGGTGGGCGTCGGCTACCGTATGCGCGAGGGAGACTGATACATACCGAGAAGAAAAGACCGTCTGCGGGCGGTCTTTTTCATATGCGGGGTGTTTCTTTTGGAGAAAATATCTGCCGACACGAACCGACGCTTTACGGAAATTTTATAATGTACGGATAAAGAAAAACCGCATTTCCGCTGTCACCGTGTTAAGAAACACCTGTCTGTATTTACAGGGCGGTTTTTTCGCAGTAAGATACAAACACGCCCGCCGCGGCGCGGCGGGGGAAACTTGTAAGGAGAGAAAACAATGGAAGAAAGAAAAGGCTTTGGATCCAATTTCGGATTCCTGATGGCCGCGGTCGGCTCGGCGGTCGGCCTGGGCAACATCTGGGGCTTCCCCAATAAGATGGGCGCCTGCGGCGGCTTCACGTTCCTAATCATTTACCTCATTTTGGCTGTTTGCTGCGGCTTCATCGTCATGGTGGGCGAGCTGGCCATTGGTCGTAAGACAGGCAAGGGCGCTGTGGCAGCATATAAGGCCCTTAGCAAGAAGTTCAGCTGGATGGGCTGGATGGGCATCCTGTCCGCGTTCTTCATCCTGTTCTTCTACTGCGCTCTGGGCGGCTACTGCATTAAGTATGTGGTGCTCAATGTAGGCGACCTGTTCGGCGCGGGCTTTGGCGCCAGTGCCATCGCCGCCGCGTCGGCGGACGCGGCCAGCGCCTCTCTGGGCGACGCGGTGTTCGGCGCTTTCATGTCCAGCACCACCGAGGCCATTATCTATGGCTTGATCTTCGTGGTGCTGACTATGCTTATCGTTCTCGGCGGCGTTGGCGGCGGCATCGAGAAGGTCTGCTCCGTGGGTATGCCCGCCCTGTTCGTGGCTCTGCTGATCTGCATCATCCGCGCCTGCACGCTGGACGGTGTGGACACCACCGTGCAGGTGCTCCAGGCGGACGGCTCCCTGGTGGAGCACGTGATCCACGGCAGCGCCCTGGATGGTCTGAAGTACATGTTTGCCCCCGGCTGGGCTACTGAAAATGGATACTATGTTCCCGCCTCCGCCGTCATTGATGGCGTGAAAATGTCCGCGGTGGAGATCAACGGCGTCATGCAGCGCATCGTGACCTTCAAGCAGGAGACACCCGACGTCCTGACTGTGCTGGCTACCGCCGGCGGCCAGATGTTCTTCTCCCTGTCCCTGGGTATGGGCGCCATGATCACCTACGGCTCCTATCTGCAGAAGAAGGAGAACATCCAGAAGAACGCGCTGCTGATCGTGGTCATGGATACGATGGTGGCTCTGATGGCCGGCCTGTGCGTGCTGCCCGGTCGCTTCGCTCTGGATCCCTCCGGCGCAGTGGGTGGCCCGTCCCTGCTGTTCGTCACCATGCAGAACGTGTTTAGCCGCATGGGCGGCCTCGGCCCCATCTTCGGCATCCTGTTCTATCTGCTGGTGGTCTTTGCCGCTATCTCCTCCTCTATCTCCCTGCTGGAGGTCATCGTGGCTCACTTTGTGGATAAGGCCCGCGACGAGGGCAAGGGTGACAAGCGCAAGAGCTATACCCTCATCGCCGCCGCCTGTGTGGGCCTGGGCTGCATCCTGGTCTGCGCTGACCGTCTGGGTGCCAGCAGCTTCTCGCCTGCGGAATTGCTGAACATTGCAAATCCCAAGACCTGGGCTGCCGACTGGCTGGACTTCTGGGATGCGCTGTCCGAGGGCGTTATGATGCCGCTGGGCGCGCTGCTGATGTCTCTGATGATCGGCTGGGAGATCGGCCCCGAGTTCGTCAAGGAAGAGGCGGAGCAGTCCGGTCATGCCATGGGCAGCTACGGCTTCTTCAAGGTCTGCGTCAAGTTCATCACGCCGCTGATCATGGTCCTCATCCTGTACGGTCAGATAAAGGAATTCTTCCTGTAAAGTCTCTTGACGAATTGTTAATAAACAAACTCTTACTTAACAGAGGGGACGCCGGTGCCGCCGCACCGGCGTCTCTTTTTGCGTCCGCGGACCCGGAAAGATTTGTGCCGTCTGCCGTAAAAAGCGCACGATGCTGTGTTTGCCGCCCGGTTTCTCTTGTAAAAACGACGAAAACGGAGTTCACAATTTGTTAAAATAATGGAATATGACGTTAAGAACTTGACAATTTCTTGGCGTGACGGTATGATACAGGAGGTTGGCGGGGCAGATACGCTGTTTCGCCGGCTGATGGTATTCACCACCAATTTGTGAGGAGGTAAATCACACACATGGAAAAGAAAAGCACCAAAATAGCGTATTTCGTAGCGCTGGGTGTTTTCATTGTCCTGCTGGTCATCCTGGGGATCCAGTTTAAGGGCAAGGAAAACCCCGTCTTCGTCGGCGACGGCGCGTTCTACACCACCGGCGACGGCGTGTTCCTGGATGGCATCCAGCGGACCGTGGACGACAGCGAGGGCTCTAAGTATGCGCTGGACGGCTCCTACTATGTGAGCCCCGAGGCCGGCACCTACTTCGAGCTGTCTGAGGATGGCAACACCATCGTCGGCGCCGACGGTACCGAGTACGTCAAGTCCGAGACCCCCAGCAAGGACGTCAACGGCGTGGAGTACACCACCTATGAGGAGCAGGTCTACTCCGAGACTCCGTTTGCCGGCACCTTCTGGTCCCTGCTGCCCCCCATCGTGGCCATCGTGCTGGCCCTGATCAGCAAGGAAGTGTATTCCTCTCTGTTCCTGGGCTGCCTGGTCGGCGCACTGCTGTACACCCAGTTCGCTCCCTGGGACACCATCGTGACCCTGGTGGGTGCCGATTACGGTATCATCTCCGTGCTGGCTGACGGCGGCAACATGGGTATTATCGTGTTCCTGGTCACCCTGGGCATCATGGTGGACCTGATGAACAAGGGCGGCGGCTCCGAGGCCTTCGGCCGCTGGGCCAAGAAGACCGTTCACACCCGCTGCGGCGCGCAGCTGCTGACCATGCTACTGGGCGTGCTGATCTTCGTAGACGACTACTTCAACTGCCTGACCGTGGGCGCCGTTATGCGTCCCGTCACCGAGTCCCACAAGATCTCCCGTGCCAAGCTGGCGTACCTGATCGACGCCACCGCGGCTCCCGTCTGCATGATCGCCCCGGTGTCCTCCTGGGCCGCCGCCGTTTCCGGCTATGTGCAGTCCCCCAGCATCAACGGCATTGAGCTGTTCCTGAAGCAGATTCCCTGGAACTACTACTGCCTGCTGACTCTGCTGATGATCGTCGTCATCTCCGTGCTGAACATCGACTACGGTTCCATGCTGACCCATGAGTACAACGCCCAGGTCAAGGACGACCTGTTCACCACCCCCGAGCGTCCCTTCGCCGGTGCCGACGACTATGAGGCTCCCAGCAAGGGCAAGTCCTCCGTGCTGGACCTGCTGGTGCCCGTGATCGTTCTGATCGCTGTCTGCATCATCTCTCTGGTCTACTCCGGCGGTTACTTCGATGGCGGCATGACCTTCATGGAGGCTTTCTCCGCTGCCGAGGCCGGTCCGGCGCTGGCCATCGGCGGTCTGATCGGCTGCGTGTTCACGTTCGTCTACTTCTGGCTGCGCGGCGCCATCGGCTTCGAGAAGTCCATGGAATCCGTTCCCCAGGGCTTCATCCAGATGATCGCCCCCATCCTGATCCTGACCTTCGCCTGGACCCTGTGCTCCTTCACCCGCAATGCCATGTACTCCGCTGACTTCGTCAGCAACGCCATGGCCAACGTTGGCGACCTGCGTATGTTCCTGCCCGCCATCATCTTCATCATCGGCGCGGCTATCGGCTTCGCCACCGGTACCTCCTGGGGTACCATCGGCATCATGGCCCCCATCGTTGTCTCCGTGTTCAACTACGACGTGGAGCCCATACTGTGCACCATCGGTCTGGCGGCTGCCTGCTCCGGCGGCGTTATGGGCGACCACTGCTCCCCCATCTCCGACACCACCATCATGGCTTCCGCCGGTGCCCACTGCTACCACCTGAACCACGTGTTCACCCAGATCCCTTATGCGCTGACCGTGGCTGGTGTGTCCTTCGTCAGCTTCATCCTGGCCGGCCTGATCCAGAACGTGTTTGTCAACCTGCTGATCGCTGTGGTGCTGATGGTCGCTACTCTGCTGGTCATCCGCGCTATCGTTGCCAAGAAGCACGCTGGTATTTTCCAGGAAATGGCCGAGGCCGACAAGGCTCTTGCCAAGTAAGCTATACCCCGCCTAATAAAAAGAAAGCCCTCCGTTGGGGGCTTTCTTTTTTTTGCGTATACTATGTCGATATATCGCTATAAATTTCGGTAATATTGGCTAAAATAAACATATATTTCCAAAAAAGGAGGGGAGAAGCGCGCTAAGAAACTGTAAAGGTTTATAATAATGTCATAAATATTCCGAAAAATGGCCGCTAAATTGGATAAAAGGGAGAAAAACCGGTTCATAATTTGTTCAAAATTACCCACTCCCGGCTTTGCTGAAATGTTGACAATCTGCCAGGAAAACGTTAGGATGGTGGCACCAATTTGTGAGGAGGTAAATCACACACATGGAAAAGAGAAGCACCAAAATAGCGTATTTCGTAGCGCTGGGTATCTTCATTGTCCTGCTGGTCATCCTGGGCCTGCAGTTCAAGGGCAAGGAGAACCCTGTCTTCGTCGGCGACGGCGCGTTCTACACCACCGGCGACGGCGTGTTCCTGGATG
>ENA-ORLY01003794-ORLY01003794.1-human-gut-metagenome-genome-assembly--contig:-NODE-3794-length-11715-cov-8.202268_pt1 | contig 11715 bp, 8 predicted proteins | sample MGYA00243071_ERZ508832 | MGnify/ENA primary metagenome ERZ508832 (study PRJEB26277, sample SAMN04329777) | human gut metagenome | biome: human-associated habitat | host: Homo sapiens | place: USA...
TTCAGCGTTTGTGCTATCTGTTGTCCTGGTGGGTATAGAATTAAAAAAACAAAAAAACTCGCTTATAATTTAAGCCACAGCATATAGCTATTATCCACAGCTACTGAGCAAGTGTTATCAATACCGATAACAAAATGATAACATTAGCTTATATATGGAGGCGTTTATGAATCTCCACCTTTTCAGAATTTTATCGTTCTTTCCGTTTCCGATATGCCGCGGATGGAATATCGAATTCTTTTCGGTATTCAGTCACCGTCCGTCGTGACACTTCTATATCCATGGAAGACAGCACTCGACGCAAGCTTTCGTCTGACAAAGGATGCAATTTATCTTCTGCGTCTATAATGCGGTCAAAACAGATTTTCAGCATTCTTTTGTTTACGGGCGCTCCATTTCCTACCTTGCCGCTTACAAACTCCCGAAGCGGGACCGTGTGTCCAGAAAAGAAAATATACTTGTCTTTGATGCCGCGGCTGATGGTACTTTGATGGAAGTGCAATTCTTGGGCGATTTCCTGAACAGACAGAGGAACGGGGGCTGGGACTTGCCCCAAGAGGTATTCTTTTTGTCTGTCCAAAATAAAACGAATCATTTTGATCAGGGTAGATTCTCGTCGCTCCAGATCCTGTTGCATCCTTATGATTCGATGATTTTGATCTTCTAAATAAGCACCTAATTTTGTTGTTTTCTGCTGTTCTATTATAGCAAGATATTCCGGGAGCGGAGAAATTTTAGGCAGAGCCCGCTGGTTGTAAGACACCGTAATTTCCTGGCCCTGGATTTCCACAGCAGCATCCGGAATTATATAGACGGGCAAATCGCTGGACTGCAAAAACCCATTGCTGGGAATCGGGTTAAATGCTTGAATGACTTGACAGTAGCGTTGTGCTTCAGCAAAAGGAATCTTCAGATCTTTTGAGATTTTTTCTATATTTCCTTTCGCCAGAAGGGGAAGATAATCCTGAATGATGTTCAGAGTATATTTGTTAAAATAGGGACTGTGAGCTAATTGGAGGGTTAAACATTCCTCCAGAGAGCGAGCACCCACTCCGGTCGGAGCTAAGCTCTGCACAGCGTACAAAGCCTGCGTGGCCTCTTCCACTGAACTTCCCATGAAGGAAGCCAACAAATCGAGCGGTTCGTCTAGATATCCGCGATGGTCCAGGCTGTCAATGATGTATTCGCACCATGCCGCATAGCGAAATGGAAGATATTTCAAAATTTGTGGAAGCTGTTCCTTCACATACTCTGAAAAGGTTTCCTGATGTTGTATTGAACCGCCATCAGCAGTCTGAGCAGAATCATTTTCATTGGCCGCCTGACGGGACGGGATCACGGTCTCAAAAATGGAACCGGAAAAATCCTCACAAAAAGTCATAAGCGAATTGGAGTCCCCGTTCTGCCAATCTTTATAGAATTGGTCCAGATCTACCATTGGGTTTTCTTCTGCAAACTGGATTAATTCTGCCTGCAGTCCAGCCATTGGTAACTGCAGGATTTTTAGTGATTGTCTCATTTCGGCTGATAGGATTTGTTGCTGGCAATGAATTTGCGATTGTAGCATAGACATCATCTCCTGTCGCAAGTATATTATCGTTTTTTTGCCTGCACATGTGGAACCCACTGCTTGCTTGCAAAGAGCATGGTCTAGTATGGGAGGCTCTGAAACTGATTTTTGCCGAAACATTGAGAAAGACAAATTTGAGGATTGGACCATACAATCAGTTTTTCTTTATTATAGCATACAGGAATCGAAACCGTGCCGCAATATGGTCTCATGATCTGAAATTCCAAAAGCGAACAGCCCGACTCAAATACCATCCTAATAATTGGAAGCATTTGAGCCGGACTGACCGCTATGAGACTAAAAATCTAGTTGAAGCGAGTTTACTTTAAACAAGATCTGGGTCATTAGATTGCACTTTGTCGTTCAGCTTTGACAAAATATCATTGAAGGTCTTTCGGTCAATTTTGTAGAACAAGAAGACAATTCCGCACAGAACAGACAAGATTCCTGGAATTACAGTAAAGAAATTGTTGATGGTGCCGCTGACCAAAGGAGTCTGCGTCACATTCGCTTGGAACCCCAAAACTGCCAGAATGGCCGCCACGCCGGCACTGCCCAATGCAATGCCAAATTTATTTCCCAGCGAGATAAATGCAGACAAAAAGCCGTCGTTTCGAACCCCGGTTTTCAGCTGCCCGTATTCTACCGTGTCGGGAATCACGCCATAAATACCAGAAGCCAAAACCCCTTCAAAGAATTTAGAAATTGCACACAGCGCATAGAATAGTACAGGCGAACCGATAGGTGAGGTAAATCGCATAAGGATCATGGCGATACCGGCTCCGATACATCCATAAGCGGTGACACGCCCCTTATTGCCATCGACATTATACCAAGCTTTAAACAGATAGCAGCCTGCAACGAGAGGGACAAGTCCTACAAGATTATATAGAGACATCAGACCTGCGTCGCCCTGGACATACTTGAAGTAGTAAGTATACATGGAACCTCTTCCGTGGATAAAAAAGCCCCAGAGCAGTTGGCCGCAGAATGCAATCAAAAATGGGCGATTTGCCAACATGGATTTAAATTGAACCCTAAGGGGGTACTTATGCTTGACCGGAGGAGGAACGACTTCCTTCTGCGTCGCAAACACGACTGCGGAACAGCACATAAATATGAGCACAAAAATGACCGCAGTCAGGCGGTATCCCATCGCGGCATCCCCTTTGCCCAAAGCAGAGACCATGGGAATAACGATGATCCCAATTCCGGCAATAGAGATATTGGCAAGGGTGATCCGCATAGTGGACAGCTTCGCCCGTTCGTCCGTATTCTGAGTTAAAACACTGGTCATTGCGCTGTATGGAATATTCACTCCTGTGTAACAGAATACCAGCAGTGCATATGTCACATACATATAGACAATCTTGGATGTATTAGACCAATCGGGGTGTGCCCAGAACGTCAGCACCGTAATGATTGCTGTTGGGAAAGACATCAGCAGCACCCAAGGCCGGTAGCGGCCCCAGCGGGTCCTGGTGCGGTCGGACAGACCTCCGATAATCGGGTCATTGATCGCGTCCCATGCCCGTGCAATCAGCATCAGCAAGGAGACAGCCGCCATTGGGATCCCAAATACATCTGTATAGAAAATCATCAGATAGGATCCCACAAAGGTCCAAACAAAGTTATTTCCGAAATCTCCTAACCCAAAGCAGGCCGCTTTCCAAAAAGGAATCTTAATATTTGTATCCACAGTTTGGATGGATTCAGTTTCTTTCATGGGCGCTCCTCTCTATTCCTTTTTTCATCAATCTGCAGATTCTTAAAATGTAATAATTCCCTTAATATATCCGGGCGGGTTCGTATCCAGCAGCCGGAAGCCTTCGTCAACCCGTTCGAATGGGATACGGTGGGTGATCAATTCCTCTGTGGGGAATACACCCTTGACATAAGCTTCCACTCCGATTTCCAGAGTATGCATGTATTCATTCGTATAATAAGGATGAACCACATGGATAATGGGAGAACGGTACATCATATTGTAGGCCATCTCCTCTGTCCATGTCTCATTTTTTGAATACACAGACGGTGCAAGGATCTTGCCGCGGCCCGATATTTTTGCCACCGAAAGAGCGGTCTGCAATCCGCGCAAGCTCCCGGTGATCTCAACAATACAATCATACATCCTCCCGTGGGTCAGTTCAAACGAGACGTCCTCCACATCCACGTTTTTAGGATTAATGGTCTTGGTCGCTCCGTATTGGACCGCCATTTCCAGGCGCTTTTCATCCAAGTCGATGGCAACAATATCGCCTAGAGCCCGACTTTTCAGTCCGGCAATAACCATAAGCCCCATGAAACCGCACCCTATCACAGCAACCCGGTCTCCCATTTTCGGCTCCACGGCACGCACAATGTTGGCCACGCACATCATCGGCTCACCCAGGCAGGCGTCGATCGGCTTTGATGTCTCCGGGATCTTGATCATTTGTGCGTTGGCTGCTACATTGTAATCCGCAATACAGGTACTGAGTACGCCCGTCACCAAATCGCCCGGTCGGAAACATGTAACGGCACTGCCTACATCCTCGACAACGCATACTGGCTCATGCCCAATTCCCATGGGGAACTGAGGGTTCTTGATCATTGCGTCATAGCCATGTTTGTTTCCGAAGCCCATGGCGCTGGTTCCGCGATATGCGGGGATGTCAGAATGGCACAGCCCTACACTGATAGTTTTATACAGCACTTCATTTTCTTTCAGCTTTGGGATTTCCTCCTGAACAAAATCAAACTGCTTAGGCGCAACCAATACGGCTCTTGTCCTTTTCATCGCGTGTTTTCTCCTTTTCTTCCGACTTTATTTCCGGGAAATTGACTTTTTTGCTGCCACGGCAATGTCCTGGGCAGTAAGGCCCATGACCTGTTTTAAATAGTCAATGGGGCCAACCTCGCCGAATCTGTCCTTGACGCCCACACGCTCAACAGGGACAGGGCAATTGCTGCCCAGCGTCTCACAGACTGCGCTGCCCAGGCCTCCAATAATGTTGTGATTTTCAGCTGTGACAATTGCACCTGTCTCCTGCGCGCAGGTTGTTAAAAGATCTTCATCAATGGGTTTGATCGTAAACATGTCCACCACACGGGCAGAAATTCCATCGGCTGCCAGCAACTCTGCGGCCTCCATCGCTTCGGCGACCATTATTCCAGCGGCAACAATGGTGACATCCGAGCCCGGACGAATCACACAGCCTTTTCCGATGGTAAAATCAGAGCCTTCCTGATAAACTTTGGCCATGGGTTTTCGGGCCATACGGATATAATAGACACCTTGGAGTTTTGCCAGTTGATCCATCAGGTTGACCAACATCACGCTATCGGTGGGTTCTACAATTGTCAATTCGGGGAAGGCGCGCAAAGCCGCAACGTCCTCAAAGGGCATGTGCGTACCCCCATTGAAAGCAGCCATTACGCCAGGATCAGATCCAACCAAGCGAATATTGGCCCCTGCATAGCAGGCAGAAATAAAAATCTGATCATTGGCACGGCGAGCCAAGAACGGTGCAAAGGTATGACAGAAGGGGATCTTCCCAACCGCGGACAAGCCACAGGCGACCCCGACCATATTGGCTTCCTGAATCCCGCAGTTGAACAGCTGTTTCGGGTAGGTTTGTTCCATTTCCTTGTATCCGCCGCCGAGAATGCAAACGCCTAGGTCAGCTTCCAGCTCCATGATATCACGATTTTCACCCATCAAACGCATCATGGTATGAAAATAAGTCTCTGACAGACCGGACGGCTCCATTTCAATCTTGTTCATTACTTGATAGCCCATAAATGTTCCTCCTTTTTTTGTCAAAATCAGGCTTGAAGCGCCTGAAGCGCTTCCTCCATATCCTCTTTGGACACAGAAATATGATGGCACCAGGTGCGCTCGGCAAATGTGCAGCCTTTCCCTTTGATGGTGTGCAGAATAATGGCGCTGGGCTTATCCTGAACCGCTTTGGCATTTAGAATTGCCTCATGAATGGCATTATAGTCGTGTCCGTTGATCTCAACAGCATCCCAGTGGAAGCTCTTAAATTTGTCTACATAGCTCTCCATCTCATTAATCTGACTAACGTAGCCGTCAATCTGGGCTTTATTGTCATCCACAAAGAGGATAAGATTTCCCAGCTTCTGCTGTGCCGCATACAGGATGGCTTCCCAATTTTGGCCCTCCTGGGACTCCCCGTCTCCCATAATGCAATAAACAGTGTTCTTTTTTTCATTTAAAAGGTATGCCTGCGCGATGCCGGCTGCAATTGAGAGCCCCTGTCCCAGAGAGCCTGTGGTCATATCAATACCCGGCGTCTTCCGGCGATCACAATGGCTGGGTAAATTTGTCCCGGGCTGGTTCAACGTTTCCATCCACTCCATCGGGAAAAAGCCTTTCAGTGCCAGTGCCGCATAGATGGCCGGTCCCGCGTGGCCCTTGGAGCAAACCAACCAGTCCCGGCCCTCCCAGGAAGGATTTTGGGGATCGTACTTCATGTCCTCCCCATACAGGACACTCAGTAGATCCGCGATTGACATACATCCACCGATGTGTCCAAATCCCCGAATCCCAATCTGTCGGATGGTTTGGATCCGAATTTCACGGGCAAAATTCTGCAGTTCCCGCTCTTTTTCTTGCGTCAGCATAAAACCACACTCCTTATATTTGGTCACGCTTTGCGTGCCTGCTAAAATACAAGCAATCGCTTTGCCATAACGGACACCTTTTGCCTGAACATCTGGTAAACCAGTGAAATTTGGATCATTTGATAAAAAAACCATTTCTTTTTTGGCTATTCTGATGAGTTCAGTATGTCCATCTCAAAAGCCAGTGGGCTGAGAAACGTCTCCCCACGAAATGGAATAAGCCTTCGCAAGAAAATTCTCATGGCGAGACAATAAAATTCTCAAAATTTTCAATCGAATGGATCTGTTTTACCGAATCTGTCATAATTCGATGTACTTGCACCTCTATTTTTCCTTGTTTTGTCCATCTTTGTCCGCAGACACAATTGGCAGCTTTTATGCTGGGTATTTTGTAGCGGGTCCCTAATTATTGTAAGGAGGAATTCTTATGTTAACCGAATTTAATTTTCATGCTCCGTCTTTCGTAGTGGCGGGAAGAAACAGTGTTCATCAAACCGGGGAACTTTTAAACCAATGGGGCGCAGGCAAAAATATCATGGTGGTGTGCGGCAATAAAACCTATTCCCTTGGGTTATTGAATTCTCTGTTGGACAGCATCCGCAGCGGAGGCTTCACGCCTTGTGTCTTCCATGGCTCTCTGCCTGACGCGCCGGTGGAGACTGTGCGCAGCGGCATCACCTATGCCAAAGAACATGACGTGTCTGCTATTGTCGCCTTTGGCGGGGGCAGCGCCATGGACACAGCCAAAGCAATTGCCTGCATGTTGGACGTAGACGGGGATATCATCGCATACTGCAAGGGACAAATCAAGCCGATCCGCCGCAGCAACCTGCTGTTTGCCATCCCCACCACTTGCGGTACAGGGTCAGAGAGCACTGACATTGGGGTTGTGTTGGATCGGGAAGCAAATTACAAGTATATTTTTGCCAATCCCTTTGCCGGCCCCGATGTGGCTATTTTGGATCCCGTACTGCTGACTGCGCTTTCTCCCTCCATGATCGCAGCCACAGCCATGGATGCATTTTCCCACAGTGCAGAAGCATATACCTGCAAAGCCGCCAATGTTATGATGGAACCGCTAGCCCTCGCTTCCATGGAGATGATTGTAAAGCATCTACCTGCCGCAATGAAAGAACCCGGCAATCTGGAGGAACTGGAACAGTTGCTGATCGCCTCCTGTATGGCCGGACAGGCGTTTACTCAGGTCGGCCTTCATTTGGGTCATGCCATAGCTCACGGCGTAGGTGTATATGGTCACGTCCATCATGGAACCGCATGCGCTCTGGTTCTGCCTTATGCCCTCTCATCGGTGAGCGAGGTCATTCCTGACCGCATTGCAAGGATCGGTAAAATTCTTGGCGCCGAAATCCAGGCCCAAGCCGCCCCAAAGGAGATCGGTCGCATTGTCAGCGATTCTCTGCAATCGTTCAACCGCTCGATCGGCATTGGGCGTCTTTCCGACTATGGCGTCACAGAGGAACAGCTGGACTCCATGGCGGAATATGCAATACATGAGGGCGGAACACAAGGGAATTCTTTCCGCCCATCGCCCAAAGCAGAGGTAGTAGAGTATCTGAAATCCATTCTGTAATATAAATAAATCGGCAAAATGCGGACGGGACTTTTTTGCCCGTCCGCTTTCCTGTCAGAAGAAGAGAATTGCTTGCAAAGTAGCGCAAACACGTTATAATGTTGTAAAGGGGGTGTTTTGCAATGTTAGATGCAACGGACCAGCAGTATTTTCAGAATCTAAAACACCTATGGGCACTTTTCCGGGAAACCGGAGAAATTTCCCCAGAGGTGAGGCCAATGATCGCTTCATCTTGGATGCGCAGCAGAGACTTCCATGTGGATATGATGAAGCCTCTTCGGGCTCCGATTTTATCCCGTCCTGAGCTCCAAGCTCTGCAAGCGACCAATCAAACCCTGATTGATCTTGCGAAACCCATTATGGAAAAAATGCATTCCTTGGTCAGGAAAACCAAAAATTTGATTTCTCTTCATAACCCAGACGGCTATATGCTTTACTCTTGCGGGGACGAATATTATGCCGAGATGGAGCATGAAAGTTCGTTTTCACTGGGTGTTTGCTGGCATGAACGCTATATCGGAACAAACGGAATTACCCTGGCCTTGCTGGAAGATTCTCCCGTCCAGGTTTATGGGGCCGAGCATTATTGTGCCGCCCAGCATGACGGGACTTGTTCAGCCGCTCCGATCCATGACAGAGATGGAAAAATTATCGGTGTGCTGAACATGGCCGGAAAAGACTGGTCAGGAACGCTTCACACCATGGGGCTTGTGGCATTGGCGGCTTTTTCCATTGAAAATCATCTTACATTGTTACATTCCTACAAATTGGTAGACACAGCAATTTCCAGTATTTCAGAAGGAATTGTTGTGGTGGATCATGAGCTATGTATCCAACGAATTAACCGAGGTGGAGAGCAAATTTTATGTTCCAACAAGGAGAAATTGTTGGGGCGCTCAATTTCGACATGGTTCGGAGCTCGGTATGAAGAACTGCAATCCCGCTTGCAGAAGGAAATGAACCCCTTCTCATTTGCAGAAGAAGAACTGCTTGTGGAGGGACATCATATTTCTTGCAATATCTCTATTTTCCCTATTGCAGTGGAACAGCATCCGGAGGGGGCGGTTTTGCTTCTCCGGCGTAGCCGCTCGGTCAACGCTCTGGCCAATCAAGTAATGGGGAACCGCGCTCGGTATGTATTTGACTCCATCATTACCCAAGCGCCTCAAATCCTGCATACGATCCAGACAATGGAGAGTATAGCGGCCACGAATTGTACGGTGCTATTAGAGGGTGAGAGCGGAACAGGAAAAGAGCTATTTGCCCATGCCATTCACAGTGCTAGCCATCGAAAAAACGGTCCGTTTATTGCAGTCAACTGCGCCTCCCTGCCACATTCTCTTGTCGAAAGCGAACTATTCGGCTATGAAAAGGGGGCGTTTACCGGAGCCCTTGGACAAGGTAATCCTGGAAAATTTGAACTTGCTGATGGCGGAACAATTTTTCTGGATGAGATCGGAGAACTTCCTTTGGAAATCCAAAGCAAACTTTTGCGCGTTTTGGACTCTCACCGAATCTTTCGGATTGGAGGAAAAACGGAAAAGAATTTAAACATCAGAGTCATTGCTGCAACGAACCGCGATTTACAAAAAGAAGTAAGAAATCATAATTTTCGAGAAGATTTATATTATCGCATCAATGTGCTCTCTTTTCACATTGTCCCATTGCGGGAGCGGATTGGAGATGTGCCTCTTTTAGCAAACTATTTTATCGGGGAGATCAACCGCAGAGGGGAACGAGAGTCCAAGATCATATCTCCGGAGTGTATGCGAATTCTAGAGCAACACACTTGGCCCGGAAATGCGAGAGAATTGCAAAATGTGATTTTGCGTGCCTACTACTGCAGTGGGAAAAACGATGTAATTTTGCCGGAACATCTCCCGGATGACTTGCTGCATCCGTTATCAAACACGCGAACACCACAACCAAAACAATATTCCGGAGAAGACACCGCGCAGAAGGAAAAAATCGAGCAAGCGCTTTCTCAATGCAACGGAGATACAAAAGAGGCTTGCAAACAACTTGGAGTCAGCCGTGCTACGCTGTATCGATATTTAAATTATTACAACATACAGGCCCGGACTTTTAAAGCAAAAACCAAAACTACATAGTGCCCTTTGCTGGCCGCAAAGGTATAGGGGAGAGAAGACAGCGGCGGTGAACACACTAGAGGCAGCATTCCTATGGGTTTTAAATTATTGGCTGACAATAGCAAAAATAAGAGAGCCAAATTCCGGGCAACTGTACTCAATGGCCTGAAAACTGGGGCATAGTGTAGATTGAGCTACACTACCAACGTCATTAAGGGCTTTAACCTCCAGTTGCAAAGGGGTCTGTCCTAAATTTTGTGTAAACGCTAAATTGTGGTGCAAAATAGAGCAAAAATATTTTAAGGCGGGAGCGGCGCAAGCTGCTGCCGCCTTGTTGTATAAAGAAAACCACCGGCAATGCCGGTGGTTCCAAAAAGCTTTAGCTATGCATAGAAAAAATATCCTCCTTTGATAAAATGAAGATGGTCTGCCAACCAAGAACAAAAAATCAAAGGAGGAATCAAGTCCAAATGAAACTTGATGTCAGTAGTTTAGCACACACGAAGTGGGAATGTAAATATCATATCGTATTCGCACCGAAATACAGGAGACAGATCATATACGGAAAGATCAAACAGGATATCGGACAGATGATCAGAAAGCTGTGCCAATATAAGGGTATCGAGATTCATGAAGCGGAAGCGTGCAAGGATCATATCCATATGCTCGTATCCATACAACCGAAATACAGCGTATCGCAGATTATGGGATATCTCAAGGGAAAGAGCAGTTTAATGATCTACGAAAAGTATGCAAATCTCAAGTATAAGTATGGAAACCGGCATTTCTGGTGCCGGGGATATTACGTCAGCACAGTGGGACGAAATAGGCGCGCAATAGAGGAGTATATCAAAAATCAACTTCAGGAAGATTACACAGACGACCAGCTTAGTATCAAGGAGTTCGTAGACCCGTTTACGGGTGAGCCGGTAAGAGGAGGCAAATAAACAAAAGCCCCTTTAGGGGCAGCCCGGGAGAACTGCGCGGTTGGCAGACTTTTCGACGAGCCTATAGGCTCAGCCCGGGTCATGCCCCAAGGGGGCTAGTGCAAACCACCGGCACGGCCGGTGGTTATGATTCATAGTCGAAAGAGCGCAGATTTTACAGAATTCCACGGAAAACAGTAAAATCTGCGCATTTTCCATTTTAAGCAAGTCCACCAGTCAAAAGGCGCCAATTTCCCACAAACAGGAAAATACAAGGGCGCCAAAATACAGACAGAACCTGCGCTGGGCAGTCATTCTGCCACCTGCCCGCGCCCCTCCGTTTCTGACATTTGCCCATCCGCGCAAATGAAATTCAGAAATGGAGGCAGCGATATGCTGATTAAAATTGTCCAAAATGGAATCGAATCTGACTGGTTCCAGCTCACGAAAAAGGCCCACCGCGAACTGATCAAAATGAAGCCGGAGGCGGCGATCATACATATCGAGGATGTCTACCCGGAATCTCCGGATGCCGGGCGCGTGATCCGCTTGGACTTCCGGCTGTTTACGGTTTTGACGCGGGAATTCAAACTGGAAGATCTCAAACAGGAGAAGCGCGATGAGCGTCATGTGGAAAAGCTTCGACTGGAGGCCAGACCTGCCAATGCGCCGGAGCTGGCGTCAAAGACGTTGGACGAACAGTACATCCGTCAGGAGATCAAGGATCTGCTGGAGTCCGCGCCTGCACTTGCAGGGCTGACAGCAACACAGCTGCGGCGATTCCAATTGTTTGCCGAGAATGGCAAGTCATTTCGGGAAATTGCAAAGATTGAACAGTGCGAATATAGCGCTGTACGGAAGTCTGTGAATCAGGCAATAGAAAAAATAAAAAAATTTTTGAAAAGAGGG
>ENA-ORLY01003799-ORLY01003799.1-human-gut-metagenome-genome-assembly--contig:-NODE-3799-length-11706-cov-2.753719_pt1 | contig 11706 bp, 7 predicted proteins | sample MGYA00243071_ERZ508832 | MGnify/ENA primary metagenome ERZ508832 (study PRJEB26277, sample SAMN04329777) | human gut metagenome | biome: human-associated habitat | host: Homo sapiens | place: USA...
GTCACTGTTTTTGCAGAGGACACTAAGACGATTGATTCTCTGAAGATTGCATTTTCCCCATACGCGGATTCCGACACTATCACCACTGCTACCGAGCCGCTGGAAGATTTACTGAAGGAAACATTGCTCACCAAGGGGTATGACGTGGAGAACGTGGACATGACAGTAGGTACAAGCTACACCGCTGTTGGCCAGGCTTTAAGTGCAGGAAGCGCAGATATCGGATTTATTTCAGGCGGAAATTACGTACTTTTCTCTGATGACTGTGACGTTCTTCTTACCGCCCTTCGCTATGGAATCAACAAAGATTCTGATGATCCGAAAGATTGGAATGATGGTACAATCGAAGAAAACACCGATGAGATGTCTACCTATTACCGTTCTATTATTCTGGCAGGTCCAAGCGAAAAGGGACAGGCTTTACTGGAAAAGGTAAATAACGGCGAAGAGCTTACCTGGGATGATCTGAACGATGCTACCTGGGCTGTTATGGGACCAACTTCAGCTTCCGGTTATATTTATCCAAGCTTATGGCTGAACGAAAAATATGGAAAGGGAATCAGTAATCTGGCAAATGCGGTAGAATCTGATTCTTATACAACCTCTCTTGCACGTCTGGCTTCCGGACAGGCTGATGTGATGGTTTCTTATGGCCACATCCGTACCAAATACGCACCGGAATGGAAAGAGACCTTCGGAGGTACAGATGATATGGTAAATCAGACTGGTGTGATCGGAGTTACAGATAAGATTTACAATGATATGATTGCCTACAGCAAAACTTCTGAAGTTATGCAGGATGAAGATTTCCGCCAGGCGCTGGGAGATTCCTTTATTGAGATTGCGAATACGGACGAGGGAAAAGATATTATCAGCGTGTTCAGCCAGGTTGGATATGAATGGGGCGATGACTCCAATTACGATGGCGAACGAGAGGCGCAGGAGCTGCTGAAGTCTATGGAATAGACTTCAACTTTTCTGAATAGTTACAAAATATTTTAAACTGCCGGGGCAGATTATTTGCCTCGGCAGTAGTTTTAAACGAGGTCAATTTTATCTATGAATTTACAGATTCAGCATATCGCAAAAAAATTTCATAATGGCACAAAAGCCCTGATAGATGTGGATTTCCGCGTCTCGCAGGGAGAGTTTGTCTCGGTGATCGGGCCTTCGGGGGCGGGGAAGACAACGCTCTTTCGCATTCTCAATGGAATGATGGAGTGCACTGGCGGACAGGTGCTTCTGGATGATAAGCGCTTTGATTCTCTAAAAGGAAGGAAAAAACGTGAACTGCAAAAATCCATCGCAACCATTTATCAGGACTTTTGTCTGGTGGAGAATTCTACCTGTCTGAAGAATGTGCTGACTGCCGGACTTCCGGATATGGGCTTTTTTCAGGGCGTGTTTGGACTTTATGGAAAAACACGTAAAGAAGAAGCTCTGAAACTGCTGGATCGGGTTGGACTTCTGGAAAAGGCAGAGGAACCGGTTAAAAATCTGTCTGGCGGACAGAAACAGCGTGTGGCGATTGCAAGGGCACTTATGCGGCATCCGGCAATCCTGCTGGCAGATGAACCGGTGGCGTCTCTTGATCCAGTTACCGGGAGACAGATTCTAGGGTTGCTGAAGAGTATTCATGAGACTGATGGTGTCACCATTTTAATGAACAGCCATAATCTGGAATTCTCCCAGGAGTTCTCCGACCGACTTATTGGTCTGAAAGATGGCAAGGTTGTATTTGACGGTAAGACAACTGATCTGACTGATTCTATCACTGCACAAATTTATAACAAAAATGATGTCCGGATAGAGAATAAGCGAGGTGTCGCTTATGAATGATAACAAAACAAGCAAAAATTCCATTGTGGCAAAATTTGCTGTTCCAATTTCTTTTCTGATTTTGTTTTTCCTTGCAGCAAATTTCACAGACTGTGACCTTGTAACTTTCTGGAAACGAAGGAGCCACCTCACCGACCTGGTCGTGGATATGATCCCGCCAGATTTTTCTTATATTCAGAAGATCCTGCTACCGCTTTTTTACACCATTCAGATGTCTGTTACCGGAACGGTACTTGGCATCTTTTTTGCCCTTGTACTCTCGCCTTTTGGCGCTGCAAACTTAGGATTTCCAGCTGTAATACGACGGATACTTAGAATTGTAATCCAGATTCTCCGTTCTTTTCCAGCCTTAATTCTGGCGCTTACTGCTACCTTTCTTTTCGGGCTTGGAACTTTTGCAGGTACTTTTGCCATTACATTGTACACCTTTGCCATTATGACAAAACTTACCTACGAGGATGCAAGTGCCGCCGATGTAAAAGCTTACCAGGCACTTCGGGCTATGGGTGTTTCAAAGTATGTGGCTTATATCCATGGAATTTTACCAGAGATCATTCCTGGCTTTCTCACCAATGCACTTTACCTGTTGGAAACTAATGTACGGCACAGCTCCATTTTAGGATATGTGGGAGCTGGCGGTATCGGACTGCTTCTCAATGAGAAGATTTCCTGGTTGGAGTATGACAAAGTGGGGACCATTCTGCTGATGCTGTTTCTAACAGTGTGTGTGATTGAATATTTCAGTCGGTATCTGGCCGCCTTGATACGAAAAGAGCGCACAATAAAAAAAGAGCAGGCCAGACTGCTGCTTCTGTTTCTGGCTGCCCTGTTTCTGATCTGCACGTTTACCCTTTCCCTGCCGGATTTTTCCAGAACCAGTCCACAGACTTTGCGAAATATGTTTGCTGGCTTTCTGCAGCCAGACTGGAGCTTCTTTTTCTCGGCTGAAAAAGATGGGCTTGGGTATCTTTTACTGGAAACAGTGTGCATTGCTTTTATTGGAACGGTAATCGGAGCCATTGTATCTGCACCGCTGGCTTTTCTAAATACCAAACGTTTCGTACCTGCTCCTGTGTCCTTTCTTTTTAACCTGGTGATCATGGTAATCCGTTCGGTGCCTTTTCTGGTGTATGGACTGATTTTCATCCGGGTATCCGGGCCAGGAGCTTTCACAGGAGTGCTGACATTGGCCGTATGCAGTATCGGACTTCTCACCAAAAGATTTACAGAAGCACTAGATGCCCTGGACCCTCGTCCCTATCATGCGCTGCTGGCCATGGGGGTCCGTCCTCTTCCCGCCATCTGCCACAGTGTCCTGCCGCAGCTGAAGCCTGTTTTCACCTCTATCATCCTCTACCGGTTTGATGTAAACATCCGTGAAGCTTCCGTTCTCGGTCTGGTAGGCGCAGGCGGAATCGGAGCGCCCCTTATTTTTTCCATGAATCAATATGCCTGGGAAAAAGCTGGTGCAATCATGCTGGGATTGATTCTGTTGGTGTGGTTTATCGATATGGTATCTGAAAAAATCGGAGCTGGAAATTGATGGCCAGCTCCGATTTTCTGTCTTCTGGATCCTGTTTAAAAAATCTTTTAAACCTCGTCGTGAAATTTCCAAAGACTTTCAAGGGATCTTTTCATTCTGTTATTTTTCTAATTTTCTATAATTCTCAGCCTTATCGTACTCCTTATGCACGCCATCATCCTCGTACAAAGTATAACTGCTGCCTTCATATCCCAGCATAGTGAGTTTGGAAGTATCAATATCCTTCACACACTCCGCAGCCTCTGCAACCGGAATACACTTACCACTCCGGATAAACAGAGGCACTTCATTTAAGGCAACCTCCACATAATGAACGCCCTTTTCCAGAATCTCCTCAGAAATACTTCCGTCTGTCAGAAATTTCACAAACTTCATTTCTTCCGGAAGGTAAACATAACGCCCTCTTGCGTTCTGCTCGTAAACCGGTGCGATCATAATCTCATTTCCAAGGATCAGCTGGTCTTCCACCCGGATTGCCATCTTATCATCCGGATAAACAAAGCCAAGTGGTTTGAAATACATATCATCGTTTAAAGCGGCCTTCATGTATTCGCTGTACAGATACGGAACAAGGCGGTATCTCGTATTTACCACATTTCGGAAATCCTCAACATTCTCAAACTGATAGCACTCTTGCTCTCTTGTTCCGATTGCGGAATGGTTACGCATAAGCGGAGTAAATACCCCAAGTGCCATATGGCGAAGCACCAGGTCTCTTGTTGCATCCGCACCAAATCCGCCAAGATCTGCTCCTGTGTAAAGGAATCCGCACATATTCAAAGACGGCAGCATTTTCAGGTTCAGAAGAATGTGTGACCACCAGGATTTATTGTCTCCCATCCAGATTCCGCCGTAACGGTGCATTCCAATATAGGAGGAACGGGAAAACATCAGGAAACGCTTCTCCGGATCAATGCGGTCGAATGCTTCGCCTGCTGCTCTTGTCATATTGTAGCCAAACAGGTTATGTACCTTGTCGTGACGGATCTTTTTGCCATCCACATTATGATAAAATCTGCGGTAATCTTCTGGGTTGTTTGCGAGTCCGTTTAGCTCGCCCTGCATTTTCCAAATGTGGATCTTACCTTCTTTATCCTGGTAAAACTCTCCGGCAAGTTTCTTCGCCTCTTCCATTCCCTCTGAGGAATAGAAAATAGCCGGCTCATTCATATCGTTCCAGAAGCCTTCAATCCCCTGGCTAATAAGGAAGCTGTATTTGTCTCCAAACCACTTTCTGGCATCCTTGTTCAGAAAATCCGGGAAATGAGTATCCCCAGGCCATACGGCTGCCACGAAATCACTTCCATCCTCCCGCTGGCAGAAGTATCTTTTTTCCACACCTTCCTCGTAAACCTCATAGCCGCTTTCCACTTTTACACCAGCATCAATAATAGGGATCAGGCGTAGCTCCTGGTCTTTCATCTCTTTTACAAAATCCGGGAAATCAGGGAAATTCTCCGGATTCAACGTAAAGTCCTTGTAGGAATCCATATAATCAATATCCATGTAGATCATATCCAGGGGAATGTGATTCTCACGGTATCCTGCTGCCACCTTGCGAAAATCCTCCTTGGTGGTATATCCCCATCTGCTCTGTCCGAAACCAAATGCAAATTTCGGGGGAATATAGCTGCGTCCGATCACATGGCGAAACTGCTTTACAATATCATAGGCAGATTCACCTTCAATCACATACACATTCAGGTCTGCATCTGCGCATGTCACTTTCAGGGTGTCCATTCTGGTATATCCAATATCAAAGGTCAGTTCAGAAGGGTAGTCGAAAAACAGTCCAAATGTTGTCTTTCCGCTTACAATGATAAAGTTGTGGGCACCATACAAAGAACGCTTGTCTTCCGTATGGTTTGGATCATCGGTACAATTGCTGATATAGCAGTATCCTCTTTTATTGATGCCGCGGTTGGCTTCCCCAAGTCCATAAACAATATCATCCTCATCCATCACATATGTAAAATCAAAGCCCTTTTCCAGGCTGATTTTTCCATAAGGAAAAGCGCCATTCGCTGTTTCAATCTTCTCTGTTACTGCCTCCGTATCAAAAGGAGCTCCGTATCTGTATTTTCTGATCATAACAATCTTCCTCGTCTTTCAAAAAAGAGGCAAAAAATTTTGCCCCTTTAAGTCTGGTTATCTGCTGTCCGTTTCTCGTCCAGTAACCTGTTTATTTATATAACACAAATGCCTCATAAGGTTTCAGCACGATTTTACCCTTAAATACTTTTCGGTCAAGGTTTGTAATCAGGCACTGGGAACCTTCAAATTCTGCAGGAACTTCAAATTCTGCAGACTGCTCACTGAAATTGCAGACTGTAAGAAGTCTTTCCTCATCCAGCTTTCTCATATATGCGAAAATCTGATCATCCTCACGGCAAAGCGGTTCAAACTCACCGTACACAATAATATCTTTCTCCTTGCGAAGAGCGATCAGTTTCTGATAATAATGGAAAATAGAATCCGGATCATCCAACTGGCTGGCTGCATTGATTTCTTTACAGTTCGGATTTATTTTAATCCACGGCTCTCCATCTGTAAAACCTGCTTTTTCTGAACCGTCCCACTGCATAGGTGTTCTTGCATTGTCACGGCTTCTGAGCATCAGACATTTCATCATGTAATCCGGCTCCATCAGCCCTGCATCTGTCAGCTCTGTATAATACTGAATGCTCTCAATATCCTTATAATCTTCCAGCTTATGGAAATATGCGTTTGTCATGCCAAGCTCTTCCCCCTGGTATACATAAGGGGTTCCCTGCATCATATGAAGACAGGTTGCCAGCATTTTTGCAGAAGTCTCTCTGTATGCCGGATTGTCATTTCCAAATCTGGAAACGCTTCTTGGCTGATCATGATTTCCCAGGAAAAGACTGTTCCATGCTTTTCCCTGAAGTTCTTCCTGCCATTTGATCATCGTCTTTTTGAAAGCCTTAAAGTCATATCTGTCAGTGGTCCATTTACCAAACTCCGCATGCGGGGAAGCATCTTCAACATGTTCAAACTGGAACACCATATTCAGCTCGCCACTTTCTTCCCCGGCATATTTCTGTGCCTCTTCAATGGTAACACCAGAAGTTTCCCCAACTGTCATGATATCATATTTAGACAATACCTCACGGTTCATTTCCTGTAAAAATTCATGGACCCGCGGACCGTGAACGCAGTATGGACCGAAATCTCCATACAGGCCGCTTTTCACTTCTCCATCCGGGAAAGCCTGATCCTTGGAAATCATACTGATCACATCCATACGGAAACCGTCGATTCCCTTGTCACACCAGAATTTCATCATATCGTAAACTTCCTGGCGCACTTTCTCATTTTCCCAGTTCAGGTCCGGCTGTTTTTTGGAAAACAGGTGCAGGTAATACATCTGTGTCTCATTGTCGTATTCCCATGCAGAACCGCCGAATACACCGCCCCAGTTATTTGGCTCTTTTCCGTTTACCGGATTTTTCCAGATGTAATAGTCACGGTACGGATTATCCTTGGACTTTTTGCTCTCCAGGAACCACTGATGTTCGTCTGAAGTATGATTTACAACCAGGTCCATCAGCACCTTGATTCCACGCTCATGCGCCTGAAAAAGCAGCTCCTCGTAATCCTGCATGGTTCCGTAATCTTTGTAAATTCTGCGATAATCTGAAATATCATAGCCATTGTCATCCTGTGGGGACTCCAGCATAGGTGAGATCCACAGAACATTTACCCCAAGTTCCTTCAGATAATCAAGTTTCTCTATAATTCCTCTGATATCACCAATTCCATCCCCATTGCTGTCATTGAAGCTTTTTGGATAGATTTGGTATACAATACTTTCTTTCCACCAGTTCTTCTTCATTTCCTGGCTGTCCTCCTGATATTCTATATTTATTTTCCCACAGAATATTCTTGCCCGGTACATGACCGCAGTGAAATATTCCCATGGCGCGTATTTGTTTTCTCTATTTTACTGCACCGGCTACTACACCATTCATGATCCATTTCTGACAGAAAATATACACGATCAGCACTGGAAGCAGAACAAGCAGATAAGAAGCAAATGCCAGATTATAATCAACAGAAAACTGTTTTTTAAATACATACTGGGCAAGCTGCAGTGTCTGTTGGCTTTCATCACTTAACAGTACCAATGGCATGGTAAAGTCATTCCAGGTCCACATGAAGGAAAGAATTGCTACTGTAGCTGTGGTAGGCTTCAGAACCGGGAAAATGATCCTGGAAAAAATCTGAATCGGATTTGCCCCGTCAATCATGGCTGCTTCGTCAAGTGCCTCCGGGATTGCCTTTACTGCCCCTGTGTAAAGGAACGTATTCATAGGCAGACCAAAAATAATGTACAGGAATGTAATTCCGAAAATGTTATCCAGATGAAAAGTATTTGCCTGCACAACCAGCGGAAGCATGATTACCTGGAACGGTATAAACATGGCACTGATAAAGTAATAATACATGAGGGAAAAGAATTTGCTCTTTTTACGGTTTCTTGTGATGGCATAAGCGGCAAAAGAGTTTGTGATCAGTGTAAAAATCAGATTCACCACTGTGATAAATGCTGTATTAAGAAACTTTCTTGGAAAATTTGTCATTACCCAGGCATCTGCAAAGTTCTGAAGTCTGATTTTCCTTGGCAGTGCCAGAATGTTGTTCATATCTGTTGGATCCTTGATGGCAATCATCAGTGCCATATAAAGAGGCAGAAGGATGACAAGTACGATTCCAATGATCAGAAGGATCGTAACAGGCCAGTTGTAACGCTCTTTTACTTTCACTGTATTCTGTTTCATCCTAATTTTTCCTCCCTCTTCTCAAGTACACGCAGCTGGAATACGGAAATCAGTACCACTACCACAAAAAGCATAACTGCATTGGCTGACTGATAGGCGAACTGTCCGCCTCCGAAGCCCTTTTTGTAGATCAATACTGCAATAGATGTTGTGCTGGTTCCAGGACCGCCATCTGTCATAGCCATGATCTGATCGTAAACCATCAGATAACCCTTTGCGGAAAGTACCATATTGATGGTAAAGAATGGAAGGATCAGTGGAAATGTCAGATTCTTGAATTTTTTCCATCCGGTCGCTCCATCAAGAGAACCTGCTTCGTATACATCCTCCGGTACCGTCTGAAGTCCGGAAATATAAATAATCGTATTCATTGCAACAGACTGCCATGCACATACAATTACGATCGCAACCCATGCCCATTTTGAGCTTGCCAGGATACTGTCACCTTTTCCGCCCATCATTTTTACAACTGTCGGAAGAATATAAGTGAAAAAGTAATTGAAAATATAGCCCACTACAAGTGCTCCTAAAATATTTGGAACGAAATACATTCCTCTGAGTGCACTTTTAAATTTAATTTTACTGTTTAATCCAAGAGCTAAAACAAGACTTAACACATTTACAACTATTGTTGCAACAATTGCAAGCTTGAATGTAAACAGGTAGGATTTCCCGACTCTTGCATCAGTAAATAAGTCTGTATAATTCCGAATACCTACCCAGTCAAACTCGCCATATCCTCGAAAATTTGTAAAACTATAAATAACACCTTTAATAAGTGGCAGCGTATTAAAGCAGAAAAACAACGCAAGTATCGGTATCGTAATCAGTAAAAATGTCCGCTTTCTGCCATTCATCCTTTTCAATTTATTCATGATCTGTATCCCTCCTACTTGCCTGCTTCATAATCTTCCATCATACGAATGATATCCCTGTTATATCTGATCCAGTCTTTGTCAAATTTTTTCAGGAATGCGTCAACATCCTGGTTTATGAGAAATGTCTGGATTTGTGCATCGACTGCCATTTCTGACGGATAATAGTGATCCTGGTAATCCGCCATACGGTTATCCTGAATATATGGTTTCATATCTTCCAGTTCCGGAGCTAATGCAAAATCTTCGTCTTTACAAGGCACCGCATTCTGTGCATCTAAGTATGCCTGGATACTTTCATGATCCATCAGGAAATCAAGTACTTCATATGCCGCTTCTTTATTTTTACATGCATCCATCACGCAGAACTGAAGGTCTACTCCTGAATTTAATACATTGTCCTCTTCAGAATCATTAGCCGGCATAACAAAAGATCCGATATTCATATCCGGATTTACAGATTTGATCTGCGGAATTGCATAGCTTCCGATTGTATACATCGCTGATTCACCATTTGCAAATGCAGTACATGCATCGTTGTATCCGTATCCAAACGGTCCATCTTCACCATAATTTAACAATTCAAGCATTTTTTCTGCCACTTGCGGATATTCTTTGGAGAAGGTTGTTTCTCCCTTATTCACCTGCTGACAAACATCGGATGGTGCAAGTCCGACTGCAAGGGCATTCCAAGGTGCAAGGCAGGTCCAGGTATCTTTATATCCAAAATAAAGTGGCTGGATTCCTTCATTCTGAATCTCCTCGCAAAGAGAAATAAATTCATCCCAGGTCTGCGGAATCTCCCATCCATGTTCCGCAAACATATCTTTGTTATAGAGCACTCCTGCCGCATTTGCCACATACGGAAGCCCATATGTTCCTTCTGTCGGAACAAACTCCAATCCTTCAATAATATCCAGATAAGCAGGTTTTACCTCACCAAGTCCTTCATAATCTGAAAGGTCAGCCAGTATTCCTGAATCAACAAAATACGAATAATTGATATCTCCTCCGATTCCGATAATATCCGGATAATCTTCTCTGATAAAACGTGTTTTCAAAATTGTTGTCGCATCATTTGGGGAAGAAATTTTCAAATGGATATCATCATGTGTCTCATTAAATTCTTTTTCGAGCTGTTCAAATATATCTACCGCCTCTGGTTTATACTGAACAAGTTCGATTTCCACTTTTCCGCTTTTTGGATTTTGCTGACATCCCTGTAATACAGCTGATGCCATCAGAATACAGGACATTCCCAAAACAATTGCTGCTCTTTTCCTTCTCATTTTTTCTCCTTCCTCACAGGTATATTCGTTTTTAGTTACCGCTCGATATATCAAGTACTTTCTTTATAGTTGTATTATAACATACCATTATGCGACTAAAAATATCATTGTATTTGAATTTTTATTCCAAAATGCTATTATTTTCTTCTTTTTTGCTAAAGGTATAGCATTTTGGTATATTTTAGTTGCAATCTATTTATTAAATCAGTAGAATAAATATATATTCACTGAATTACCAGCTATTGAACACAACTTTAACAAAACACAACTAAATGAAAGGAATCTGTATGAAAGAGCTCATGTTTTCTGTATTTCCAAGCGAAAACTTTGTTGACCTTGGATTATATCAATTCGGTTACGAACAATGTGAACCGGCGCATAGTTTTGGTCCTGCCGTCCGTAATCATTTTCTTTTTCACTACATTATCTCCGGCACCGGAATTTTAATGGCAAATGATTCTCACGGTGTAACACAGACCTATCACGTAAAAAGTGGCCAGGGCTTCATGATTTTCCCCGGTCAGATCAATACTTATATCTCTGATGAAAAACTCCCATGGGAATATACATGGAATGAATTAGACGGACTACGTGCAAAGGAAACCATTGAACTTTCCGGACTTAGTTTGGATAATCCGATTTATAAAGCTACTTCTAAGGATCTGCGTGAAATACTGAAAGAAGAACTTCTCTATATTGCAAGTCACGGAGACGCTACACCATTTCACCTGATCGGGCATCTCTATCTTGCAATTGATGCTCTTATTCGTTCTACTTCCATCATGCAGACATCGAAAATCAGCCGTCTTCAGGATTTTTATATCCATGAAGCCCTATCTTATATAGAGCAGAATTTCCAAAACGATATTTCTGTCGAAAACATCGCTGCTGTATGCGGATTAAACCGCAGTTATTTCGGAAAAATTTTCAAAGACGGAATTGGAAAATCTCCTCAGGAATTTTTGTTGAATTATAGAATGATTAAAGCTGCTGAATTATTAAAACTGACAAAGCTTTCCATTAAAGATGTAGGTAATGCAGTCGGTTATCCCAACCAATTACATTTTTCCAGAGCATTTAAAAATATTTATGGAATATCGCCAAGAGACTGGCGTAATCAGAACAGACTTAAACAATAATAGAAAAAGAATGCTGCAGTTCAGACTGTGCATTCTATTTTTATTATTTAATATGTAATAATAAAGAATGTGCCTGGGCTCGTAGTGCCTTTTATTTAACAGGAAGTTCCTACGGATTTTGCTATGCAATAAAAAAACTGCAAACCCTTACGGTCTACAGCTCCCTTACTTTCTACATGTACCTTCAAAACCACATACAAATTTAAATCTCTACTCCAT
>ENA-ORLY01003801-ORLY01003801.1-human-gut-metagenome-genome-assembly--contig:-NODE-3801-length-11702-cov-3.251613_pt1 | contig 11702 bp, 13 predicted proteins | sample MGYA00243071_ERZ508832 | MGnify/ENA primary metagenome ERZ508832 (study PRJEB26277, sample SAMN04329777) | human gut metagenome | biome: human-associated habitat | host: Homo sapiens | place: USA...
CCACAAACTAAACACTGTCCTTCAGATTCAGATCTAAAATAAGAATCATAATAATCTTGATATCTCATATTATGACATCTTTTTAGATGACTTGAAAATAATATCTGTGTCTCAAACTGTGAATTACACAACTTACATTCAATCATAATAAATATCTCCTTTATTCTTCTTCACGTTGTTTTGCAAATGGATTTGATGTTAATAAGTCTACACTGTAAATAGATTTAATTCGTATAATACCGTTCCTATTTAGTCTATCTATCATAAAACATGTACCAGTAGGAAAGTTAGTAGCAGAAGAAACAATTGAATCCACATCAATAGCACTAGATGGATTAATTTTAGATGTATCAAATTTATCTAAAAATAATTGTGCTTCTTCCATAGATGATTTAAACATAAATTTGGTTGTAATATAGTTAGCAATACCGTCTGGGAAGTGAGAGATACCTTGAGATGCAAGTACTGTAGCAACATTAAGTGAACGTCCAAGAACCAAGAATCTATCAATAATTGCACCCATTTCTTTATTACCAAATAATAAGTGTGCCTCATCACAGATAAGTGTGGTAGGGATCTTATTATCACCAGAAAGAATATCTAAAAGTTTATTTGTAATAATATATAAAATAGCTGATGTAAATCTCTCATTTGCGTCATAATCTTCAACTTTTTTAGAATAATCTGGGAGTGAAAGACCATGCAATGAAATAACCATTGAATCTGTTGCAGATAATACTAATGGTTTTACATTTGATTCTCTAGTAAACAATAATTTACCGTATTTATTATCTTCAAACATTTTTAACATTGTACCTACTGTTTGAGCGTGTTCATTTTGATTTGCATATAAATAATCTGCAATATCTTGCATATCTACATATTCACCAGAAGTTTTGCTTTTAGTAACAAAGTCAGTTACAATTGGTGTAATACCAATTACAGTATTTCTATCTAACTTTCCACACATAATTTCAATAATTGTCATAAGTGTTGCAGTATCAATATGCACAGGATTTCCTTTTGAATCAATTTTCTTTAAAAATTCAAAAGGATTCAAAGCTCCAGGTCTAATTTTATTAATATCTACAATATTAATATTTGGATTTACATTATATAACTTATCAAAGTCATTCTTTGGATCAATTGCAATTACTCTCTGACCCATTCCTAAACAATTTGCAGCTATATTCAATAATGCAAATGTCTTGCCACTACCAGGTGACCCCACAACTATTGTGATATCGATAGGTAAAGCTTTGATATAATCTCTACTTTTTCCCCCGATCCACACCGTGCATGCGACTTTCACCGCACACGGCGTTCCATCAATTAAATATTTAGCTATTATATTTAACTGACTTGTGACCATCACTCCTATTCTCATTACAAGAATTATCTACGCTTCGATCACTACTTTTCAGCATTAGTTAAGTAGCTTATTATTCTTCGTCTACAATCTATATAACGACTAATACCTTTCCTCGTTCCAATGTGTTTTATCTGTACATATACATTTTTAGGTGCTTACTCTAAATCATTTAGCTTGATTGTGCCCGCCTGAATAAATCATTCGCACAATATAGTATTTCATAGTCAGGATTCTTACTTTACTACACTAAATAAATTCGTAAATTCGCAAGTTCGTCAGATATATAATCATTCTCACCATGAATGTTTTATAGACTTCCGACATATTATAAAATGCCGACTTCACCGAGCTTCATACAAAATTCTATACAAATAATGCATGTCGGAGTATTAAAGAATATGTTTCAAGACGTTACTCTATCATTCCATATTTCAAACACATTAGTTCTCCATTTATATATAAATGTGTTTAGTCTTTTAAACTAAAAACGAGTCGCACCCTGGCGCATTATTTAACATTTGAGCTGTTGTTGGTATAGCGATAGGTAATATAAATCTTCATCTTTATATGGTCAGTTTATATTTTCCCCCGCTTCACACCGTACATGAGACTTTCACCTCATACGGCGTTCCATCAGTAGTTTAACAATTCTTAAGTTATCGTTAAATTAATTGACTATGCCCCTTTGCTCCATAGTTATTACACTATTTCATTGCTACTACGGGCAGCTGCCCTACAGTTTCATAGATCATTTCCTATCTATTATAAGCATTGATTCTTAATAATCTTATCATCTTATACTGTAGTTCTCTTGTTCCGTTGAGTTTATCCTTATCTATAATAACTTAGCCTCTGTTTCTAACTTATAAAACATCTTTCTTCTAATATCAGCAGAATAAGACACTATGTATAGTAATACTAATGGCCTAATATTACTACGAATTATAAGTCGTCATAAACAATTTCTATACGTAGACATATTATTTTTATAGGACTCCCGATGTTACTCGACTTTACCGTGCTTTATACAATATTATATTAAGCTAATAATGCATAACGGAGTTTTAGAGAATAAGATGCTGATTCATCTTATAAATGGAATTTCACCATTTAATTCAACTCAACAGTTAAATACTATATAAGTATTCCACTAACTTGTTTTCATTTCTGAAGTATTTCATTAGTGAACAAGACACACGACCATTTTATTGTACTCATTTTCTAATTTACCTCCTTTAATGTACTTAAAAATGTCATAATATCAGTTGCATTCCATAATTCAACTAAATTAATTGATTTAGCATACTCTCGTTTTTCTATATCAAATTCAGTCAAAATATATAGTATATTATAGTTTTTGAAATTTTATCTTTAATTCTTTTTATTAAAAAATACATTAACATGTGTACATCTTATTACATTTTATATCTATAAAATCCGTATTTTAAGAAATGATTGATAACTTCTTCTTCAGTTGAGAATTTACCAGTTGTTTTATAAATTGAATTTAGTTCTTTAACTGCCTTATCAAAATCTATTTCAGCAGATTCATCATTATTAGTGGCGAAATCAAATCGTTGAATTTTTTGGCCAAATGATATTCTAATGTGAAAACCTTTCATTATATTTCCTTTCAAATATTTTTATTTTATGAATAGTTGTTTACAAAATATACACAATAGTATTATAGTTAAATAGCTTATCTCCAATAACAATACATACATTTATGTGGACATTGGCATTTATTTGAAAGAAGTTCAGTCTTACAAGCCAAGCAATGGCATCCATGTCTATTTTGCAAATTTTCTACCATATTTGTATCTGGTTTTAAGTTGAATAACTTAAGTTCTTTTAAACTAACACAACCACAAATTTCAAATAAATTTGGATTAAGTTTATAAAGTTCATTTTCTGCACATAATTCATATTTAAGTGGAAATTCTTTTAAAGTTTTAATAATAGATTCTAATTGTTGTTTATTTGCATAAAATCCATCATAACAAGGTGTGAAACCATTTTGTATAAGACGTTCTTTTACATGTTTATATTCGTCATATACACTAATTCTAATTCTAGATATTCCTAAGTTTAAAGAAAGAAAATATTCTAAAACATCATGAACTCTATGAAGTCCTGCTTCTGTAGGAATAATCGGATCTACTCTAAAAACAATATTATTTGGATTAAATCCTAAATCAATTAATTTTTTAAGTTGATCTATTTGTTTTCTAGCTTTAGGAACATTTGGTTCAAATACAGAATTTCCCCATCCAGTACATGTACAATGAAGAATTAAATTATGTAATTTAGATTGTTCTAACAATGTTTTAATAAATTTATCAGTTAAATTCTTAGTTATAATAATAGCTCCATCTACTTTATCTAATTTATTTACCCAAGAATAATCAATAGAAGCATCTCCACGTTCTGTAATTCCAATTTTCATATATATCTACCTCATTCAATAAAAACTAGACAATACAATTAAGTATTGTCTGGCTTAATTTTTAGTTATCTGATAATGATAATAATAATTTATTATAAGTCTCAGTATAATCTGCACCATCTTTTTCTATATTATTATTTGCATCTACAATAATATAGTGTGGTTCGTAATCTCCGCTACTAAGTAATGTTTCATAGAAAAAATAATAAGTAGAAGTATTTCCATCATAAATTACTTTATCCATATATGAAGTATTATTTGAGTCTTTTTCAAAAACTAAAGCAGATGCTTGTGCTAAAAGAGCTGCTTTTTCATCTTCAGTTCTTTCAAATGTTCCTATCAATGACTCAGCAATATCCCAAACAATATCTTCATTTACACTCATATTTGGATTTGTTGATTTATATGTATCATTAATTACATCTAATAAATCTTGAGAAGTTGCTTCATTGCTAAATGTTTCATAATCAAATGTGTATAATCTAGTAACAAAGAATACATTTGTTAAATTAGTTTCATAAATAGTTACATACTCACTAGTTGATGATCTACCAGTTTTTTCAATATCATTGTCATAATCATCATCTGTAAATACTTTAAAAATTTCTGAATTAGACGCAACCGGTCCAGGATTATAACTAGACTGTACTAAAGTGTTACCATCATCAATTGAATCATCAATAATTGGTTCATCTTCTGGTTCATCTGTTACTTCATCTTCATCTTCAGTTGTAGTTACTTCATCTTCAATTACTTCAGTAGTTTCATCTTCAGTAGTAACATTAGATAAATTTTTAACTACATTTTCATCTTCATCTCTAATTTCTTGAGCAACGTAATCTTCGCAAATAATAGTATATTTAGTTCCATCTGTACTTGTTATTTTAAAATTACCAGTACCATTTTTCATTTTTACACTATTAGCTTTAGTAGATGTAACTCCAAGATCTTTAAATGCATCAATTAAATTGTGTTCTTCTACTACTTCTCTAATAGATTGATTTTTCATCTCAGTACCAACTGAAGCTGAGCATCCAGTCATACAAAATGATAAAATCAACATAATAGATAATAACAATAAACTAAATTTCTTTTTCATAGCTTAGTCCTTTCTTAATTTAATATATATTAGAAAGACTATAGTTGATATAGTCTTCTATTATTTTACAATAATCCAGATTTTTCCATTTGAGCAATTTTAGTTTCACCTGTAATTGCTAATTCATTAAATGTAGCAATTGTTTCTTTCATACGAGGTAAAGCTTCTTGTTTATATGCACTAATATCATCTAATGCTTGAAGAGTTTCTTCAAATACAGTTTTTAATGTATCTGCTGAAATTGCAGTTTCTGATGCCTGTTTTTGAATTTCAACTCCTTGAGTATGAAGCATTTTAGCAGTTGATTCAAGCAAATGATTAGTAGTATTATTTAATGCAGTAACTTTTTCAAGTACAATTTTTTGATTATATAAAGCACCTGCAACAGTAACAGCTGTTCTAAGAGCAGTAACAGTAACATTTTGCGCTCTATCAACTGATCTAATTAATTCCTTATTATTACGTCTAATAAGTTCCATTGCAATAATACCTTGTTGACTAACAATTTCAATTTGCTGAAAATCTTCAATTCTCTGTCTAAGTGGATATAAAATTTCTTCTTCTACAAATCTAATTTTATCTGGATCTTCACCAGATACTTTAGCTTGTTCAATAGCATGTTCAAGTGAAGCATCTAATTGTTTACCAAGAGCAATATTTGTTTGCATTTTCTTTGTAGTAGCCCTAAGATTTGTTTCTTCAAGTTCAAGAGTAGTATTATCAGTAATAAGAGTCTTTTTACCTTTTTCTAAACTCTTAACAATTTCAGCAATTTCTTGATCTGCAGTTTTATATTTTTCAAAATATCTACGAACAGGATTAAATAATCTACCAATTGCTCCTTGTTTTACAAAATCAATTCCGCTTGGGTCTAAATCTTTCATTTTAATCGTTAAATCTTCAAGACCTTTAGCAACTACACCTGCTTCACCAAGACCAGAAAGTTCTCCAGCTTTCTCAAATGATCCCATACGTTTTTGAAGAATAGCATTTTTAGTTCTACTGTTTTTTAAGTCGTCTATTCCAAATTTTTCAATTACGTCTGTATATTCTTTTCTTTGTTCAAAATTAGATAAGTCTATAGACATAATTTGATCTACAGTAGATTGAGATTTAGTAATAATTGCAGCTTCTTCTTTTGGAGTAGGAGCTAAAGCTGTAACTACTTCTTCTTTTAACTCATCTTCTGTAGGTAATTCTAGTGTAAATACATCTGCCATTATAATTCTCCTTTATTTTTATAAATTTGGCTGTATAATATATTCTATACAGCCATTATAATTACATATTAGCATTAAATAACTGTTTAAGCTGATAAATTACATCATCAGTACTAGCATTGATATTAGCACCTTCATTAATATCACTAAGAGCTTTCATAGAATTCATATCACCATTATTATAACAAATAGTATAAATTGGAACTTGTAATCCTCTAACTACATCTTCAATTTGATTTAATGAATAACCTCTATTTTGTTCACCATCTGATAATACAAATATAATACATTTAGCATCTGGAGTTACTTCTAATTGTTTATTAATCATATCTAGTGCAACTACAACTCCATCACACGTAGCAGTACCTCCATTTGCATCTAGCGACTCAACAGTACCTTTAAAATATGATTGCTGTGTTAAATCAAATTGAGCAATTGGTAACTCAATAGTTACATCATCACTATAGCTTACTAAACCAATATAATTATCAGAATTAATATATTGCATTGAATTTACTAATGAATTCTTAAGGGCATTTATAGGCTCACCATCCATAGAACCAGAAACATCTGTTACAAATACACAAATAACTGGTTTTGTATCTTTATTTTCTTTGTACAGCTTTTGTGCTTGAATTAATTCTTTACCATCATATTCATTTTTCATATATGAATATCCTTCTGGTTTTTGGTTAAATCCACACTCAGTAGCTAATTTAGATCCATTATCTTCACAATATGTTGCAAAAATCTGAAGTGCTTCTTTATGTTGTTCAGAAATAGAAGAAATCATTGCTAATGGATTTTCATGTTCATATCCAAATGGAATAAATTTATAATTTTTTACTAAGTTAGAATCATTTACAAATGTCTGATATTCACTTACAAAAGCATCAAATGTACCATTATCTGCAGCATTTCTCATTTGTCCAGTTGTCATTGCTACAAATGGAATATTTGATTGAAATGATTGAAATCCGTCTATAGCAGCTGAAGAAGAAATATTTCCATTACTATAACTATCTAGTAATGTAACTAAAAAATTTAAACCTGTAGCTGAAGTAAATGGATTAGTATAACCCATAATAACTTCACCATCTATTGTTGCTTGAGCAAGGGTACTTACATCAGCTTTTTCATAATTTTCAACTAATGTAGAATATGTTTTTGAACTCAACACAATACCAGCATAATTCATAACTAAAGAATCTAAAACATATTCAGTATCAACACCTTTTGCATTAATCATTCTTACTTGCATTTTACTTGAAGGTGAAATTGCATCTGGTATATATTTACCTGAAGCTACATAATCAACTTGTTGTCCAGAAGAAACTGTTCTAACCATAACTGAAATTGGAGTTCCATCTTCTAAAGTTGCTCCACTTCTATTAAATTCTTCTGCCATTTCTCTTAAATAACCATCATTACCAGCACCAGTTTTTTCTGATGAAGCAAAAATTTCAACATATACTGCAGTTGTAGGCTTTACTGCAATACTACTATCATTTAAATCTGGAAGTTCTTGATATGTAGTATCTGAATCGTCATAAATAACTTGTCCTTTTACTGGATTACCAGTTTTTGGAGAAATATTTTTAACATACTTAGATAATTTTGTTAAAGATTCTTCTTTAGTTATTGTTTTTGAAGATTTACCTAAATTTCTAGTTAACGAAATTCCACCAAAAACTAAAACACAAATAATTACACCAATTATTCCAATAGTAATAAAATTTTTTGCATTATTGTTTTTCATTTTTTATTATTTTTCCTCCTAAATATAATATTTTACTTCATTAGTAAGAGTTTCAATTTCAGTTAATAATGTATCTCCACTATTATCTAATGAACAATTAGCACTAGTAAGTTCTATAGATAATGTATCAAGACTTAATATTAAGTTTTCATTAGCTGCTATAGCATTTTGTGCTAATTCTTGATTTTTATTAAATAGCTTAATTTGCTTTTCTTGAATTTCATCTGGAATATCATCATTTTTATAATTTTGAAGACGTTCGTATTCCTTAGTATCATATAATTGTAGTCTATTTGCTAAACTTACTAAATTTTCAAGTGCTATATGACTTGCACTATCTATAACTGTATGATATTTATCATAACTCATTGCTGAATCACCAAATTTAGTTTTAATTTCTAATTCAGCTCTTTGAGTAGATTTATTTAGTCTATCTATTTGTTCTATAGCAGTTTTTGCAATATTTCCTATATATTTATCATTTTTAAATTTTTCTAAAATTGAAACAGCTTCAGTAACATCAACTACATTATCTAATGTATATATTTGTTTTCTTTCAGTCTGTAATAGTTTCATATTACCAAAAATTCCAATTGTTATTAATAATAAAGCTAAAATAATTGACATTCCAGCTTTAAATATTGAAGGATCACTTAAATGTAAATTCATTAATCCAGGAGAATATCCAACTATTGCAATTACTACGATTAATAAATTTAATATAATCATTTTTATATAACGTTTCATTAGTTGATATTCCTTTCTATAATTCTCTCTTAATAAAATTTTTCTATAATTTCAGGACAACAAATCTGTAATTCATTGTCTGGAATATTTAGTTTAGTTTTAACAAAAGATGCAATTTCATAATTATCACATTTATTTCCTAAATAATTATGAGAATTTTTATTAGTAACTATATCAAAATACATTTTAGAAAAATTAGATAACAATTCTTGATTTTCATTTACAATAATATGTACATCTGAATATGTTCCAATTCCATCAGCAATAGTTCTTAAAATATAATTCTTCATTTACTAATCTTCTCCTTCATTAATATTAAGATATTTATCTAGTCCAGATGATTTAATTGACTCTGTAGACAAAATACTATTTATCATCCAGCTTATATTAGATCTATCTTGGTATTTTTCGAAATAACTAATCATCTTATTAGTAACATCATTAAATTTTTTAAAAAAATCACAAGTTTCTTTTTCAACATCAGCCATTTCATCATATTCTTTATGAATATTTTTATAATCGTCTAATACATCATCTCCTACTAAAATATGAAATACAATAAAACCATCTACAACATCACTTGTAGGTTGAGCTTTATATAAATATGATAATAAATATTGCATTTTTTCTATTCCAAGTAATACTATATTTAATGGAATAATCTTAAGATTATTTTCATTACATATAATTTTAGGAATTTCATAAATCATATCAACTGTAATTTGTTCAGAAATATCTGATTGATAATAAGGAAATATATACATATATGGTTGATTATCAATTCCTCTAAAATCTTCGTCTTGATCCATATGTTTAATAGTAAGCGCAAACATATTAGTTACTTCATTATTTTTTTCAATATAATAAATACATCCAAATTGCATCCAAAATACAATATTTTCTCTAGCTGCTTCTTCACTATCTAAAGCGTTATTTTTATTAAGATAACGAATAAGATAATTAGTCATCTTATCTAAATCATTCCAAGTTGCATATTTTAAAGTATAAGAACATTTTACTCCAACTTTTTTATTTTTATGTATTTTACTACCTCTCATAATATTTTTAGGTCTAATAAAAACTTCTTGCTTGTACTCATCATATGCTAAAAGACGATGGCGTTGCACATAATCAATAACTTGTACATATGATTCTAAGTATTTAGAAAGCTCTTCTCTATATTTATCTTTAATATGTACTATATAATCCATATTATAAAGTTTGTCATCTTTTTCATCATTACAATCTTTACATAATGGAATAAGATTTAAAAATTGATTAGATCCACCTTTATTAAGTGGAATAAAATGATCTACAGTTGCTCCATAACCTACAAAAATTTTTTTACCACAATGACAACAAACATCATTAGATTTTGCTAAAATACGTCGTTTTTCATCATATGTAAATTGTTCTCTATTATAGTATTTCTTTTGTTTAATAGAATCTCCCATAAATTACCCTCCTTAATACTATTAATTAATTTAATAATATCAAGAAATAAAGTTTTTGTAAATAGTTTTAATATATCATTGGTTATTTTTTATAATTTTATCTAATTGTTCTTTTCTTATTGCAAAATATTTATCTAAATACTCAGTACATAATTCAATATAATTATCTTTAATAAATAATTTTAATGGAATTTCAAACTCATTTATAAGATATTCATCAAAATCAATTGCACGAATTTTTATATTATCCTCTATAATATTAAATGTTACAAAAATCATTCGATAATCTCTATAAATGCATCTAACATTATCAGCAATTTCATTTACAATTGCTGCTCTTTTTTGCCATTTTTTATTTTCTTCGTTATATTGTTCACATATATTTTTCTTTTGTTCTTCTAGTAATTGTAATTTTTTTAGATCTAACATGGTTATTCCTTTCTATAAATAATTTAATATAAATAATTTAATATAAATAATTTAATATAAATAATTTAATATAAGTAATACTAATAAATGTAATGGATATATATAATAAAATATGTATTTTAATTTATATTTACAAACTTTATTTGGTTTATATAATGCAAGTAATGGAATACATAAAATAGTTCCAAAATTAAAAAATATTAAAACAGATAATAAGAAAATAATAAAACTAGCATAAATATAGTTATGTGTTTTAAATTTAAACATTAAATAAATTATACTTACTGACAAAATGGCTACTATATTATAATCTATATTTAATATATACGATATTATACAAAATATAAATATAGTACTACTAGTGTATAAAATAGTGTCAAATTTTGTATATTTACTGCTAATGATTTTTTGTAATATATATAAACAACTATAACATATAAACCAAGTTAACATTATATTTTGATTATTAAATTCTAATTTATTATAAAAAGTCAAATAAATAAATCTCTAATATGAACTAGTGGTTTCTTTGTATAAATAAATGAATCAACAATTAAAATACAAAATATTGGAAATGCAATTCTACCTATAATCATTCTCATTATAAAATAAAGCGTCTGATTCGTTACAAATACAGACGCTATATGATCTATTATCATACTAATTAATGCAATTAATTTTAATTGATTTCTATTCATTTTATGATTCTCTTATATTAGTCATTTCTTTTTGAATTTCTTTAGCTAAAACTTCAAGTTTATCTGCAATTTTTCTTGCTTGTGAAGTGCCTTGTCCGCTAATATCGCATAAGCTATTAATAGCTTTACCTATAGAATTATAAGCACTTCCAAATAAATGTAAATTGTTTTCATCTCTTTGATTCATATTATATACAACCAGTTTATACTTCCATATTAGGATGAATTTTCTTAGCAAATTCTTTCTTTTCTAATGGAATACCTAGAGCATCTTTTGCTAATGCATCTACCATATCATTATAATATTCATTACTATGACCTTTAACATGTACAAATTCAATTTTTACTGATTCAGAGATCATATCATAAAAATTTTTATATTTAATTGTACCTTCTTTTGTAGCTTTCCACTCACCAGTACACCACTTAGCAATACCTTCATAATCATGAAATATAACTAACTTATTAATTCCATGAT
>ENA-ORLY01003802-ORLY01003802.1-human-gut-metagenome-genome-assembly--contig:-NODE-3802-length-11700-cov-3.014454_pt1 | contig 11700 bp, 3 predicted proteins | sample MGYA00243071_ERZ508832 | MGnify/ENA primary metagenome ERZ508832 (study PRJEB26277, sample SAMN04329777) | human gut metagenome | biome: human-associated habitat | host: Homo sapiens | place: USA...
TTGGAGGATATTTACACATTATGGGATAAGCAAATCTCCAACAATAAGACTCTTCTTTACTAAAATGTAACTAAAAACTTGCTTAGCATTATCTACCAAGCAAGTTTTTTTATTTATTCTTTATTTAAAAATTTACAAACAACTACACTCATATCATCCTTAGCAACACCATAATTATTATCAACAGCCTCATTTAAAACTAAATCTGCAACCTTTTTAGTATTATTAGTCTCAATATCCTCCAACAAATATTTTAACCACAACTCCTTATTTTTATATTCAATATTTGAATCCAAAATGCCATCTGTACACATAAGCATAATCTCACCAGAAACAATATCAATATCAAAAGATTGCAATCCCGCATCATTAATAATACCTGCCGGAAGTGAATTTGCCTTAATAATTTGTACCTTATTTCCATTTTTAATATAAGTTGGACAAGCCCCACTCTTAATAAACTCTATATTTCCAGTATACAAATCAATAATTGCAATATCTAACGTTGCAAAAATCTCTTCATTTTGATTTATTAAACTTGAATTTATCAACTCAAGTGAAGTTTTCTTATCAAAGCCAGATAGTAATAAATTCTCAAGCATTTTTAGTGCTTTATCACTGCTTTTTCTTGCATCTTTGCCAGATCCCATACCGTCACTTATTGCTACTAAATATTTTCCATCTTTTAGCCTTATATTTAATATGCTATCTCCAGAAATACTGCTGTTACTTTTTGTGGTTTCAGCATTTCCAATAGCCATAACATATTTATCATCTGATAAAAAGTTTAATCTAGTTCCAATACTTGCATCTATATTAAAAACAATTTTCTCTTTTAATACTTCTGTTAATATTTTTTCTATATATTCAATATCAGTATTATTAGATTTTTGCATATAAATTTCTATCAAAAATCTATCTTCTCTTTGTATCGAAATCTCTTGAATTTCTATCTCTCTTTGTTTTAGTAACTCAATTATTTGCCTTTTTTCATTATTAAATAGTTCTTCATTCTTTATATTTTTTTCTATATTTTCTGCAATACTTGAAATTGCTTTAGATACTCCTTGCAATTGATTTTCTATATTTTTTTTGTTTTCTTCAAATTTCTTTTTCCATACAAAACTTGATTTACTTATTTTATATGACATATTAATTACTCTAACCATTTGAGAAATATTGTCTTCTAAGTACTCACTTATTTTTTTATCATCAAATCCTACAATATAACTATTACATTTTGCAAAAATTTCAAGTAATTGTTCTCTTGTTATTTCTTGTTTATCAATTAATAATTTAAAAATTTCATCCACTATTTGTCCTTCTGTATTTGTCATATCTTCATATAGCATGTTATTTTCATATCCTTTTAAATTATCTAATAACTCTGAAATAAATATATCTTTATTAGATTGTATTGGTTCTTCTTCCATTGTGTTTTCTTCTATTTTATAAGACTTTGCCATTTCCTGAATTGTATCTGAAACATTATTTAATCTTTCTGCCGTTTCCTTGCTCTTGTTCAATGCTCTATCTGGAAACACTGGAAGCAACTTAGAATTTCCCATAAATTCTTCTATATTTATTTGAATTGATTTTGGTACAGCTAATAATCCAATTGATGCAATTAATATTTCTTTAAAATGTATTAATTCCACCGTATATCCATTAGAAACATATGAAAGTACAACATTCCCTAAGCAAAATCCAATTATAACTCCTAATTTCCCAAATCTATTTAATACTCCTGCTACCATACCTGAAATAGCATAAGCAGCAACCATAATTGGATCTGAAGATGTAATAACTCCAAGTGTAACACCAATAGTAACACCAGCAGTTGTTCCAACTAATACTCCATTCTTCCATCCTAAAATCAAAACTATTAATATACTTAGTATATTTCTAAGAGAAAATCCAAAAATACTAGAATTACCAAATGCTCCAACAGCAATTGCAAGTATTAAGCTTGCACCTAATATCTCTTCTATTGAAAAAGCTTTTTTATCACTAAAATCTCTAATTACAACTACTGAATTTACAAAAATTTTATAAAACACTACTGCTATTATTGAAAATGATATTATAGATAAAATATCATATAGTGTAAATCCTGCCATTCCTACTTTTGCTAATTCTATTATCATTGTTGCTATAAATATATTTTTTGATAATCTTATTTTTTCATTTTTTTCATCATCATTATATCTCGGTTTTATTATGAACATTGTTATAATAAGAACTAAAGCTGTTAATATGTACTCTAACAAACCACTTATTCCAAATTTTATACAACTACCTATACTACTAAATAACACTACTCCTAATAATGGAATAGAATTTACAATACATGCACCTAATATACTAACACTAAATGGTGAAATATCTCCTGTAATTCCAACCATTGCTATCATTAATGATATAATATATATTGGTACATTCTTAATTTGCAAAACATTTGTAAATAAGTCTATTTTTTTCTTTTCACTTTTGCTTTCTACATATTCTTCTCTATTAATTGTATTTTCATTTATGTTTTGAAACATCCTTACCACCTCTTAAACTTTTATAGCATAATTTTACTACTTGTCCTTTGTATTTTTTGTCTTTTTTAGAAACCTACTAAAAAAAGTTTTTTACAGTTTGTGATATATATTTTATTTTTTTTACATCATTTTTCTTTTTGTGATTTTTATTTTATTATAATTTGATGAAAATTGCAATATATAAAAAAAGAAATCTAGCTCATTTACTAGATTTCTTTAAATTTTATTTATTATTTATAACAAATTTCTTTATTACAAATACTCCAACTCCCAATCCTACTAATGATATCATTCCAATAACTATTGGCAATACATAATTTCTATCATCACCTGTACTTGGTGTAATTTCTACTTCTTCTGCATTATCACTTGGGAAGTATTTTATAACACTACCTTTATGTTCAGAACCATCTGGTTTATTAACTTTAACTGTTTCAGCATCATTGTTAAATGCTAAATCGCTTGATGTTGTTAACAATTTAGAAACATTTAAATTAACTGATGTTGTTTCTGTTGGTTTTATAGGTGTTGCTGTTTTTTCTGTATATAATATCATTCTTGAATTTAAGAATTCTGTATCTCCGACTTTTACAGCATTTAAAGAATTTAAATTTTCTACTGTTATCTGCTTCCAATCAGAGTTCTTATCTTGTTCAAATCCTAAATTTTTGTCTAAATAATCAACTACTGCTGATGGTGTTAATGTAACAACATTTCCTTCTTGAATTCCATATTTATAATATCTTTCAGACATATAATCTAATTCACTATTATTAATAAATTTAATTTCATATCCAACTTCTAATGTTGCTCCTTCAATTAATTCATTATCTATTTCAGCTTTTATAAATCCTTTATTTGAGTATCCATTACTTGAACTTGGTCCCATATATGTTACATAATCATGTAGACCTTGTAGATTTCCTTTTTCATCAACAGTTGCATCTATTAAAGTTTGACCATTTGCTAATTTAATTTTAAATGATTGTACTCTTTTAGACATATCTAATTGTTGTCTTGCTCTTTCTACAATACCAAAATCTACATTTTTTACAATAAATTCTACTTTATTTATTGTTCCGTCAGTTACGGTTGTTTCATATTCTACTCCAAATTCCATTGTTGGTGTAGAAGAATTCATAGTTGTTATTGTAATATTTGGATGATTATTTCCTCCATTATATGCATCTAGAATTTGATTATTTATTGTATTATCAGTTATTGCAGCCATTTCTTTATCTATAGCTAATCTTGTTTGATAATCATCAATTGCATCTGTTCTTCTTGTGTCTACATCATCTTTATACCAATACATATTACTTTGATTTCTATTTGAATCATATACTGTTCCTTTATAATTTTGGACTGTATAAGTTTTATCTCCCCATGTATAAGTTATTGTGTATTGTCCAGGAATATAACCTGTAAACTCAAATTTTCCATTTTCATCAGTTGTAAATGTCATATCTGGTATTGAATTATTAAGCTCATGTAAAGTTACTTTTACTCCGCTTATTGTTTTTTCTCCATTATCAAATATTCCATTTCCTTGTCTTACTTTTCCTGTTAATAATTCGTCTGATGTATTGTCAACAAATGCTGTACCTTCTATTTTTCTTGCATCTGCTAATTCTAATTGTACAGATGGTGCTGAGTCTGTATCATCTTCGTAAGTTGCTATATTTTCTATTTTTGTATTTCCTGGTACAGAATCTTTATCAACTGCAGCAACTGTGCTACCATTATTATCTTTAAATACTGTATATGAATTTATTTCTGCTCTATTAGATAAAGTTTCTCCATTATTCATAATTTGTAATGTTGCATTTCTATCTAATTTAAATTGTACATATACATAATTTGATTCACCTGATTTTACTGTAGTATTTACATTAATAATACATTTTTGATACTTATCGTTATAACTTTGTGGTTTTTGATAACTTATATTTCCTGTCAAATTATTTTGACCATCTAATCCTGTTCCTACCCCAACTAATGTATATCTACTATCAAAGTAATCTACTATGCTATTAGCTCTTGTTAAATATGATGACTCATTTGTTATAGCTATTTTGTATGTTAAATATACTTGTAATTCTTTATTTCTATCATCTGGTCTTTCATAATTGATATCAGATTGATAAATTGCTCTCTTATATGTTCCTGTATAAGAATTTTTAAATTTAACACCTAGATTCCATGTATTTGAATCATTTGAATTAAATCCTGCATTATCATATGTTCTCTTTGCATAATTATATACATGCCAATATCCATTTACACCTACATTTACATTTTGTAAATCTTGTGTTAAAGATAAGTCTGCTTGTGGTTTTTCATATAAACCTAAATTTACATATCTTATTTCTACTGTTCCAGCTTTAAATTGTGAAGCTAAATTATATCCAGCATCATTAGTATTTGCATGTAATATACATGAACTACTATCTTTAATTGTTGTTTCATTATTTGCTGTTGGATTATATGTTATAGAATATTTATCATTTACATTTACTCTATTTTCTCCTGTTGAGTTTACACTTGCAAAGTTTCTATCTAATACATCTCTTTCAACCTTATCAGTAGCTTTTGAACCACTATTTACATTTAAATTCAATGCAACAGATTGATAAATTAATCCATCGTATTCAAATTCTACATAATAATTTGATAATTGATCTATTAAAACATCACTAAATGTATATTCTCCACCATTTATTTCTGAATATAATCCTCTTTCACTTGTTGTTGTTTCTTTAATAATATTTCCACTTTTATCTTTTAATCTTACTGTTATTCCATTAAATGCTGTATCTTGGTCATCTACATATTCAGAACTATCTGTTCTATATAAATCATTTCTTGTTGTCTTTTTAGTTGATTGAATATCTTTCCAAACATAACCAGATAATTTTACATATATTTGTTCATTGGCAATTACTTGATTTGATGTAACTGCAGCAATTTCAATTCCTCCATCTATTTGTTTATATCCATAATTTGGATTTTTTGTCTCATATGCTACATATGTTCCCATTACTAGTCCATCTATTTCAATCTTTCCATTTTGATCTGTTATAAACTCTGTTGCATTTTCTTTACCATCAACATATGTTATTTGCCCATTTTGTTTACGTACAAATTTACCTGTATCTTTATTTTGGATATTAAATCCTACACCTTGTAATTTTATGTTATTATCTCTAGAATCAACTTTTTCAATAATTAAATCTTTTGTAAGTAAAATATCATAATCAAAAGGTGTTTCAACAGATGTAGGTGTTTCTCTTGAGCCTGTATCCACAAAAATTAGATTTTGCATTTTTGTTGTTTTTAAAAACCATATTTGAGCTGTATATATAGTTGATGCAGTTGTAACTTTAGTTGTTGCAGTAATTCTACCAATTTTTGTAACACCACTATCTGCTCTTAGTGTTATATAAAAGTCTTGACCAGATACTATATCTGAGCTGTTACAAAAGACTTCGTTATTACCTTCAAATCTACTAAATTGTACATTTTGAACAGAATTATTATTATCTCCATAAACATCAATTCTATCTATATTACCATTAAAACTCCAATTAAATGGTCCAACTCTAATATACCCTACATTATCTTTAGCATATCCTGTAACAGATATATTACTTCTATTTGTATTATCACTTGCTTGTTGAGCTCCGTTTCCATCTCCTATGCTATTAGCATAATTTGTAGCTTCTGAAATTAATGCTTCATTAGCAAAAGAATTATTAGCAGAATAATTCATATTAGCACTTATATATTTTCCAACATTTTCATACCAAGAATTTGATATTCCCCACAAAGCTCTTTGTCCAGTTGTTGGACTTTCATGTGTTCCAAATCCATCTCTTTTATTTAATATATATGCTAGTTTTCCATTTTCTGTTGATGTTACTGATTGGTTAGCATCATTTGTTGCTGTATTCCCATCTATTCTTACATATCTATCAACAGTATATGTTATCAAGCCTCTCTCTGATACATTATGTTGAACACAGTATAAATCATTTCTTCCTGTCATATCAGAATATCTTGCTCCTACTGTATTTCCAACAGCTCCAGCGCCCATATTTTTAACTGTATTTAACCCTGCTCCATTTTGTCCTAAATATTGAGCAGTTGAAACTGTAGAAATTGTAGTAATCATTATTCCTATAACACTTGCTATAAATACTAAAAATTTATTTTTGATTTTCATATTTTTCCCTCCTTTCTTCCTATATTACTTTCTTTGTTAAAACAAATTTTCCTATTATATAAGTTGCTGCGCCAATTATTACTATTGTTGATAATATTAATGTAATAGTTGTAACTACTTGACCTGTTTTTATACTTAAAATTAAGTCAGCTGAATTAGAATTATTTTTATTTTCGTCTTTTAATCCTAAGTCATTATAACTTTCAACTACTTCTGCAGTATTGTGTATTAATCCTGTATTGTTTTCTGTCATTTGTTTTGTAACTATTAATTTAACTTCTTTACTTTCTCCTGGTTTTATCTTTTCATTTGATAAACTTGAATTATATAAAGTATCACCTGATTGATACCAATCTTTATTTAATTCAGAAGTAAATTTATAATCTTTTGAAATATAATCTGCAATTTTCTTTACATATGCATCTACTTCACCAGCGTTTGTAACTTTGATTGTATATTCAACAACAGCTGTTGTATTGTTTAATTGTTTTGCATCAATTTCTGCTTTAGCAAATGTTGAATTACCATAATCTTTTGTTGTTGTTCCCTTAGCATTTTGTATTACTACCTTACTTACATATTTATCTAACTTCAAATCAAAGTTCTTAGCTATTTGTAGTCCCATATTAATATTTGCAATATTCTCTTTATCTAATTTTATTACTTCTGTACTTCCTACTGTTGTTTCTTTACCATCAATTGATAATGTTTTGCTTATAACTTTTGAATTATTATTACTATCTATTCCATCTTTTTGGTAAGCTGCTAGAATATATTTTGAAGTATCATATTCAAAAATAACTATATACTCTCCAGCTTTCAATTTGTCAAAGCTATAAAATCCATTTTCGTTTGTTGTAACAGATAATTCATTACCATTTGAATCTTTAACAAATGTATTTGTTTTTACATCTAACAATTTAACTGTAATACCACTCAATAATTGTTCTCCAGAATCTTTTCCTCCATTTTGATTTTCATCAATCCATACAGCACCAGAAATAGATTTTGTATTATTTTTATCATCATCTGGGTTTATTGGATTATCCGGATCATCTGGATTTACAGGTTCTGTTTTTTCTGGTTCTAATATATGTTTTATATCCTTATTTACAATTTCAATAGAATTATTAACAGTTATATTAGTATTATTTATTATTTCTATTGATTTTGTATTTCCTGGCACTTTATTTACTAAAACCTTTATTTTATATTCAATTTGCTCTCCAATATTTAATTTGTCTGATATTTTAATAATTTTATTTCCTGTTTTTATTTCATTTTCTTTTGAATATTTATCCTCTGATAATTTCTCACCATTTTTAGTTACTTCTACTAAAGCTGTTTTATCAGAAATAGTATCTTTTACCAAAATATTATCAACATTTATATTTCCATTATTTTTTACTATAATAGAATATTCTATTGTATCTCCTGCTTTTACATAACTATCACTATTATTTGATGTTATTTTTGCTTCAATATTTACACCTTTTATTGTAACATCTTCCGTATTAGAATTATATGTTATATCTTTATCTACAACATTTGCTGAGATAACACCATTTAACATTTCTTTATCTGTAGAAGTTTTAGCTTTAACAAATATAGCAACATCAACTGTCTCTCCAGGTTCTATAGAATCCACATTAATAAAATTATTTTCTTTTTCAGAAATTGCTTCACCATTTTTATTTATATAATATATTTCTTGCAATTCTACTACATCATTTACATTTGCATTAACTTTAAGATTTTTCTTTTCTTTATCTGATTTATTAGTTATTGCCAATACATATCTGTAGAAATATCCACTTTCTAATGTTCCATCACTATCAACTGGATATAAATCTGCTTGTATTTCACCTTTTTTTGCATTAGCTGTGACTTCATTTGATGTTTTTGTAACATCTCCATATTTTGTAATTACTGAATTAGTCACTGTCTTACCTTCAGCTCCACTTTTTACCCTTACTTGATAAGTTTTTGTTACAGTTTCACCAACAGCTAATTTATCTATATTAATTTCTACATTTTGTTTATCTTTATATTCTGTAAATGGTACATATTCAGCAGCTTCGTCTGACATATCATTACTCAATTTATTTTTTTCAACATAAACTGTATTTTCAGGCACTTTTCCTGTTAATTTTATATCTGTTATATCTTCTGTTCCAGTATTTGATACTGTCATAACATAAGATATAATTTCTCCTTCTTTAACTTCGCTTGTTTCTTCACTTCCAACATATGCTTTTAGACTAGTATCAATAACTGGTCCTTTACCTGTTTCTAGTTTTATATTGTCTAAATTTGTTTTTTCTGAAACGGCAGTCACTCCATCTTGATAATAAACATTATAGCCTTCTTCTGCTACTTTGTTATATTCCAAATTAGCTGGTATAGTCATTGGATAGCTAATATCCATTTCTTCTAAAACATTCAATTCATCAAGTACAACTAAGTATTTTTTAACATTTTGCACATTTGAAATTTGTTCTGTCCATCCATTATTTTTATTATCTAAATCTTCTGTTGCCTCTACATTATCTGAATAATAAACTTTAACTCTAGTTGAATCTATTCCAGAAACAACTATATTACCAACTTGAATATCTATATTATTTGAAGCTATAGCTCCTTTTGTAGGGAATACTCCTAATATTTTTACATTTGATATTTTATTCTCTTTATTATTTATTACTTTCTTTTCTATATTAGTATTTTTTGAATCAGTTGAAACATCTAATTTTGCTGATTTTGTACCTTCGTTGTTTACAACATCTATTCCATAATCCAAAATTTGACTTGTAGTTACAACTCCAGCATAAGATACAATATTTATATCTTTTTGAGTACTTCCTTCTTTAGCATTATTTTCATAATTTATTACAGATTGATTTGTATAAGTTAATTTAACTTGTTCTGTACTATTTGGTATCTTAGGAGTAGTTTTTAAATTAGCATTTATTATTATCATTGCTCCATCTATTGCTTCTTCTTTATATTTTGTTTGCTCTCCTTCTAATGCTATTTCTATAGTTTTATTTTTTAAAGTAGCTGTTTTTACTTTCATTTCATCTTCATATAATAACTTAATAGAATTTACTTGTATATCTTGAATTTTTTCAGGTAACTCTAATTTTAAAACTGGGTTTTTAAATAATTCATTTTTTTCATTTTTAGAATTTAAAGTTATTCTAAATTCAACATTATTATTTGTTGTCATCGTTGATAATTCTGTTCTGTTAATTTCTAAACTTACGGATGTCTCTGTTTCATTTAATTTTATATTAGATTCTGCACCATCTAATTTACTTTCTTTATCTCCAGAAAAATATGAAACAAAAGATTTTTGTTCTATGCTACCAGCTTTTTTAACTAATGTTTTATCAATAGAATTTATTGTTTTTGTAGTTTCTATATTTAATCTACCTATTTTCTCATTTCCATTTATTTTTATTGATATTGTTGTTACATTTTCAGGATATGATATAACTATATATCCATTTTCATCTGCCTTTGTATTTTTATTTATTGTAGCAATAACACTTCCATTTTCAGAATTAATAATATCTAAACTTCCATTGTCTCCTAATATATTTTCTATATCTGCCTCACTTATTTTTGATGTCTTATAAACAGAATTTATTATTTGACCTTCTATTGTTTGTTTATCTTCTTTTACATTTATTTCACTTGCAATATTATTTAAATTTACATCTATAATATTTTTATATGTAATGTCTCTTGAAATTCCAGCATATAATTTTCCTTTATATATGTTTTCTTCATTTTGTTCAAAACTTGTTGTTACTATACTGTCTTTTTCATCTTTTGTTAATGTCATTCCACTAGAAGCATTCATTACTGTTGTCTTTGTATCATAAAGTTGTATTTTTGATTTTATTTCTGATTTTTCATTGTTTAGTTCTACATCTTTATCAAAAACATATGTAACTATAATACTATCATCACCATTTTTTACCCAAGAAACTTTATTGTTTTCTTTTTGATTCTCTACATTAACATCTATTACTCCTGTTTCTTCATTATATGTCCAATTTTCTTCTGAAAGCATTTTCCCATTTGTTGCTAAAACATCATTTGAATTAACAAATACTTTCTCAGGATATTTATCAGAAATTTTAGGAGTTTGAATATTTATTATAGAATTACTTATTGGAAATAAATTATCTTTTATTCCAGAATTTATTTTAATTTGTATAATCCTTTTATCTTCACCATTAAATTTAAGAATTTTATTTGTTATGACTTTTTGTGATAATTCTATACTATCTTCTGCAACAGTATAAGAGCTAACTAGTTTTAAATTAACATTTTTTTTAGATTTTATAGAAATATCTTTTTGTGTACTATCTCTATAAACTCCTTCTATAGAAATTTCACTTTCCATGTTAATAAGGTTTAAATCAAATTGTTCATCTTTAATTAATTCTATTCCAACTTCTAATTCTTTACTCTCACCAGCATTTATTTGATTTAAATATATAACATTGTTTTCTATTTTGCTTATTCCATCACTTAAACTATCTGTTTTAAATTTAAAATTAGCATTATTTAATACTATATTTCCATTAAAATATCCTTCTTTTTTTACAGATACTTGAAAATATAATTTTAAATCATTATTGTCTGTATATGTATCTAAACTTGTTGTTTTATTTCCTTCCTTATCTTTAAAATATCCCATAAATTCTACGTTTTTATGGTTTGTACTTTTATCTGCATTTATCTCATTAGCAGCATAAGACACAACATCTGCACATAACAACAATACATTTGCCATTGTTAAAGTCATAATTAATAGTACTGCTGTCATAACTTGTAAAATTCTTTGTTTCATAATATTACCTCCCAAAATATTAAATATATTTTCTTCTTATTATAATATAAAAGCAGCGCAAG
>ENA-ORLY01003804-ORLY01003804.1-human-gut-metagenome-genome-assembly--contig:-NODE-3804-length-11699-cov-2.814490_pt1 | contig 11699 bp, 9 predicted proteins | sample MGYA00243071_ERZ508832 | MGnify/ENA primary metagenome ERZ508832 (study PRJEB26277, sample SAMN04329777) | human gut metagenome | biome: human-associated habitat | host: Homo sapiens | place: USA...
GTAGAGAGAACTAAGAATTTTACGGTAATGAGTAATCACCATTTCAAGAATAAGAATCTGACATTGAAAGCGAAAGGTCTATTATCGCTGATGTTAAGTTTAAAGTATCAGGCGGAACAGAATAGAAAGACAGCTGAGAACGAAGTGCAAAAATTGAAAAAAAGGATAAGATTGCAATCAGAGAAAATAAACGAGATAAAATTTTTCTGTGGAATCGGATATATAGTGGCACTTGTACTTTCAGCTTGTCTTATTAAGATGTGTTTTTTGTGATTTTAAATGCGATATTTCGGAATTGAATTACGATTTTTGATAGATTAGATTGTTTGAAACGCATTTTTATGATATGATGATAAGTAACAGGTGATAAATACCATGTGAACAGATATTTCAAGCAAATAAGATTGAGGTGAAAAAATGACAGTTAGTTACAAGAAATTGTGGAAATTGTTAATTGATAAAGAAATGATGAAGAAAGATTTGCGTGCAATGACAGGAGTTAGTACAACAACGATGTCTCGATTATCAAAAGATGAAAATGTAAGTACAGAGATTCTGTCAAAGATATGTTCTGCTTTGAATTGTGATGTGGGAGATATCATGGAATTTGTTCCTGATAAAAAAGAGGAGCAGTAAGGAGGTGTGGGAACATGGATCATTCTTATCCTTATATTGCTTCTTTGACTAGAGAGCCGTTTCTTTTTTACGAAATGCGTTCCACTGCAAAGCTTATGTCAGAAGGATTTTCTGATGATGCGATTGTCAAAGAAATTGTAGAGCAGAATCTTTTTCAGTACCCAACGGAAAAATCTATCACACGCATGGCGAAAGCCTGCATCAAACGGCTTCATGCACTGGAAGATGATTCTCTGGTTTCTGCGATTGCTTCACAGCCGACGGATGTGGCAAAACAGATTTGTCTGTATGCATTGATGAAGCAGAGTCGACTGGTTTGGGAATTTATGCTGACCGTCATTGGCGAGAAGTACAGATTAAGGGACACGTCTTTTGGTAAGATAGATTTGAATACATTTTTTATGCGCTTGCAGGAGCAGAATGATACCGTAGCTTCCTGGAGCGATACTACAATAACAAAGTTAAAACAGATAATTGCCAGAGTGCTTGTTGAAACAGAATATCTCGACAATCTCAAGGCAGATCATTTGAATCCAGTATGGCTGCATCCTGTTTTGGAGAATGCCATCAGAAGCAATGGCGACACGGCGATACTGCCAGCGTTTAATTGCTTTTCTTACGCCTAAGCGTGCAAAGAAATGCTCCAGTGGAGCATTTTGTGTAGGAGGTAGTCAATGAGTGACATAAAAGAACGCCTGGACAAAGTTCGGGCATTGATTCAGGAACCGGAGTTCCTGGAAGGCAAGGGACTCAGCAATGAGGTGAATATCAGAATCTTCTGTTATGAACCGGAGAATGAAATGGTTGTCCGCCATTTTGTAAATCAGCTGGAAACCGATCAGTCCTTAGATTGCCATTTGATTGTTTGTAATTTATATAAAACATTTCTTTCTATCTGCGATGATATGGACATCACAGATGCGATTCCGGATATGGAAGAAGCTGACGGAAGTGCTTATCTTCTGGAGCAGCTTAACTCCGCAATCGGCAATGGAGAGTTCATTGATAAAATCCAGTATGAGCCACACGAACCGGGTGATGTGCTGATGCTGACAGGTGTGGGCGAGGTGTTCCCGTTTATGAGAATCCATACGTTACTGGAAGCTTTGCAACCGTATTTTTCAGATGTTCCGATTTTGGTTATGTATCCGGGTGAGTTTGATGGTCGTCATGTAAAACTGTTCAATCGATTGACACCAAATGATTATTACCGGGCATTCAATGTCATAGATTAAGGGGGATAAAGCCATGATGATTCGAGATATGTTTGCGGATGACATTAACCGCAAAATCAATGGTGTAATTAAAGTAGATCAGGCTGCTGATGATGTAATCGAGCAGGAGTTAAATGAATATGTCATTACCAGAGAATTGAAGAAACATTTCATTACGTTCTTCAATTATTACGGTGATGCTTTTGACCAGCCGACAGCCGATATGGGTGTTTGGATTTCCGGTTTCTTTGGAAGTGGTAAATCTCACTTCCTGAAAATGCTTTCCTACCTTTTGGAAAATAAAGAGGTAAAAGGCATTCGCAGTGTGGAGCGTTTTCGTAAAAAGTTTGAGGATGACCCGGCAACTTTTATGCTGATCGACCGTGCCACGAAGGGACAGACGGAAACCATTCTTTTCAACATTGATATTGAAGGCTTCAGCAATAAAGACAAGACTGCTGTACTTCGTGTATTTGCAAAGATGTTCTACAACCATCTGGGATTTTACGGTGAAAATCTGAAAGTTGCCATGATGGAGCGTTATATTGACCAGCAGGGAAAAACCGAGGAGTTCCGCAGAGTTTTTGAAGAAAAGAAAGGCAAGTCCTGGATGGAAATGCGCCGTGCCTTTGCATTCAATGGAAAGTTTATTATTCCGACTTTAATGGAAGTTCTGGATATGAGTGAGGACGATGCCAAGGCGTGGTTCAATGATAAAACCGCAACAGAAATTTCTATTGCACAGCTTGTGGAAGATATGAAAGCCTATGTAGATACTAAACCTGCAAACTTCCGTCTGCTGTTTATGATTGACGAGGTTGGACAGTATGTTGGTACGGATACCGATATGCTTTTGAACCTCCAGTCTCTGACTGAAAAAATCGGAAGCGAGTGCGAAGGTAAGATTTGGGTGATCTGCACCGGACAGGAAGCCATTGATGAAATCATCAAAGTTCGTGCCGATGAGTTCTCCCGTATCCAGGCTCGTTTCAAAACAAGATTGAGCTTATCTTCTTCCTCTGTGGACGAAGTTATCCAGAAGCGTATTCTGAAAAAGAAACCGGAAGCAACAACGGATTTGGAAACCGTTTATGAGCAGAATGATTCGGTTCTGCGTAACCTGTTCAGCTTTAGCGGCTCTATTCTGGATATTAAAGGATATTCCGGTCCGAGGGAATTTACAGAGAACTTCCCGTTCGTGCCGTATCAGTTCATCATCATGCAGAAGGTATTTGCGGAAATCCGGAAACATGGAAATTCCGGTAAGCACCTGTCTGGTGGTGAGCGTTCCATGCTGTCCGGCTTCCAGGAAGCTGCACAGAAAATTCAGGAGAAGGATGAATACGCACTTGTTCCGTTCTTCCGTTTTTATGATACCGTACATACTTTCCTGGACGGCTCTATCCGCCGGGTAATCGAGCGTTGCCAGAAAGCAGCCGACAATGGCGATGGCATCGAACAGCAGGATGTAGATGTACTGAAGCTTCTGTACTTGATTCGATATATTGATGATATTCCTTCCAATCTGGACAATATCGTGATCCTTATGGCAGACGATATTCGTGTGGATAAGATTATCATGCGTGAAGCTGTCCGTGGATGCCTTGACCGTTTGATGAGCCAGAACTATATTGGCAGAACTGGCGATACTTATAATTTCCTGACCGATGAGGAACAGGAAGTCAACAATGAAATTGAGAAGGAAAATGTAGAAACGCCGGAGATCATCACCAAGGTCGCGGAAATGATTTTTGAGGACATTTTCCCCGGCAAACGCTACACCTATCCTGTCTTCAATGGCCGCTATGCCTTTGGCTTCAACCAGTTTGTAGATGATCGTCCATACAAAGCAAATCAAAACTATGACATCGGCCTTCGTGTCCTGACACCGTGGTACGACGGCAGCACAGAGGATGGAACCCTTCGGATGATGTCCGGTCAAAGCAGAGAAGTCCTTGTTGTACTTCCGAATGATGCAGAGTTCCTGACGGAAATTCAATCCTATTTGAAAATTGAGGGGTTCCTTCGGAAAAACACCTCCACGCAGCTTGCCAAGTATGAGACGATCAAAGAGGCAAAGCGTGTGGAAATGCGGGAGCGCAATCAAAACGCAAAGCTCTACTTGACCGAAGCGCTGAAAGAAGCAACGATCTATGTAAACGGCGATGTTGTCCGCGTGAACGGCAAGGAAGTCGTCAGCCGGATCAATGAAGCCATTGGCCGTTTGGTGCAGACGGTCTATCACAAGCTGTCCTACATCGACGCGCCGATGGGCGAGGCGGAGATCCGCAAGATGCTCCATCAGAGCAACCAGCTTTCTCTTGGGCTGGAAGGTGGCACAGAGAGCAATGCTCATGCGCTGGACGATGTGCAGGGCTTTATCGCCATGAATACCCGCAATCACATGAAAACCTCCATGAAAACGGTGAAGGACCGCTTCATGAAGGCTCCTTATGGCTTTGTGGAAGATGATGTGCATTGGCTGGTGGCGCGTCTGTTCAAGCGCGGAGATCTCGCTTTCACAGTCAATGGTGCTGCGGTCAGCCTGAATAACAAGAGCGAGGAAGAGATCATCGGCTTCATCACCAAAAAAGCGTTTGCGGAAAAGCTCCTGATGGAAGAGCGTGTCCGCGTCAGCGATAAGGACAAAAAGGCTGTCCGGGATGTGATGAAGGAGACCTTCCGCGCCACTACTTCGGCGGAGGACGAAGATGCCATCATGAAGAACTTCCAGCGCTATGCGCAAAACACGATTTATGAGATCGAGCGTCTGGAAGTCCATTACGAGCAGCATCATTATCCGGGCAAGCGTGTTCTGTCCGGTGGGAAGGCTCTGATGCAGTCTGTTGTTCAGATTCAGTCTGCTTTGGACTTCTTTACGACCGTTTCCAAGAAACGGGATGACTTCTTCGACTTCGCGGAAGATTACGAGCCGATCAAGACCTTCTTTAGCGGCGAACAATCTACCATCTTCGCTCGTGCGCTGGATATGCTTGCAATCTATGATGACAGCAAGACCTATATCGTCAACGCCGAGCTGGAAGATATAGTCGCACAGATGCGCTCTATTACCCGGCAGGAAAAGCCCTATGCCAACATTCCGAAGCTGCCTGAGCTGCGTGAGCGGTTCATGTCCTGCTATGGCGAAATCTTGCAGCAGGAGTCCGCCCCTGTTCTCGATTCGATTGATCAGGCGTGGAAGCGCGTTTTAGAGGTACTTTCCACCAAGGACTACAACGACCAGAAGCGGACGGCTTACTATGAGAAGTTCCAGGAAATCCGGGATGGAGCTACCCACTGCAACAATGTCTCTACGCTGAGAAGCTTCGCAGATAAAGCAGATGCACTGAAACGACGGCTTCTTGATGAAATGGCTGATCTTGACTACAAGCGGGAAATTCAAAAGGCCGAAGAAGAAGCCCGCCGTCAGGCAGAGGAAGCCAAACAGAGCGGAAATCCTGCTCCCGAAGCAACCGTTGCCCCTGCGCCAGTGAAAATCCGCAAGACGAAAAATGTCTCCATCAAGATGATGACGGGAACGGCTTCTTGGCGTCTGGAAAGCAAAGAGGACATTGACCGCTACATGGACAGCCTTCGCAAGTCGCTGGAAGCGCAACTGGACGAAGATACGATTGTCAATGTGGAGTTTTAATGGGCAGTATTGGAGGTGCGTATGGGAAATATCACGCTGAGTTTTACTGTTCAAGGTGACAGCGAAGGATATGTCACCTTTGAATGCCCGTATTGCGGATCAGAATTTAAGCTGCAAGCAGGAGAAGTCCAAAGTGATGAAGAACCTGTTTTGGAACTGTTCTGCCCCTACTGCGGACTTGCAAAAGAGAAATCCGCATTCTGGTCAAAAGATGTTCGTGACAAAGCTCGAGCGTTGGCCGAGAACTATATGATTGAAGAGTTGAATAAAGCCTTTGGGAAAATGGCTCGTTCGATCAATCGTCAAAAGAGCATAATAAAAATGACATATAAACCGTTGAAAAAAGTGTATGTCAAAGAGTTAAAAAATGCGGACACAGCGGAAACGGAGTTCCAATGCACTTGTTGCAATCGAAGGGTTAAAGCGTTGTACTGCGCCGGAGCTTCAAAGATATTTTGTCCTTACTGCGGGGTAGACTTATGAGTGAATACAGAGAATTAAGAACTATCAGCCTCGATTTTCGAAGAATATCCAGCAATCTTCTTTCAAGTGACGATGGAGATGCAGATGTGAATCTCCATCGGCTGATGGATTATATTGAGAAGACGCCATTTATCCATGACCGTGTTCATAGCGTTGTGGATCAAGTCGAATATGATTTTCAGGCTTGTTTTCCGACTCATTCCTCTGAATGGGCAAGCACGAGCATTCCAGTAGATGAAAATTGTCACATCAAAGCAATTTATGACTACATGAGGTACATCGTGGAGACCCCAAACACGAATGTTTTAGGACAAGCCATGCAATACCTATGGAAAAAGGGCGCAACTTACACGGATATTATTCAGCGTTTTTTGGAAAACACAGTAAAACCCTTGATAAATTTCATCAACGATGAAATTTCCAAGGAGATGATCCTTCTGGAAGATGAGAAGAAGACTGCACCAATGACTCAAAACATCGGGACGGTCAATGGTCCGGTTATCCAGCAAGGCAGCGGTTCTATTACACTCAACACGAAAAACGGCGTATCAGCAACGGACTTAAACTCGCTCATCGAAAAGCTGATTTCGTCACTTCCCGCTATTACTGATACTGCCGCCGAAGAGATTGAAAGCGTTAAGGATGACTTGGAATCCTTGCAAGAACAAATCTATTCTCCTGCCCCGAAAAAGAGCCGGATGCAAAAGGCTTTGGCAGGAATAAAGAAATTTTCCAGTGAGGTTTTATCTAAAGCATCTGTTTCAATAGCAACAAGTGCCATCACCGGAGCAGACTGGACAACATTGATTCAGCAAGCCGAAATGTTCATCGACGGCTTAATGCAATAGGGAGAATCGCCATGAACAAAACAGCCATAAAAAACTTTGCAATCTGGGCGCGGAATAAGCTGATTGCGGATATTCAGTACCGCGCCGGATTGATGGGGATCACAGCGGACGGTATCAAAGACCCACTGCCGCAGTCTACCGGAACGATGGAGTTCTACGACATCGGGACATCTGAGCCGTATGCCATCAGCGGCGATGCGATCCCGCAGCGCAAGAAGCTGGTGGAGGTGATCCGCAAGAAAGAGAACGACAGCAACTACGCCACAGCTTATAAGTACATTCTGGAAGAGGTCGCCTATACATGGTTCAACCGGCTGATCGCCATCCGCTTTATGGAGGTCAACGACTATCTTCCCTCCCACATCCGCGTTCTGTCCTCCGAGAGCGGCAAGATCGAGCCGGATTTGGTGACAACACCCTTCGACGCGGAACTGACTTTCACTTCTGCCGAGGAAGAGACTGTCCTGCGCCTGAAAACCGAGAACAAGCTGGACGAGCTGTTCCGGCTTCTGTTCATCAAGCAGTGCAATGCCCTGAACGAAATCCTGCCCGCCCTGTTTGAGAAGACCAGCGACTATACCGAGCTGCTGCTGAACCTCTCCGTGGTAGATCGGGAAGGTGTCGTGTATCACCTGACACATGACATCCCGGAGCAAGACTTTGACATCACGCATCCTGATGAGAACGGAGAAATTCCAGGTCAGGTAGAAATCATCGGCTGGCTGTACCAATATTACAATACCGAGCTGAATGAGCAAGTATATGACGGCACGATGTCGAAGAGCAAAATCCCGCAAGAACTTCTCCCGGCAGCTACAACAATTTACACGCCAGACTGGGCGGTTCGCTACATGGTCGAAAATAGCCTTGGCCGTATTTTCATCGACAAACGGAAAGAACAGGGTGTTTTTGCCGATGGTCGCGGCCTCGATGAAATGACTTGGGATGAGGTCGAAGCAAAGCGCATCGCCAACGAAGAGGAAATCGCTAGGCAGATGGGCTGGAAGTATTATCTGCCGGAAGCTGCCCAGACTCAGGAAGTCCGCCAGCAGCTCGATGAGATCCAGAAGCAGAGCGAATATAAGGATGTACGGGACATCAAAGTCATCGACCCCTGCATGGGCAGCGGCCATATTTTGGTGTACGCTTTCGATGTGCTGATGCAGATGTACGAGAACGACGGGTACAGCCAGCGAGATGCGGCGCAGTGCATTCTTGAGAATAACCTGTTCGGGTTGGACATTGACGAACGGGCGGCGCAGCTTGCCTATTTTGCGGTCATGATGAAGGCCCGACAGTACAACCGGCGCATCTTCTCTCGCGGCATCCAGCCCCATGTCTATGCGATTGCCGAAAGCAATGACATCGACGCTTACACGCGGGACTACTTTGCGAACAACGACCCGAAGCTGAAAGCGGCGCTGGACAGCATCATCCAAGATTTACACGATGCGAAGGAGTACGGCTCCATCCTGACGGTGGCACCGGTGGACTTTGCCGCCCTGTATGCCCGTATGGACGAGGTGCAGAACGACATCAGCCTGCATCGGGAATCTGCCCTGAACACCATCCTGCCGCTGATCCGCGTGGCGGAAGCACTGGCGCAGCAGTACGATGTGGTGGTGACAAATCCTCCTTATTTGGGTAGTTCTCGGTTTTCTCCGCTATTGGACAAATATGTTAAAGAGAATTATGCAGATGTTAAGAGTGATCTTAGCATGGTCATGTATCAGGCAGCAATCAACAATTTTTCTAAGCGTTGTGGATTTATCTCCTTTATTACGACTTCATCGTGGATGTTCCTTTCAAGCTTTGAGAAATTGCGCGACTATCTGAGTCACGCAGCGACATTGTACAATCTTGTGGATTTCGGTACTGAGCTTTTCGATGGAAAAGTAGGACACAACCCTATTGTGTCTTGGGTGACGCGAAAAGCCCATGTTGATTATAAAATGACTGCTATCCGGCTGGTGGACTATTGTTACTCTCGCCGAGATGAAAAAGAGCCAGAGTTTTTTAATTTGAAGAACCGCTACACCGCCCAGCAATCCAACTTCTCCAAAATCCCCGGCTCGCCGGTGGCGTATTGGGTGGGCAGTGCAACATTGTTAGCGTTTAGTAATCAAACGATTGGCGAAATCAGCGAGCCACGCATGGGATTAACAACAGGTAATAATGACTACTATCTTAGATTCTGGTTTGAAGTATCTGTCTACGCTATTGGTTTTCATCACAATAGAGAATCGGCAAAAACATCTGGGCTGAAATGGTTCCCATATAATAAAGGTGGAGAATACAGGAAATGGTATGGTAATCAGGAGTATATAGTTGATTGGCAAAATGATGGGTACGAAATGCAAACAAAAATGCATCCAGATGGTAATAGGATTTGGGCGCATAATTTCAATTTAGAATACAACTTCAAAAAACATCTCACTTGGAACGACTTAACCTCTGGTAGTGTTTCATTTAGAGCATTTGATGATGGTTTTTTGTTTGATTCCTCAGCCGCAGTAGCATTTATCCCGGAAAACCACTATCTGTTTGCGTTGGCCTACCTCAACACAAAATTTGTTAATGAACTGTCCAAGTTATTAAATCCGACTATGCATTTCAAGCTGGGGGATTTTAGTAAACTCCCATATTGGGAAGCCGAAAAAAGTGTGGTTGAACAGTTCGCGATGTCAAACATAAAAATATCAGCAAATGATTGGGACTCCTATGAAACCTCATGGGACTTCCAGCGGCATCCGCTCATCCGCTCAATTTCCCGTCTGGCCGATGCCTACGCCGCGTGGAAAGACGAGTGTGAGCAACACTTTTTGCAGCTCAAAGCCAACGAGGAAGAGCTTAACTGCATCTTCATCGACATCTACGGCTTGCAGGACGAGTTGACCCCGGAGGTGGCGGACAAGGATGTGACCGTCCACCGCATTTTTGATACCAAGGACGATGTGCCGGAATCTATGCAAGGCAGCAGCTATGTCCGCACCAAGCGGGACGAGATCGTCTCGTTGCTCTCCTACGCCGTGGGCTGTATGTTCGGGCGGTACTCGCTGGATGTGGAGGGGCTTGTCTATGCTGGGGGAGATTTTAACTCTAAGTATTGCCGCTGGATTCGACAATTTGGTGACCGGGCAAATGAAGAAATTGACGAGAACGGAAACCTGATTCATGGGGGATGGGCTGGTAGCAGTATATGGGAATATGATGGCGTTCGGAGAGATGGGAAATGGGTTGCTTCGTCCTATCCGCCTGATACAGACGGCATTCTGCCCATCACCGACGAAGAGTATCTGGAAGACGATATTGTCTCCCGTTTGTGCGGCTGGTTGAAAGCTGTCTACGGTGCGGACACGCTGGAAGAAAATCTGGACTTCATCGCCGGGGCGCTGGGCGGCAAGGGCAACAGCAGCCGGGAAATCATCCGCAGCTACTTCCTCAAGGATTTCTTCAAGGACCACTGCAAGACTTACCAGAAGCGCCCCATCTACTGGCTGTTTGACAGCGGCAAGCAGAACGGCTTCAAGGCGCTGATCTACCTCCATCGTTACACGCAGGACACCATCGGCAACCTCCGCGTGGACTATCTCCACAAGATGCAGCGGGTCTATGAGTCTGAAATCAACCGGATGCAGGACATGATCGACCACAGCCAGAACGCTCGCGAGGTGGCCGCTTCCACCAAGCGCAAGGAAAAGCTCCAAAAGCAGCTCAAAGAGTGCCGCGACTATGACGAGATGATCGCCCACCTTGCCCTGAGCCGCATCGAGCTGGACTTGGATGATGGCGTGAAGGTCAACTACGAAAAAATCCAAACCGCCAGTGACGGAAAGAAATACGCCGTTCTGGCTAAGATATAATAGGTGGAGAGAGCTATGAACAATCGGTGGGTTCCCTTGCTTATTATTTGTTCGACTGTTGTTTTAGGCCATATTCTTTCGAGAATACACATATCAAAGTATAAACACAGGTATATCGAAACAGGTGAGTTTAGAGATAAATTCATCGACTTGGTGAACTATTACACGGAACATTGCTGTGTCAATCAGGAAATGTACATTGATTGCATCAGAAATGTCAATGTCATTCAGGCAGAGTTGGGTGATGACGGCGTTATAGCTGAATTTCTCGACCCTTTGAAAAATGTTCGCGGGAAAAACTATCAGCTTCTCGTAAATACATTGCCTGAAATGAAGTTTTTCTCATCACAACTTGACAACATCATTATCAGGCAACGCCTACAACAGTTATTCAATCTATGCGACGATGCAATGATAAAACATCTTGGTGCATTGGAGCGAATGATAGAGAATGAGAGCAAAAAGCTTTGGAATCCATTCGCTTGTTTTAGTAATGGAGTCCGCTGGTTGATAGGACTTCCTTTGGACATTTTATGCTGGATGGGAATCATAAGCGAACACAAAAACTTAACCTTACAAAGTAAAAGCGTCTTCAAATGGGTAGGACATATTGTGTCCCTTGTTGGGCTTATCAGTTCCATTATGGGTATCATACTCGGCTGGGATGAATTTATAGGTCTTTTTACGAAGTTATAAGTTTAGATGCAATGAAGGAGGTGGTCGAGATGACCGCAGAAGAGATTTTCGCCGGTGAATCCGAGAATATAGAGTTCAAGAGCGAAATTCCCGTCAAAAGCGAAAAATATATGAAGACTGTGGTGGCCTTTGCCAACGGCAAGGGCGGTAAGCTGGTCTTCGGTGTGGAGAACGGCACATGGACTGTCACCGGCTTCTCCAAAGAGGAAGTCTTTCAGAAGATGGATGCGATCTGAACCGCCCCTTGTCAAGTAGACCAGGGAAATAACGAAAAATATGCAAGCAGCTGCTGCCGTTATGGTGGCAG
>ENA-ORLY01003806-ORLY01003806.1-human-gut-metagenome-genome-assembly--contig:-NODE-3806-length-11693-cov-2.659521_pt1 | contig 11693 bp, 9 predicted proteins | sample MGYA00243071_ERZ508832 | MGnify/ENA primary metagenome ERZ508832 (study PRJEB26277, sample SAMN04329777) | human gut metagenome | biome: human-associated habitat | host: Homo sapiens | place: USA...
AATAAATTCTTATTATATAATTGCTTCATACATTTTCCATGAAGCGTATTTGAAGATATTAAGTCATCATCCACTATGGTATCAAAACATCTGTTAACGGGAATAACGATATTCCTTCTTTTATCTGTACTCGAAATTTCATTTGGTGAAAATATATCGCCATATTGTACAAAAACAGCATGACCATCATTTACATCAAACAATTTATATTTCTTTTTTAATAATACAAAGCTCGTTGTCGCAAGAAATACCAGTATCCATATACCTACTAAAACCATACAACTCCAAATTATTTTTTTTATCATCCCCTCTTGCATACTGGAACAATCTGTCAATGGAGCAAATAATCCTATAAACCCTATAATTGCAAATATCGCACCCGTATATTTTATTGATGTCACTAATATATAGGACATGTTCGCTAATATTTTCTTCATTTATTTTTCTCCAAACACCAATTAAATCACACCACCAACACCTTTAAATTTCTCTACAAAAGTAGATATCTTTTCAAATACGCTTTGCTTCTTAGTATGATATTGAGGATTGAGTGGACTCATTTTAGGAAGAATTTCATTCAAATCTGTCCCATTTTCACTCGCATATTCTTTTCTTAATGAGGTCAGAATATATCTTTTTGCAGCTTCCTCGTTAAGCTTCTCCTCCATTATCAATTCTTCTGCTTCTCTCTTTTGTTCCTTCTGTGCGAATTGAAAGAATGCATCAATAATACTTGCTTTATCTTGTATCTCATCTAAATCTGTCTGATTAATAAAAGCAACAATTAAGCTTTCCTTTGCACGATTTTCCGTACTAGCCCTTACGATTCGACATATTTCATCAATCAACATATTTTTATCTTTTGTATTTTTGTTTTTTTCATAAATCAACTCCAAAATATAATCTAAATTAATTTCTTGAGATTTTAACAAATCAACTTCAAATACAACATCATCCCAATCTATCTTGGAATTACCTTTTTCTTTTCCTTCTCTTTCTCGTCGAATCCATTCTCGAATATCATTGTATGTAGAACGATAATCTTGTACAGTTCTTTCTTCTAATATATCCACTAATTGCATCGCTTTAATGTCTTCATCACTAACAAAATGTGTTGACTTAAATATTTCTAAAGCTTCCGAATCAGCTAAATCAATCTTCTGTAATTCTTTTAAATTTGTAAACTCATCATAATTTTGTAGAATATTTTCTATCTTTAAGTATTCGCCAAATAATTTTACAAATTCCTTTTTTTCTTTCTCTGTGGTAATTTCATCCACATCCGCGAAACGAGATTTCAATTCTTGAACAACATCTACGTATCCTCGACGTGCTTCGCCTGTAACAATATCTTTAAAACCATTCATATATTCCTGATAGCTTTTTTCAAGAACTATGTTTTTTGTATTATCGTCACCAAAACACTTTATCGCATCAATTGTAGCTTGTTCCAAATCTCTGAATGTAACAATATTTCCAAATGTCTTTGTAGAATCATAAATACGATTTGTTCTGGAAAAAGCCTGCATAAGTCCATGATAACGAAGATTCTTATCTACAAACAAAGTATTCAGTGTCGGTGCATCAAATCCTGTCAAAAACATACCAACAACAATCAAAAGGTCTACTTCCTGACTTTTCACTCTATTTGCAAGGTCTCTATAATAGTTTTGAAATTCTTTACTTTCAACACCAAAATTGGTTTTGAATTTTTTATTATAGTCGTTAATAGCCATCGTCAAGAATTCCTTTGCACTACTGTCCATCGCAGTTGGTTCAAAGGTTTCATCTTGAATTTCTCCGATTGCATTCTGTTCTTCATTCGCTGCAAAAGAAAAAATGGTAGCTATCGTAAGAGGCTTTTCACATCCCTTTTGCAAGTTATTCAACGTCTCATAATAAAGTTTTGCGGCTTCAACACTACTAACTGCAAACATTGCATTAAACCCCTTAGCACCAATATGTGCACGATGGGTTTTTACTCTGAAATTATCTAATATATATTGAGATATTTCTCGTATTCTCTCCGGATGTAACAATGCTTCTTTCGTTTCAGCGGCTGTCAATTTCTTCTCATCCTGTTCCATCTCAATATCTTTAAACTTCGGACGAACATCATTATAATCCACTTTAAACTTTAAAACTTTTTCATCTCTAATTGCATCTGTGATAACATAAGAATGTAACTCTCTGCCAAATACTGATGCCGTTGTTTCAGCTCCCAAAGCATTTTCTGGAAAGATAGGGGTTCCCGTAAACCCAAATTGATAATACCTTTTAAATTTCTTTTTTATATTTTTTTGTGCTTCTCCAAATTGTGAGCGATGAGCTTCATCAAAAATAAATACAACCTGCTTATTATAAATTTCCAAATTCGTCTCTGATTTTATAAGATTATTCATCTTTTGAATTGTAGTAACAATAATTTTATTGTCATCCTTCTCAATATTACGTTTTAATCCGATGGTATTTTCCGAACCATTTACACTGTCAGGTGAAAAACGCTGGTATTCCTTCATCGTCTGATAGTCCAAATCTTTTCGATCAACCACAAAAAACACCTTATCAATATAATCCAGTTCTGTTGCTAATCTAGCCGCTTTAAAACTCGTAAGTGTTTTACCCGAACCTGTTGTATGCCAAATATATCCACCACTTTCTGTTGTTCCCCACTTTTTTGCATTATAAGAGCTTTTGATTTTCCACAAGATTCGCTCTGTTGCTGCTATCTGATAAGGACGCATAATTAATAAGTTATTACTTGTATCAAAGACGGAGTACGTCAATAAAATCCTTAAAATCGTATTTTTTTGAAAAAATGTCGCAGTAAAATCTTTTAAATCTTTAATCAATGTATTATCTGCTTTCGCCCAGTTCATCGTAAAATCAAAGCTATTCTTATTTCTTTTTGTTGTATTTGCAAAATATCGACTATCCGTACCATTAGAAATTACAAATATCTGCAAATATTTATATAAAGAATTATCTGAGTTAAAACTCTCTTTACTATATCTATTTATCTGGTTAAAAGCCTCTCGAATAGCGACTCCCCTTTTCTTAAGTTCAACTTGGATAAGTGGCAAACCATTCACCAGAATCGTTACATCATAACGGTTAGCCTGCGTTCCTGTTTGCTCAAACTGAGAAATAACCTGTACTTTGTTCTTTACTATATCTTTTTCATCCTTCTTTACAAGATATATATTTTTGATATGACCATCATCAAATACAAAATCATAAATATAATCATCATGAATTTTGCGAGTTTTGTCTATATGATTATCACTTGCTTTATCTAAATATTCCTCACAAAATCTTGTCCACTCAGAATCAGTAAATTTAACATCGTTTAATATCTGCAATTGTACTCGCGCATTCTCAAACATTGCTTCAGGTGTTGTTAGGTCTGGTAAATATTCATACCCTTGATTTCTTAAATCCTGTATGAATTCATGCTCCAAATCAGCTTCTGTCTGATATGTACCAGTTTCGCGCACACATGATGCATATTTTTCATATTTGTCTAATACAATAAAATTATTTGATTCTGCGATAGAATTATATTCATACATTATTCTGCCTCCTTCCAAAATTTTGCGTTATCTATTAAATGTTCGAGTAGTAGTTTCACCGTTTGTTTTTCCGCTTCTGTTGGCTCTTTTACTTCTTCATTTAATAATGTCCTATGACTATAAAAATTCATTACACGTTTCGCATACACTTCTTTATCGTCAGGTAATAAATCCGACCACTTCTCATATCCTAGAAAATTGGCTGCCTTTTCATATAGATTTCTCAACAACGTAAAATGATACTTTTCAACCTTATTTTCTTCAATTGCTCGCTTAAGTATCCCTATCAGATGATGATGATAAGAAAAATTTTCATTAGAATCACCAAATTTTGTATCTAACTCATAACTTCCGTCCTCATTTTTCTCCAACATATATCCATTATTTTTAATTTTAAGTTCGTTATATAACACGTTATAAAAAAGCGGACTATGTGTTGTAATAATAAATTTTAAATCTGATTCACTTTTACGAATTACATCCGAAAGATTCACAGCCATCTGAATCAAATGATTATCATCCAGCGAAGTCACTGGATCATCAATGAATATGTATTCCAGTTGATTCAACTTGTCTGTCTCCCTATCGCTTTCCTCAGGCACATTTAATACTGATACAACCTGTTCTAACAAACTATAAAAAATGCTCCAGACAAAGTTGCTTTCTTCACCTTTAGATATTTTAATATTTTCTATGTCCTCATCATTTCCCTTTTTTAGTGAAAACGTAACCTCTGAAAAATCTTCATTAAATTTCGGTGTTAATGCATGATTATTAACGTACTCTTGAAAATTACTAATCACATTCAATTCCTGTCCCTGTTCAACAAAGACCCACTCTGTAAACGCATTTGGATGAATTTTCAATTTCAAATTAGTATCATTATCCAAATCATTATCCCAATAAAATAAATCTTCGGTAAAGGCATTGTAATATAGTATCTTTTTGCTCGCCAATCCGTTTTCTTCTTCTAGTTCATTTTTAGGTGCAATCAATTCTTTAAACGCCCTCGAAAGTCGTGTTTTACCAGTACCATTAAAAGCATATATTAGCTGTACTTTTTTATTGCACTCCTTGAGTTGTATTGCAATCTCATCTAAACTTTTCCCCATAGTATACCTCTAATTCTTCATTTAAAATGATAATAGTTTATCTCTATAATATTCGTATTGCTTTTGTCTCTGCTCAATTTCGGCAGGCAGCCCGTCTACAATATCATTACAAAGTATATCAAAACGATTGAGAATATCTACAATTCTATTTTGTTCAGCTATTGATGGTAATGGAATAATAACATCATTAAGTTTATCAGGTGTCACCTCGATTACCTTTGTTCCATGTGCATATTTTTGCTTTTGGCAAAAAAACATACTTGTGTGAAAATAATATGATAAATACTTTGCATTCTGATTATGATGTAAAATAGCTGTATGCCCACTCACTGCAATCTTATTTTTTCCCGTCCAAGCTACACATTTGCACACATCTTCAATATTTTCGCTTGTAACTGCCATTATAATATCATTGGGTTCTGCAAATTTTGATTTATCTGCGGCAGTTTGGGTAATCATTGTAATTGTCTTACTAGCACTCATTCCATAATAAGTATATATTTGCCCATAATGAATGCACGGAACTCCCTCTTCACAAAAATCTTTTTTCTGAAAGTTTCCTCCTCTTGTAATCGTAGCAATATCACTTAATTTAACAACCGCATAACCAAACACGTACTGTAAAAGTTTAATCAAGCTCTGTCTGTCTGTCTGTCTGTCTGTCTGTCTGTCTGTCTGTCTGTCTGTCAAGATTGTGTTACCTGTTTCGGCAAATGTCAACAACTGATCTCGATAAAATTCATATTGTTTATTTCGTAATTCTATTTCCGCAGGTAATCCAATATTAAGATTCGAGCAAATTGATTCAAAATTGTCTAGCACATTTGCAAAACGTTCCTGTACCTCTAATGGTGGAAGCGGAATCTCTATGTTTTCTATTGATGGGACATTAGAGTGAACCACTTTGCTTTTTATTTTCCCTTTACTTTTTTGCAATCTCGCGTTATATGTCGAAAGAACATAAGAAAGATACTTAGGATTTTGTTTATGTTTCATAACAACAATATCACCACCAGCCAAACACTTTTCATGTCCTATATAAGCAATAGACTTTGCAATATCTTCAACACTTTCACCGGTAATAGCAAATAAAATATCTCCATGTTCAAAATACTTTGGCGATGAAACATATTCTAATTTTGTATGAGATATACACTTTTCAAACCACGTATTATAAGTAGTGTATATTTCTCCATATCTAACACAAGGAATCCCCTCAGATGTCACTTGGTCACGTTTAATTCCTGAACCACGATACATCTCGGTCGCAATATCTTTTAATTTGACAATTGGAATTTGCGTATCTACTGATAACATTGTATCCCGATAATATTCATACTGCTTTCTTCTGGCTGTAAGCTCGGCTGTAAGCTCAGCTGTAAGCTCAGCTGTAAGCTCGGTGAAATTGTCTAGAATACGGACAATTTCACGTTGTATCAGCAAAGGTGGAACAGGTATTTGAATATTTCCCATTACATTACTCATAAGCTTAGGATTCCCCATGCCACGTCTTACATATTTAGGTGCTTCTACTTTCAATACATGATAGAGATACTTTATCATACAATCTGAATTTATAACTTGAAGCAATCCACAGACATTTGTTACATTGAATTTTCCTTCTCTATAAAAGACCGTTCCGGCATTTGCCCCATCAGTCGTCCACGTTAGATATTCACCATCATAAGCATAAGTATTGATTTTTCCCAATTCACCATTATTTTCGGTTTGCGACGAATACACTGGATAATCTCCCACATTATTACTAATATCCTCTTTCGATATTACAATTCCTCTGCTTATACAACAAAGTTCTGATATCTTCTTTGATTGAACTCCATCTGGACACATCTCAGCAATCAGTTCATCTAATTTACTCATTTCCACCTTCACCTCCCTTCAACATTTTCTTTACTTCTTTATCAAAATCCGAAACAATTTTCTGTGTTTTATTAAATTCAACATATTCTGAAACAGCTTTTCTATCTGCTGTCTTCTTTGAGATTCTACCTTTGCCTTCCAGAACATCATATTTTCTAAATGCTAAAAATTCATTAATACTGGCTGCAAATTCCGTCATAGTAAATGTGTTTTCTCTCTCTATCAAATCTTCTATGTAATCAAAATATCCCGTGACAGCTCGTTCCAACTGACGAATCTGTTTCTCATCAAGATAATTCTTTGCAATCGTAACATCTGATTTTAAGATTCTTCCATCAGGAGAATTTTTCCATGTAGTTAATCCCATATGTTCTTTGGTATGGTCTGCTTTTGTGTCAATGATTTCTGCAGCAGTTTGTCCGGTAATTGCGTAATGAAACTTGTTTTGAACCATTGCATAAAAATCATGTGTTGTTTGAGAATCTTTGTCATAGTCAATACTGCACTCTGCAAATATGTCTGTTATCTGCTGCCATATTCTTCGTTCGCTTGCTCGGATAGAACGTACTCGTTCCAACAGTTCTTTAAAATAATCTTTACCAAACGCTGTTTTTCCCTGCTTCAAGCGTTCATCATCCATCGCAAAACCTTTTATCATATATTCCTTCAGAATCCCTGTTGCCCATATTCTAAAGTTTGTTGCTTTTCTTGAATTAACTCGATATCAAACTGAAATAATTGCATCAAGGTTGTAGAACTCCATATTTCTTTTTATATTCCTTGAGCCTTCTTGTTGAACTATTTCCATTTTGGAAACAGTTGAAATTTCATTTAATTCACCCTCTGCATAAATATTTGCAAGATGCTTACTTATTGCTGGAACACCAACACCGAACAATTCAGCCATTGCTTTTTGTGTCAACCAAATTGTTTCATCTTTTATTACGGCATTAACGGAAACATTTTCTTCAGGAGTATTATAAATCAAAAATTGTAATTCTTTATCCATAGTTACCCCTCTATTTCCGCAATAATTGCATCTATTTCAGAACGTAGTCTATCTATATTCTTCACTGTTTTCTTTATTTCTGCATTTAAAACATCAATATCAATAACCTCTCTTGTATCTTTCTTTTCCACATAAGAGCTTACAGATAAATCATAATTGCCTTCAGCTATTTTTTCATTATCAACATTTTTGGAGACATATTCTTTTTCTTCCTTACTATCAAATAGCTGCATGATGGCATCAATATGTTCCTGTGACAATACATTATTATTTGTCTCTTTTTTATAAAATTCTTCTCCACTTGCATCTATAAACTGAATTTTCGTGTCTGTTTTATGTTTTGAAAGCACCAGTATATTTACCGCTATGGATGTACCATAAAATAAATTTGGTGCAAGTGAAATAACTGTTTCAACAAAATTATTGTCAACTAAATACTTTCTAATCTTCTGTTCTGCTCCTCCACGATAAAATATACCAGGAAAACACACAATAGCTGCACGCCCTTTACCAGAAAGATAGCTAAGGCAATGCAGAACAAATGCAAAATCTGCCTTAGATTTCGGAGCAAGCACTCCTGCAGGTGCAAAGCGATCATCGTTAATCAGTGTTGGATCATCACTACCAATCCAGTTTATAGAATAAGGTGGATTAGACACAATTGCATCAAAAGGTTTTTCATCTCCAAATTGTGGGGCAGTAAGGGTATTTCCCAATGCAATATTAAACTTATCATAATTGACATTGTGCAAAAACATATTCATACGAGCAAGATTATATGTTGTATGGTTTATCTCCTGGCCAAAAAAACCTTCCTGAATCACATGGTTATCAAATTGTTTCTTTGCTTGCAATAATAACGAACCAGAACCTACTGCCGGATCATAAATCTTGTTAATTGTAGTTAGACCATGTGTCGCTAGTTTTGCTATCAATTTTGATACGCTTTGAGGCGTAAAAAATTCTCCGCCTGACTTACCAGCATTTGCAGCATAATTTGAAATCAAATATTCATATGCATCTCCAAATAAATCTATCTGATTATCCTCAAAGTTTCCAAAATCAAGTCCTTCAATGCCTTTAATAACCGCTGCCAAACGTGCATTTTTATCTTTTACTGTATTTCCCAATCGGTTGCTCGTAGTATCAAAATCAGCAAATAACCCTTTAATATCTTTTTCTGAAGGATAACCACTTGCCGAATTTTCAATAGCATCAAATATCGCTTTCAAATCTGTATTCAAACTTTCATTTGTATTTGCATTTTTAGCGATATTAGAAAATAATTGGCTGGGATAAATAAAATACCCCTTCGTTTTAATTGCATCGTCTATAATTTCTTTTGTAATGATTTTATCATCTAACTCTGCATAGTTTACACTTTCATCTCCACCTTCAATATAATTTGAAAAATTTTCACTGATAAAACGATAAAAAAGTGTTCCTAGTACATATTGCTTGAAATCCCATCCGTCTACAGAACCACGAACTTCATTTGCTATTTTCCATATTTGAGATTGTAATTCTGATCTTTGTGCCACACTTGACATACCGATACCTCCAATGTTATATTAACCTCTATATAAGAGTCTTTATTCAAAAAAATCTGTAACCATTCAAATCCGAACAGTTACAGGATATTATACCACATTATAGCCAAAATCGAAAGTAAAGATCAATGTCCAAAAACATAACTTTTTCGCTACTTCTCCGTTGTTATCATCTCATTGATTCTGATATGCCACCAGCCTATAATTATATCCCTCATTCCGATAATCTGAGAACACTGGTGCCACTTCTCCCTTACTCGTCTGCCACCTCATCAATCTTGGAAACCAACAGATTCCATCCACTATCAACTCCTTGAACGAATTAAGCAACTCTCCTAATGCAGTTAGGAGACCTCGGAAGCTATTGCCTGCTTGAATTTCCCTCTTTCCCTCTACGGCATTGGCGTATTCCTCTATCAAGGGAGATAATGGCATATAGGAAGCAATATACTGTTTCAGGTTAGATAGACTTTCCTTAAACTTCTCAAGCTTTGAAGCTTCTTCCTCATACTCATATAATTGCGATTTCATAATGGTAATCTGATAATCTAATTCCTCTGCTTGTGCCTCCTTGCTGCTAATATCTTTATTTATTTCATCCAGCTTCTCTTTTTGTGTTTTACTCACTTCCTTATATGCCAGTTTCTTTGCAAATAAATCTAGATCTGAATCCTTGACCTGCTCCTGCAATTCTTCCAAACGCTCAGTTTCTTTGACAACTTTATATTCCATAACCGACAAATCATGATTCCGTCCCAGCTTTTTCTCAGCAAGTTCTTCCTTCACATTGAACTTGAAACACGAACCTGCTTCTTCCCTTAATTTATCCTGTAATATTACAGATAAATTTTCCGGAGTGAATACATTACGTTTGGACACCTTCTTTGCCAGTCCTTTTTTAGCACCTTCCCATACCGGAACTCCTACCACATGCATATGAGGACTTGCCTCGTCAAAGTGTATCACTGCATTTGCCACTTTGAAATTCGGAAGAAATCTTTCCATTGTGGATAACAGATAAGCATACACATTGTACATCTTTTCCTTTTTATCCGTATGTTCTTCCCAGAACTCCTTATCCCCACATTGAAAGATAATTTCAACTGCCATATCCTGATTCAGATTGGCTACATGTTCAAAGTAATCCTCTATCCGTCTGTCAGCCCGCTTTTGCTTTTGATTATATTGTTGTATCGCTTCGTCAAATTCCTGATGATAGACATTTTTCACATCCTGATACAAATCTTCCGTTCCCCTCAAAAGCAAAATATTGTCGGAACTGTATTCCGGCGATTTATACTTTCGCAAATTGTGTTTTGCTACTCCAAGCAATTTACTCTTACTTGTTATGGCACTCTTTCCATTGCTAATGTGTGCCGAGTAAGAAACATTACCCATAGGCACCTCTCCTTCCTTCTTAAATCAGATTTCCCGCTCGCTTATCATCTCGGCTCTGCCGAAGATGATAACCCCCTAGCAGATTTGTCACATCCAATGTGCCATTGTCTGTGCCAAATCTGCGGGGGCTCTCCGAGGGTTACACCGACAAGAAGTAAACTCCGTCGGTGTATATTAGCTACCTCCCATACTGATATATCTATCCATCGTGACCACATCCTTTCCTAACCTAATCTATACCGCTTCCGATATATCTCTGAAGTAACCTGTCTCTTCCCATACCTTCTTATCCGGACAATAGTAGCTGAACTCATTTGAGTTACCTACTTTAATTGCCGTGCCAAATTTGAGAATTCCCTGTTGAAGTCCAACCCTTACATACTGTGCATCCTTCCCCATTGCCTGTGCAATTTCTTTGATTGGTACATTCCGTCCTGTAAAAGCTGGTAAATCAACCTTGTATTGTACCTCTGGCATTTCTACCACCTCCTGCATATAGAGCATTTCTTGCTCTGTTTATATTCTGCATTATACAGACCTTTGTTTGCTCTGTCAATAGTGCTAATAATAATGTTGACAATTCATTTTCGATATGTTAGATTAACTTTACAGGAGGTTGGTAAGATGAATACAGGTAAAAAAATTAAGCTAATCCGTACATTTCGAGGATTAACTCAAAAAGAACTTGGAGAAGCGTGTGGCATCCACGAAGTTGCCATCCGCAAGTATGAATTAGGCAAAAATATTCCAAAACCTGAACAATTAAGGAAAATTGCCGAAGCACTTAATGTCAATGTAAACTCATTGGTTGAGTTCGACATTCAGGCTGATGGCGATGTACTCCCTCTCCTCTTTGCCATTGATGAAGTATTCAATGTATCAATTAAAGAGATAGATGGCGAACCGGGAATATTTTTTGACAACAAGAGTCTTGTACAATTTTTAAAAGACTGGCAGGCAATGAAGGAATTACTTTCATCCGGCAGTCAGACGGAAGATAATTACGAGATTTGGAAAACCATACGTCCAAGTGTAACAAAAACAATCCACGAGGATTAGCAACTACTCTGTTTTGCTATCAGCTTGCTGAATCCAAAGCGAAAGGAATGGTGCTTATGAAGTTACCCAACGGATACGGAAGCGTTGTAAAACTTTCCGGAAAAAGAAGAAA
>ENA-ORLY01003807-ORLY01003807.1-human-gut-metagenome-genome-assembly--contig:-NODE-3807-length-11690-cov-13.848962_pt1 | contig 11690 bp, 10 predicted proteins | sample MGYA00243071_ERZ508832 | MGnify/ENA primary metagenome ERZ508832 (study PRJEB26277, sample SAMN04329777) | human gut metagenome | biome: human-associated habitat | host: Homo sapiens | place: USA...
TTGAGGGCTTTGTTGATGGCAAGGCTTTTGAGGGCGGCAAGGCAGAGCATTACTCTCTGGTTCTGGGCTCCGGCTCCTTCATCCCCGGTTTCGAGGATCAGGTTGTTGGCCATTCCGCTGGCGAAGAGTTCGACGTCAACGTCAAGTTCCCCGAGGAATACGGCGCTGCCGAGCTGGCTGGCAAGGATGCAACCTTCAAGATCAAGCTGCATGAAGTCAAGTACAAGGAGCTGCCCGCTCTGGATGACGACTTTGCAAAGGATGTCAGCGAGTACGACACCCTGGACGAGCTGAAGGATTCCATCCGCAACAACATCAAGACCAACCTGGACAAGCAGGCTGAGCAGAAGGTCGAGAACGATCTGATGGATCAGGTTATCGCCAACATGAAGGCTGATATTCCTGACGCCATGGTTGACAGCCGCATCGACGAGCTGGTTCAGGACTTCGAGTACCGCATTTCTCAGCAGGGCCTGAAGCTGGCTGACTACCTGAAGTATATGGGCATGAACATCGAGCAGTTCCGTGCACAGTTCAAGGAGCAGGCTGACAAGCAGGTCAAGATGCGCCTGGCAATGGAAGCTATCGTTGCCAAGGAAGGCATCACCGCTTCTGACGAGGAGTTCGAGGAAGAAGTTAAGCGCATTGCTGACGCTTACAAGATGGAAGCCGACAAGGTTAAGAGCATTGTGGACGCCGCTGCTGTTAAGGCTGACCTGGCAATCAATAAGGCAATCGACTTTGTTAAGGAAAAGGCTAACGTTGTGACCGCTGAGCCCAAAGAAGAGGAAAAGCAGGACTAATCCATAGCCCTGGCTTTGCCCGATAGCAAGATTGTATAAAAGCCGATACAGCGTGCTTTGCCGTTGTATCGGCTCTTATCGAATCATGGAGATTTGTTCTCCGCTCTCCGGGCTGTAACAGCCCGGAACCATTACCATTGTTTTAAGGAGGGAACCGAATGAGCCTGGTACCTTATGTTGTTGAGCAGACTGCGCGCGGTGAGCGCAGCTATGATATTTTCTCCCGCCTGTTGAACGACCGTATTATCGTTCTGAGCGAGGATGTCAACCCCACTTCCGCGAGCGTGATCATTGCACAGCTGTTGTATCTGGAAGGGCAGGACCCCGAAAAAGATATCAGCTTCTACATCAACAGCCCTGGCGGTTCCATTACCGACGGTATGGCCATCCACGATACCATGAAGTATATCAAGTGCGATGTTTCCACCATCTGCGTGGGCATGGCTGCTTCCATGGGTGCATTTTTGCTGGCCAGCGGCACCAAGGGTAAGCGTTTTGCCCTGCCGAATTCTGAGATCCTGATCCATCAGCCGCTGATTTCCGGCGGCCAGGGCGGTGGCCTTTCCGGCCAGGCAAGCGACATCCAGATCCATGCCAACCACCTTGTGCAGATCAAGAAAAAGATGAACCGCATGCTCAGCGAGTATACCGGCCAGCCTCTTGAGGTTGTGGAGAAAGATACTGACCGCGATAACTACCTGACCGCAGAGGAAGCCAAGGCCTATGGCCTGATCGATGAGATCATTGTAAAACACTAAAACCGGGGGAATTAGGAAATGGCAAATTCGATTTCCGGCAAGGACGGAAAACGTGAAATGATTTGCAGCTTTTGCGGTCGTTCCCAAAGCCAGGTGGATCAGCTTATCATCGGCCCCGGCGTAAACATCTGCAAAGATTGCATTGATATGTGCTACAGTGCCCTGTATAAAGATGGCAACGTACCCGAACCGCCGCGCGCAACGCCGGAACGCCGTGCTGCGGCTTCTCGCGGGCATTCCGGCGTTGACCCTTTGGCGGATGTCAACATCATGACGCCTGCTGAGATCAAAGCTGGCCTTGACCAGTATGTCATTGGTCAGGACGATGCCAAGCGCGTGCTGGCAGTTTCTGTCTACAATCATTATAAGCGCATTCTTTCCGGGCAGGAAAGCCATGTAGAGCTGCAAAAGTCCAACGTACTGATGCTTGGCCCGTCCGGTACCGGCAAAACCCTGCTGGCCCAGACGCTTGCCAAAATGCTGAACGTTCCGTTTGCGATTGCGGACGCCACCACCCTGACCGAAGCCGGTTACGTTGGCGAGGACGTTGAGAACATTCTGCTCAAGCTGATTCAGGCTGCGGACTTTGATATTCCCAAAGCCGAAGTTGGTATTATCTATGTGGACGAGATTGATAAGATCACCCGCAAGAGCGAGAACCCATCCATCACCCGCGATGTTGGCGGAGAGGGCGTGCAGCAGGCATTGCTGAAAATTCTGGAAGGCACTGTCAGCAATGTGCCGCCCAACGGCGGCCGCAAACATCCGCAGCAGGAATTCATTCAGATCAACACCAAGAACATCCTGTTCATCTGCGGCGGTGCCTTTGACGGCCTGGAAAAGCTGATCCAGACCCGTACCGACAAGAGCACCCTCGGCTTTGGTAGCCAGCTGCGCACCAACCTGGACAGCGAGGAAACCCGTCAAAAGCTGCTGCGCAAAGTGGAACCGGATGATCTGGTCAAGTTTGGCCTGATTCCGGAGCTGATCGGTCGTCTGCCGGTTGTGACGGTGCTGGACCCGCTGGACGAGGAATCTTTGATCCGTGTTCTGACCGAGCCGAAAAACAGCATTGTGCGCCAGTACAAAGAGTTGCTGGCTATGGACAGCGCTGAACTGTCCTTTACGGATGCTGCCCTGCGTGCTATCGCCCAAAAGACCATTGCACGCAAGAGCGGCGCCCGCGGCCTGCGGAGCGTGGTGGAGGATATCCTGATCCCCATCATGTACGAAATTCCGTCTGACCCCACTATTACCCGTGTTACCATTGATGCGGACACAGTGAATGGCGGCCAGCCGCACCTGGAATATGGTGCCGTGCGCAAGCGCTATAAAAATAAGGCAATCATCAAGCAGTAAATAGCCCAATCAAAGCAGCAGCCCCTGCCGCTGTAGAATGTAATTGTTCTACGGCGGCAGGGGTTTTATTGTTTTGTATGTTGATCAATGTGTAAGCTGATGCCGGTCATTCCGGGGTTGCGGCTCTGCAGCCTTCCTTTATAGCGAGCGGTGTCAAGGTCGCATAAATAGGGTGTTTTCAAAAAAACATGCTGCGTTTCCTCATTTGGCGCACCCTCCGTCCGCTGGCAGCCGCTATCAATGGCATCCGGCAGGGGAGCACTCTCCTATACCATTTCAATCCGCACAATGTTACCACGCACAAGAATTAGAATGAACTAACAGAAGCGGTTTTGTTATAAGAAATAAAGCCGGAATTGTCAAAACCTACACGGTACACCTGTTATTGCTTTATCTTATTCAGGCACTTTAAGGCACGAAACAATACCTTTAGGCTAAGGCAACACCGCACAATTCCCGCCTTGCGGCTTAAGCACCGCTCCGGCAGCTGCGGCACGGCATCTGCGTTGCCAAAATGCTCGATAAGACATCCAGTATTATCTGCGCTTTTGGCTTGGCATCTGCCGCACCTCGCTCGCCGTATCGGCACTTAGAATTATGCGGTATTGCCCTAAAGGGCTGAACCGTACTATTCCACGCTGCTTTCCCAATAAAAATTTCCCCGATGCAAAAGGGTTATCTTCTGCATCGGGGGAATGCGATTTATGGTTTGATTTTACTCAATCACAAGCAGCAGGCTCATTTTGAACTTGCCTTGCGGGGTAACGCTGTGCAGGCCGTTTTTGTCAAAGCGGAAACTTTCGCCTGCGTTCAGCTCGTAATCCTGACCCTCATAGTCAATGATTGCTTTGCCTTCCAGTGCGGTCAGGATGGCGTTGCCGGGGGCGCGGTGTGGGGGCAGGCTGGTGCCCGCATCGAATGCCATCAGCACAAACTTCATGTTGTCTGCGTGGACAAGGTCAACATTGGCAATGCTGCCCTCTTCGTAAGAAATCAGGTTTTTCAGGGCTGTGGGCTGGCCAGCTTTGATGATGTTGTTCAGGATAGTATTCTCCTTTTTCAAAATAATTTCAGTATAGATCATACCGATATCCGTGCTGGTTCCACACAGTGTTTTGGGCGGAACAGCCAGAAAATCATCCCCCGCAAAGGGAACTGCCCGGCCATCTTCGCCTAAGATAAAGCGGCCGTTGCCCATAGCACCCACATACAGGGTCGTACAGTCATAGCTTTCCGGCGTAATGGTAGTACCTGCCCCAAGGGAAAACCAGGTGACCGGCACCTCTTTGCCAAGGTTTGCCGGGCGGGAGACTGTCATACAATCACGGATGGGGCGCATTTGCGCGATGGTAAAAGGTTGGTGTTCCATGCGGTATACCTCACAGTGAGATTCGTAGGCTAAAGCATCGGCATTTCTATTGGCCGCCTGTTCAAAATGGATTCCTGCAGGTTCCCGCAAAATCACATTTCCCCGGCACAAGCTGGATGCCCTGCAAAATGCAGGCGGGCTGCGGCGTTTTTACTTCAGCGTTGTGGGGCGGTCCAGATAAATCACTTTGTTGTCAGAAATAAAAGTCTGGAAGTTATACAGGATCAAGATTTGGTCATAGCCCTCTTTTTCAATCGTGGAATCTAACCCATAGGCCAGCCCGCGGAAATCCACCACGCCAATTTTCGCATAATTCGCCGTCAGGTAGGGGATAAAGCTGTTGGCATAGCTGTCCTTTACCACCAGGATGCTGCCCGTCCCGTTGCCCTCAATCACCGAATAACCGTTGTTGCCATCCAAAAAAGCTCCATACTTGTCACGAGTATCCAGCTTGGCAAGGTTCATCAGGCCCTCGGTTTTCACCGGTTCATAATCTGCTTCGCCGTTTACTTTATAAACCGTCATCTGGTTGGGCAGATCATAATAGCTGAAACTGTCCGCCTGTGCATTCCAGCGCCGCGTAGCAGAATAATGCGTGCCGTAAAAATCGGGGACGGTAATTTTGGTATAGACATTGCAGTCAAACGGCGTCAGATTTTTCAGCGTACAGAACTGCTGGTAAGCGCGGTAAGCACCATCCGGTGTCCAGTGGTGGTCGGTCTTAAAGTACAGATACTGGTCCTTATTGGCGCGGTAATCGTCGCGCATATCGATCACATCCGCCCCGCTGGCCTGCACTTGGGCAAAAATGTCATCCAGCATGGCATCTTCGTCCACCATGGGGGCATTGGCCGGCAGCATTTCCGGGTAGATATCGCTGGCCGAAGGTGCCAGCAAAAAAGTGACCCGGCCGGGGTAGCGCTGGGCAAAGTTTGTGACGGCACTGATATTTTTCCCCAGCTGCTTTTCAGTATCCGTACTGACGGTAAACAGCTTGGTGAACATCCAGCCATCTTTGCCGTTTAGGATGCCGCTTTCCTCCGTTTTGCCAAACGCGAGGGCATTGACGGCGCTTTCCAGGTTGATCCACCCATCGCGCAGGGCAACCTGGTCCTGCAGATAGGTGGAAAAATCATCCTGCCATTTGCCGTTCAGCAAAGTTTTTACGCTGAACACTGGCATTTGCGCCAGTTTGCGGTTTTCCAGCTCCGAGTTCTCGCGCTTGGGCCAGAACAGGTTGACCAGTGCAAACCCGCACAGCAAGGCGGCAAAAACAATCAGGGAAGCTGGCGGCAGATGACGGTCGGATCTGCGGTGAACATATTTTTCCATAAAGCCATCCCTCCCCTTAAAAGTTTGCATACAGTGCGGTGGAACCCGTTGCTGCTACCACATACGCCGTGCACAGAACAAAGCAGACGCCGCAAAGCGCTGCCCGTAGCGGGGCTTTGCCTTTGCACCACTGCCAGAACCGCCCCGGCAGTTGGGTGGAGCAAACGCAGCACACAACCAGCAGCACCGCATAATTGCGCAGGAAATACAGCGCCGAAACGCCGCCCTGCGGGATGAACAACCGGCTGAGCAGCAGCCCCAGCGGTGCACCGGGGGCGTTGCAGGTGAACAGCCCCCAGCCCAGTACCACCAGGAACAATGTGTAAATGTGCGGCCAGACCTTGCCTTTTTTCAGGTACTTCATCAAAAAGTTCTTTTCGATGACAAGCAGCACGAAATAGTAAAGGCCCCAGCAGATAAAGTTCCAGTTCGCACCATGCCAGATGCCGGTCAGCGCCCAGACGGCCAGCATGTTCAGTATCTGGCGCCCGGCACTGCAGCGGTTGCCGCCCAGCGGGATATAAATGTAATCCCGGAACCAGCCGGAAAGGCTGATGTGCCACCGCCGCCAGAATTCGGTAATACTGCCTGAAATGTACGGCAGGTTAAAGTTCGCCGGGCATTCAAAGCCCATCATCAGGCTCAGGCCGTTGCTCATCTCCGAGTAACCCGCAAAGTCAAAGTACAGCTGCAAAGAGTACGCAATAATGCCCAGCCATGCCAGCGGCAGGGAAGCGTTCGCCAGCCCAATGCCGCCCGTTCCGATGATATCCTGCCAGAGCGCCGCAATGGAATCCGCCAAAATCACCTTTTTGGCAAGGCCGAACACAAACATTTCAGCACCATCCTGCGCTTTTTGCAGGGTGCAGCGTCCCTGTGTCTGGTGTAGGACATCCGCCATATCCCGGTATTTCACGATCGGGCCAACGATCAGCTGCGGATACATCAGAACATATACCGCAAAGACCACCGGGCTGCGTTCCGCTTTTACCTTGCCGGTATACACATCCGCAGTATAACTGATGAGCTTAAACGTATAATAGCTGATGCCCAGTGGCAAAACATCCAAAAAGCTCAGCTTGGCAAACCCGGTGGAAGCGATAACGTTGAGCGTATCCAGCAAAAAGTTCGTGTATTTGCAGTAGACCAGCGCCGCTGCCGTCAGCACAATGGCAGCAATCAGCACGATTTTTCGCTTGCCCCCGGCGGGCAGGCGGGCAAGCAGAAGCCCCGCCGCATAGTTGATGGCAACCATGCCCACGGCCAGCGGCAGCCATGTAATACCGCCCCAGCAGAAAAACAGCAGGCTTTCCACCAGCAGCACCGCATTTTTGACCCTGCCCGGCACAAGGTAATACAGCCCCAGCGCCAACGGCATAAAACAGAATAAAAAGACAACGCTGTTAAAATTCACAGCGGTTCCTCCTCTCTTGGTTCAGGGAGTGTGGGGAACAGCCCACCAAAAAACAAGGCCGCAGCCTGTTGGGGCGCGGCCTGTTTGGTATCGGTTTGTGCTATCAGGCAAGTGCCCCGTCAATGGCGGTGTCGATTGCGGAATAATCCGGGCCATTCACACCGGCAATGACCATGACCACAACATTGCCTTTTACCACAATGCGTGCATCCTGTGCCTTAGCAACTTTATCAGCAAAGTCAGCATACAGCGTGCTGCTCATTGATTCCTTATAGGCTTCCAGTTCAGCTTTCACGGCATCAGCGGTGCCATCTTTGACTTGGGCGGCGAATACCAGAGCACAGTCTGCCTGGTCGTTGGTCACATCGCCCTGGAAAGCAACAATGTTATCCGGGGTCAGGTTCATCTCGTTCTCCATGGAGAAGTCATCGATGGCACGGGCATTGGGCACTTCGTTCACAGCCTCAATGGCGGTCACGATGGCGCCCAAATCCACGCTGGCAGTGGCTTCCTCGGTGGAGGAAGCATCGGTGCTGGCTGCCTCAGAAGCCGTGCTGCTGGCAGCTTCCGAAGAAGCACTGGCAGAGGAAGAAGCGCCGCTGCCGCAGCCAGCCAGCAGGGTAGCAAACAAAGCGGCTGCCGCCAAGGCAGAAATCAATTTTTTCATAATATAGGTCTCCTTTGTTGGTTCGGGGTTCAAATTTATCTCTTTGGCCCTCTGGGAATTTAGATCACCTACTATAGTACACCAAAATAATGTACTTATATAGGATACACGATTTACACCTGTTTTTCAAGTCCCGCAGGGTAAATCTCACACACTTTCACATCCACAATTTTGCGCAAAAATACCGGCGCTTGACAAACTCCGCCCGCCACCTTACACTTTGAAATACAGAATCCATGTAACTTATAAAATAATGGAGGAATCCCCCTTGCAGAACTACAAAGCCAGACAAACCGCCCTGCTTGGCATGCTGTTTGCCCTTTCCATGGCGCTCTCTTTTTTGGAATCCATGCTTACCCCGTTTTTTGGCCTGATGCCCGCCATGAAGCTGGGGCTTTCCAATATTGTTGTCATGTACGCCGTTTTGTTTTTGAACCACCGTTCGGCGCTTTATCTTGTGCTGCTCAAGGCGTTGTTTGCGTTGCTTACCCGCGGCGTTACAGCCGGGTTTCTTTCGCTGTGCGGGGGCGCGCTTTCCCTGGCTGTGTTCTGCCTGCTTCTGGCATTGCCATTCACCATCACAGGCTACATTTTTTCGGTCAGCGGGGCACTGGCGCATAACTGCGGCCAGCTGCTGGGGGCTGCAGCGCTGCTTTCAGACAAAATGGCAATCACCTATGCGCCGATGCTGCTGATAGCGGGTCTTATCGTTGGTTCCTGCACCTATATGGTATCGCGCCTGATTTTTCCCGCTGTCAAGAGAATTATTCCGCCGAAGAGCAAAGCGGAAAACAAAATTATATTTTAAGATAGCGTCTTAAAAAAATTTAAAAAAGTGTTGACATTTCACATTTCTGCGGCTATAATATAACCATAGCACAGGGAACGAGTTCAAAAAAGCGAACGTCTTGTGCGGCTCATAAAACTAAAAACCAAGAACAAACCATTATTTTGATTCGGAGGTATTTCTTATGAAAAAGTATGTTTGCACTGTCTGCGGCTACATTGCTGAGGGCTCCATCCCCGATTTCTGCCCCGTCTGCAAGGCTCCCGCTTCCAAGTTCATTGAAAAGACCGATAATTCCTATGTGACCGAGCATGTTGTCGGTATCGCCAAGGACGCTCCGGAAGATATCATCCAGGGCCTGCGCGAGAACTTTAACGGCGAGTGCAGCGAAGTTGGCATGTACCTGGCCATGAGCCGCGTTGCTGACCGTGAAGGCTACCCGGAAATCGCCGAAGCTTGGAAGCGTTACGCTTTTGAGGAAGCTGAGCATGCTTCCAAGTTCGCAGAACTGCTGGGCGAAGTCCTGACCGACAGCACCAAAAAGAACCTGCAGATGCGTGTGGATGCCGAGTCTGGTGCCTGCGCAGGCAAGATGGAGCTGGCCAAGAAGGCAAAGGCTCTGAATCTGGATGCCATCCATGACACCGTGCATGAAATGGCAAAGGACGAAGCCCGCCATGGCCGCGGCATGCAGGGTCTGCTGGACCGTTACTTCAAATAATTGAATTCCTAAACCGCAAGGGGGGTCGGGTAACACCGGCCCCTTTTTGCTGTCATTTTTTCTGTGGCAATACCGCATAATTCTAAGTGCCGATACGGCGAGCGAGGTGCGGCAGATGCTAAGCCAAAAGCGCAGATAATACTGGATGCTGCAAAGGTGAGCGCCGCCAGTGGCGGAAACAGCGAACCGAAGCAGGGGCAGCGGTCGCAGAGTGCGAGGGGCTTTTGCCCCCGAAGCACGATGCGGGTACCGCAACCCGACATTATCGAGCATTTTGGCAACGCAGATGCCGTGCCGCAGCTGCCGGAGCGGTGCTTAAGCCGCAAGGCGGGAATTGTGCGGTGTTGCCCTGCATTTATTCTCCGCGGCAGGCAAAAAAGTTGTCCTGATTATCACAGGCAGCATAAAACGTTTCGCTCAACTGGCCGATGCCCGCGCGGGAAAGCTGGGTGTTCAACCAGGTGCGGTCCTTTCCGCTGGTGTGCAAGTTTTCCTCAATCAGCTTGCCATCCAACACCAGGTCATACCACTTGCTGGCCGGATCTGTCTGGATGGCAAGGTCCTGCGGGGTGACCGGGCGGTTGAAACTTTTGGGTAAAAAGCTGATCTGGCCGCTGGTTTCCAGCATGGCACACTGCACTTCATTCAAATCAAAATATCCGGCTACTCTGGCTTGTGCTAAAAATTCATTCAGGTCTATTTTGGCGCGGTCCAGCTCCGCTTTATAAATCGTTCCGTTCTCCATCAGTGGAATGGCCTGTCCGCTCAACCAAAGGCGGACGTTCCGGTTTTTGCAGGTGCCGTAATGCACCGCAAAAGCTGCGATACCATACACGATCATGGCGGTAAGCGGGCGGTACCATTGTTCCAGGTTGGTGGCCATCTCTGCCGCAATGGAACCAATGGTAATGCTGTTGACATAATCAAACAAGTTCATCTGGGCAATCTGCCGTTTGCCGCCCAGCCGCGTTAAAATAAACAGTACCGCCAGCGAAACCACACTGGCAACAAACACATTGATAATTTCCTGCACTGCCTGCATCTTTCCCATCCGCTCCCTTATCATTTGCCATGCAACCCGCATGGTAACCTTATTGTGGCCCCACCAGCGGTGCATTATACGCACAATGTACCAACGGGGCTTGCACAGGAAGGGAAAAATGTTATAATAAAGTTGTTTCTGTATGCTTCGACTTCTGGCGGCTTTGGGCCCGCTGCGCCGGAGCCGGGCAGGGATTGGCAGCAACTGCCAGCTTGATAAAGAATTGATATCAGGATGTGAAATCATGCAGATTTACCTTTTGCGGCATGGGCAGACAGAATATAACGCCCAACACCGGTACCAGGGTCAACAGGATATCCCGCTTTCCGCCGCGGGCCGCGCCCAGCTGCGCCCGGCCGGGTTTATGCCGGATGTTGCCTATGTCAGCCCGCTCATCCGCGCACGGCAGACGGCAGAAATCTTTTTCCCCGGCTGCCCGCAGATCATTGTACAGGACTTGCGGGAAATGTGCTTTGGCAGTTTTGAGGGGCGGCATTATATCCACATTGAGCACGACCCCGACTACCTTGCCTGGCTGGAAGCCAACAAGACTGCTGCCCGCCCGGATGGGGAGCGCATTCAGGATTTTTGTAACCGCAGCTGTGCCGCCTTTGCCAAACTGGTGGAAGAAAGCCTTGCGCAGCACAAACAGCAGCTGGTGATTGTAGCGCACGGCGGCATCCAGATGGCGGTTATGTCCCGTTACGGTCTGCCGCGGCGGGATTATCACGACTGGTGCGGTCCCAACGCGGGCGGCTACCGCCTGGATGCCGCCAACTGGCAAACAGACCACACCTTGCAGCTGTTGGAAACCGTGCAGTATACCAAAGCCACACAAAGCGAGGCAGCCTTATGAGCAATGGTTTGATTCATTTATACCACGGTGACGGCAAGGGCAAAACCACAGCTGCCATGGGCCTGGCTGTGCGGGCGCTGGGCTGCGGGCGGCGCGTGGTGATCGTGCAATTTTTGAAAGGCGGTGCAACCGGGGAACTGGAACCGCTGCAAACCCTTGGCGCTACCTTCTACCGCGGCAAAGCCGGGCAGAAGTTTGTATTCCAGATGAATGAGGAAGAAAAGGCCGCCACCCGTGCCCTGCAAACTGAAAACCTGCGCCGGGCGCTTGCCGAACCGGCGGACCTTTTGATTCTGGACGAAGCCTGCGCCGCCTGGAATCTGAACATGGTGGACCGAGAGTTGCTGCAAAACGCCGTACTGCACAAGCCTGCCGAGCAGGAACTGGCAATGACCGGCCGCGACCCGGCCCCCTGGATGCTGGATGCCGCAGATTACATTACTGAAATGTGCTGCCGCCGCCACCCATACGAAAAAGGCATTCCGGCAAGAAAAGGCGTTGAATTTTAAGGCAACACCGCACAATTCCCGCCTTACGGCTTAAGCACCGCTCCGACGGCTGCGGCACGGCATCTGCGTTGCC
>ENA-ORLY01003809-ORLY01003809.1-human-gut-metagenome-genome-assembly--contig:-NODE-3809-length-11686-cov-2.477130_pt1 | contig 11686 bp, 9 predicted proteins | sample MGYA00243071_ERZ508832 | MGnify/ENA primary metagenome ERZ508832 (study PRJEB26277, sample SAMN04329777) | human gut metagenome | biome: human-associated habitat | host: Homo sapiens | place: USA...
GCTGGGGTTATCCCGAAGTTTGCAGCCTGCGCAACCCAGGGTGTTCCCTGGTTCCAGGAACGCGGGCTGTGGCAGGACAACAGCTATGAACCGCGTCCTGGCGACATCATCTTCTTTGATTGGGACGATGGAGGCCAAGACGGAGAATCCGACCATGTGGGCATTGTGGAGAAAGTGGAAAATGGCCGGGTCTACACCGTAGAAGGTAACTCTGGTGATTCTGTGCGCCAGAATAGCTACCCCATTGGGTACTATGAGATTTACGGGTATGGCACCCCGGCCTATTAACTTCCTCAAAAAAGAAGAAACCCAGCCGTGTGCCGGCTGGGTACATAGCAGAGATACAAAATTCAAATTCGCACACTTTTTCTGCTAACGTAGTTCAGGTATAATATGAACAAAAGAATCCGCACTTCTAAACCAAATCTAAATAAAGTCATGTTATAATACGATTGAGGTGATATTTTGAGTGAGCGAATTTTGATTATCGAAGATGAAACCGCCATCCAGTCTATCCTTTCGGAGCTGCTGACGGATGCCGGATACAACATAGAGGTTGCAGGCGATGGCCTGGAGGGAATAACAAAATTTCGAGAGAAGCCCTTTTCCCTTATCCTGCTGGACATTATGATGCCCAAAATTGACGGATACACAGTCTGCGAGATGATCCGACAGGAATCTAATGTGCCGATTATCATGCTGACAGCACTGGACGAGGAAGAAGCCCAGGTCAAGGCATTTGAATTAAAGGTGGATGATTACATCACGAAACCTTTCTCCGTGAAGCTGGTGCTCATGCGGGTGGAGGCGGTTTTGCGCCGGGTAAAAGAACGGGAGGGCCAAGAAGCCACAACCACACTTTCCTATGGAAATATCCGGTTGGATAGGGAAAGCCACTCGGTTTCTGTTAGCGGAAAGTCCATTTCCCTTACCCATACGGAATACGGGCTTCTGGAACTTTTCATGCTCCACCCAGGCCGGGTATTTACACGGGACAATCTGCTCAATGAAGTGTGGGGCTACGATTTGATTTTTATGGGGATGAGCGAGTTGTTGATACCCATATCAAAAACTTACGCAAGAAGCTGGGGATAGATTTCATTCAAACGATCAGAGGGGTGGGATACAGCCTTGGTAAAGAAAATTAGAAACAGTCTAAGTGCAAAGGCCTTTTTGTGGATTGCCGGTCTGCTCATCCTGTGCAGCCTGTTGATTTATGGCATGGTGATGACACTTCTGCCCCAAAGTTACACGATTGTGGCAAGCAGCCGGGTTGAGACGGAAATTGAACAACTCATTGATACACTCTCTCAAACCGATTATGACGATGCCGGGGATGTTATCGAACAATTCTGTCAGAGCAATCGGGCTTCTGTGATCTTGAACGATGGAATCACAATGCACACCTTCGGCACAGTTGATGAGCAGAGTGTAGAGCGTGGAGAAGCTATGACAACCGCAGTAGATGTGAAGTTTGCAGATCGGAATGGAAACTATTATCTCAGCATTACAGCGCCTGTTTCTGCCGGTAATGAACTGACTATGGCTTTTCTGGAGCTGTTGCCCCTCTTATTGCTGCTGATTCTGCTTATCTCAGCATTAGGAGCGTTCCTATGTAGCCGGGTGCTGGTGCGGCCTGTTCTTGAGATTAGTCGTGTCTCCAAGCGGATGGCCAATTTGGATATGACCTGGGAGTGTGGAGTTCACCGCACGGATGAACTTGGTGTATTGGCAAACAGTCTGAACACGATGGCAAAGCGGTTGGACATTGTCATGAAAGAGCTGGAAAGCGCCAATGAACAACTGCGGAAGGATATGGAACATCTCACCGAGCTGTCCCGCCAGCGCCGGGATTTCTTTGCGGCTGCCTCCCATGAGTTGAAAACGCCCATTACCATCTTAAAAGGCCAGATTGAAAGCATGATCCTGGGGATCGGAAAATATAAGGACACAGGAAAAGTGCTGCCGGAAACTCTCAGAGAAGTGGAAAATATGGAACGGCTGGTAAAAGAAATTCTCACAATTTCTAAAATCGAGATGGATGGTCTGGCCGGGAAAGCAGAGCCGGTGCCGCTACCTGACACGCTTGCTAAAGTCACGGAAACACTGCTCCCGCTGGCCCAGGAACGACAGATCACAATTCATTCTCAGCTTGTCGAGGATGTTACGGTATCTGGTAACGCCTCTCTGCTGGAAAAGGCCATTCATAATATCCTGAGCAACGCCATCCGTCACTCACCGGATGGGGCGGATGTCTTTATCCATCTTACGCCTTCTATTCTGACCGTAACCAACACCGGCGCTTCTATTCCGGAGGAAGATCTGCCCGTGCTGTTCACACCTTTTTACCGAGTGGAAAAATCCCGGAACAAATCTACCGGCGGCAGCGGCCTGGGGCTGTATCTGGTCAAGACAATTCTGGAACTGCATGGATTCCGGTATCGGGTGGAAAATACGGAAACGGGTGTGGTGTTTACGGTGGCATTTCGATATAATTCGGGTAATGTCAAAATCAAAACTGTTCGCCAGGTTTTTCCCTACTGTCCTAAAAACTAAATCAAAATTAAATCAAGTCTAAGCGAAAAATAAACCGTCCTTTTGTATGATGGAAGCACCATCAAATGAAAGGACGGTGTTTTTATGCACATGTACAAGCGGGCAGTTCTTTATTTAGCCCGCAAGAAAGGAAAAGCGGCGCTTCTTTTCCTGATTTTCTTTTTGGTATCTGCCCTTCTGCTGGTCTGCTTTTCCGTTTTGAATGGCACGGGACAGGCAGCCAAGGAACTACGCTCCAATATTGGCGCGGCCTTTTATATCCGCCCCTATCAGGAAATGATCTTTGAGGGCGGCGCGGTCAGTGAGGGAACAACGCCCATCATTTCCCAAAAGAGCATTGATGAGGTTGTGGACGCTGCCGGAGGCCAAGTGAAAGCCTACAACACGGAACACTATGGCTATGCCAAGAGCGAACAGCTGCATTTTCTGCCGGGAGCTGGTGACAGCGAGGCCAGCAATATGGGCCAGGTAACTGCTGTGCGAGATTCCCAACTGACAGATGTGTTTCTGAATGAGGAATATACACTGCTTGCTGGCCGCCATATCCAGCCGGAGGATGAGAATAAAATCCTAATCAGCGCAGAGCTGGCAGCGGAAAACAGCCTGGAAGTTGGCGATGTACTCACCCTTACCCACGCCGGTTTAGACCAGCAGGACGGAGTATATATCGACACGATCCCGGAAAAGACGGTTTTTGCCGAAGTAGAGATTGTAGGGATTTTCCAATGTGACGGAGCTGCCGACAGTGCAGATTCCCCTACCGCCGGGAAAGCGACAAATCATATTTATTCCGACAGCCATCTGCTGATAAATTTGCAGGAACAACAGGAGGGCGTTTTTGAGGGCGAGATTGCCTTTTACATTGCCGACCCTTTGGAACTGGATACGCTACTGGAGCGTGTGGAGGCCATCGACTCCATAGATTGGGATAATCACATCCTGCGGGAGAACGATTTTCAGTATGAGCAGATCGCCGGACAGCTTCAAAATCTTCAAAACCTGGCTGTGGCGCTGATCGCCCTGGCTGCCACTTTGGGAATTGTGATTCTCATGTTGATCCTAATGGTGCAGATACGGGGGCGTATCCGGGAAGCCGGGATTTACCTGTCCGTGGGAAAGCCCAAAATGGAAATCATTGGACAGTTTGGATTGGAGGCATGGGGGCTTCTGATCGTTGGATTTCTCAGTGCTTTTCTGCTCTGGCTTTTCTGCTCTGGCCCGGTGAATGGACTGCTGTTTGGCACGCTGGCCCAGGGAACGGGAACCGCGGCGCTGCAGACAGGTGGCGGCGGAGTGAATTATTTGCAGCCAAATCTGCTTAATTCCGGTGTGTTGCTTGCCGGAGAGCTGGCGGCTGTCCTGTTGACAGTGCTGGTGGCCAGTGGAGCCATTCTCCGCTTAAAGCCAAAAGAGATTTTAACAAAAATGAGTTAAGGAGGCATTTCGCATGAATTTTTTGAAACGAGCGATCCGCTACTGCTGGCGGCAAAAAATAAGAAGTATCATTCTGCTGCTGGTTTTTACACTGTTGGCTTCTGCTGCGCTGATTGCCTTATCCGTAGGCCACGCTACTGCGGAGGGAACAGAAGAAGTAAAGCAGACCGTCGGGGCATCGATCCGTGTAGAGATTGACGGCGACAATCCGGACAATTTTGGTTCCCCTACACAGAATGAATATGGGCTTACATACCAATATAATGGCGATTATATTACACAGGAAGTGATTGATGCGATTGCTAAAGTTGATGGTGTAGTGAATTACAACGCTGAAAGAGAGGGGGGCTATTGGGGAGCCGGGATAGATTTTGAATACTTTCCTGGTTCATTTAATTTCGGAAATTCCAACAATGGTTATGGTAGACCTTCTTCCTATACAGTGGTTTTAAATTCCGAGTTAAATAAGAATTTTATAAATGGTACTTATACATTAGTAGAAGGGCGTCACATTCAAGCAGACGATTCTTTTGCTGTGATGATTTCTAAGGAGCTTGCGGATAAAAACGGACTTTCTGTGGGAGATCATATATCTATGTACGATCTGGACAATGATTCTGAAAATACCTTTGAAATTGTGGGGATCTTCAGCGGCACCGAGGGAATGTCTAAAGATGCGATAACGACAGAGGGCATTCCAGCCAATCGAGGATATATTGATGTAAATGGTTATAATAAAATTTTTCATAAACCAGCAATAGAGCTTGGCTCTTTGGAAGTTTATGTGGATTCGGCTGAAAATGTAGAGGAGGTCCTCAAGACCATCCAAAACCTGCCGGAGATTAAAGGCAAGACATTCACTTTTTCTACGGATACAGAGGATTTTGACCTGATTTCCAATCCCCTTTCTTCTCTCCAGAAAATGGTAAATACGGCGGTCACAGTGATTGCCATTACAGGCGCAGCAGTTATCACCCTTTTGTTGATCCTTTGGACGCGGAGCCGGAAGAAAGAGGCTGGTATATTGATGGCAGTAGGCAGAAGCAAGGTGGAGATTGTACTGCAATTCCTGGCGGAAAACATTTTTATCGCCATTCCTGCGGCGGCAGCTTCCTTTGGTTTGTCGGCTCTGCTGGCGGATCAGGTCGGTGCTTTTCTTGTCAGCCAAACTGCCAGTGATGTTCAAGGTTTAAGCGTGGTTATTCACTCTGCGGATATGGCGGCAGTGTATGGTGTCGGCGCGCTGATCCTGATTCTGGCGGTACTGGCAGCGTCGGTGACGGTAATCCGTCTGAAACCGAAAGCGATTCTAACACAAATGGATTAAAACAGGAGGCAGATAATATGAGCATTTTAGAATTTTCAAATCTGAAATACAGCTATGACGGAAAACAAGGGGTTTTGAAAGGAATCAGCGGCCAAATGGAATTGGGAAAGATGTATGCCATACTTGGCCCGTCCGGGTGCGGTAAAACCACGCTGTTATCACTCCTTGGTGGTTTAGACAGCCCTACAAACGGGAACATTCTGTTCGACGGAAAGGATATATCTCAAACAGGCCTTGCGGACCACCGGAAAAACCATGTATCCTTTATCTTCCAGGCATACAATTTGATTGATTATCTCACGCCAATGGAGAATGTGGCATTGACTTCTAAGCTACCGCCGCTGCCGATTTTGGAGCGCCTTGGGTTGACGAAAGAAGAAGCAAAGCGTAATGTGCTGAAGCTCTCCGGCGGCCAGCAGCAACGTGTAGCCATTGCCCGCGCTCTGGCAAGCGAGGCCCCGGTAATCCTTGCGGACGAGCCTACCGGCAATCTGGACGAGGATACTGCCCAAGACATCACGGAAATTTTGAAAGAGAGCGCCCACAAGATGAATAAGTGTGTGGTGGTAGTTACCCATTCAAGTGAACTGGCAAAACAAGCTGATGTGGTATTTCATTTAAAACGTGGACAGTTACAAATAAACGGATAGGAGGAATATCATTTTGGGAAACTATGTGTACTTGCTTTAGAAGATAATGGCACACAGATTGGTGAAAAGCTGTTTGTCATGCTTACCGTAGATCAGAAAAAAGAACCGGCACAATTTGTTCTTGAAGATAAAATAGTGAAGCGCAGCGGTATTTTTCGTACCGCTGTGCTTTATTTTCAACACAATTTTTGATTGGTGTGCTGAAGCCACCTTTTACTGTTGATACGCACAGAAAGTTTTATTATTTCTGTAGCAAATAGGAGAAGGCTAACGATAGACGAGCTTCTTTACTTTCTTTCTTTATTTTATGATATAATATATAATAGATAATTTTGCTTTAACAAAATTTGAGGATTTTTTGAGATTTGCTATGTATCATTTTTATAAAAATGGAGGTGCATTGCCTTGATCCCTAAATTACTAATTGTTGATGATGAACGCGGCATTGTCGATATGATACAAAGTTACTTTCAATCCCAATATGATATTCTTACTGCATATAGCGGGCAAGAAGCACTTCAAAAGGCTGGCAACAACCCCGATTTGATTTTGCTGGACATCAATATGCCGGATATAGACGGGCTAACTGTATGCCAGAAAATACGGGATTACATCACTTGTCCCATTTTATTCCTGACCGCCCGCATTGAATCCGGCGATAAGATCATAGGCTTTCAGGCTGGGGCAGATGACTATATTGTGAAACCCTTTGATCTGGATGAATTAGGAGCGCGTATTGCTGCACATCTGCGACGAGAACAGCGCCGCCAAAGTAATTCTGCGGTTCGTTTCTTCGGTGAATTAGCGTTAGATTACTCTGCCCGCACAGCTACAATCAATAGTCAAAGCATCCCGTTGTCCAAGCGGGAGTTTGAAATCGTTGAGCTTCTTTCCCTCAATGCCGGACAAGTCTTTGACCGAGAACGAATTTATGAACTTGTGTGGGGACTGGATGGAGACGGAAACAGCGATACGATTATGGAGCATATTCGGAAAATACGAGCTAAGTTTGCGGCACATACGCTACACAATTATATTGAAACAGTTTGGGGGTGTGGGTATCGGTGGAACGCTTGAAAAATATGGGCCTTAAAAAGTCTTTTTTGCTCTTATCCTTGTTCTGCTTGATTGCTGCGTTCCTGTTGCTCGGTATCGCCATTTTGATTTGCCGTGGTATTATGACAGGTTATCCGTCCGGCGGAGTAGAAATTTTATCGGATGGTTCCGTTATCCCCTTGCCAGAGCCAACAGCAGCACAGCAGCGTGTACTAACAATCCTGAACATTATACAAATGGCGTGTTGTATCATATTCCCGGTGGGAGGATTGCTAACTTCCGTTGCTCTCTTTTATCATATTAAGCTAAAGCAGCCCATTGGTATTTTGCGGGATGGTATTACCCGGATTCAGAATAATGATTTAGACTTTTCGTTGCCCGTATCGTCCAACGATGAAATGGGACAGCTTTGTGCTGCTTTTGAAGTGATGCGGAGAGAACTACTAAAAACAAATCGCTTGCTGTGGCAGCAGGCAGAAGAACGGAAACGGCTCAACGCTGCTTTTTCCCATGACTTGCGTAATCCAATCACAGTCTTAAAAGGAACGGTAAAATTGCTTCGGCAAGGCGTTCAGGACGATCAGGCGATAAATAGGTTGGAAGGATATACATTGCGTATTGAACAGTATGTAGAGGCCATGAGCAGCGTTCAAAAATTGGAGCAGCTTTCCGTTCATCCCCAAAAGATTGACCTGTCTGTTTTACAAAATGAGTTGCAGGAAACCACCAGATTATTAGCCAACACTAAAAAAATTGCTTTGTCGTGTCCATTGGTTGGGGAAGTTCTTTTAGATAATGGTATTTTTCTTACATTCGCAGAAAACCTCATTGGAAATGCGGCTCGATTTGCAAAAAGCAAGTTATCCATTGAAGTTGTTTTAGAAAAAGATTATTTGCTTTTGAAAATATCAGATGATGGGCCGGGGTATCCACCTACACTGATTCAGAATGGGCCAAGACCGTTTGAAACTGCAAGCAGCAATTCTTCACATTTTGGAATGGGGCTTTACAGCAGCCAACTTTTATGTGAAAAACATGGGGGCAAATTGATTTTGAAAAATCAATCTCTGGCTGGGGCAATGGCAATCGCCGTTTTTCAATTATCTTTCAAACCTTGAGCGATTTTTGAGATTTCTATTTTACACTCTCCTTATACCACAAGTTAAGGAGAGTGTTTTTTATGAATATTGAAGCAAAGGATTTATCCAAAGTCTACAATAGCGGCGAAAACAGGGTTATCGCTTTGGATCATGCAAATTTGGAAATCGTTTCAAGTGATTTTATTTCGATTATGGGGCCGTCAGGCAGCGGCAAAAGCACCCTGCTTCACCTGCTTTCAGGTTTGGACAGACCCACATCCGGTAGCCTGACCTATGACGGAAAAGATATTTACAGTTACAGCGACAAAGAGCTGTCTGCCTTTCGCCGCAAACGGATCGGGTTTATTTTTCAGCAATTCAACCTGCTTCCCGTTCTGACAGCAAAAGAGAACATTATTATGCCACTTTTGCTGGATAAAAAGCAGCCGGATGAAGCCTACTTAAAACAACTCACGGAGCTGCTTGGTATTCAAGGGCGTTTGGATCACCTGCCCCATGAATTATCCGGCGGCCAGCAGCAACGTGTGGCGATTGCCCGCGCCTTGATTGCAAAACCGGATGTGATCTTTGCGGACGAACCTACCGGGAATTTGGACAGCAAAAGCGGCGGCGAGGTTATGGAGCTGCTTCAAGGCGTGTGGAAGAAGATGGGGAAAGCACTTGTTGTAATTACCCATGACATCCGCATTGCACGGATGGCAGACCGCCAGTTTCAGATTGTAGACGGTATTCTCTCGGAGGTGACAGCAAGATGAAATCCTACCGGGCATTAGCAATCAAAGAACTGTTCGCACAAAGAGTAACTTCTGTTCTTGTCCTTATTGCGGTTATATTGTCCACGATGATGACAACCATCGTCGGGCAATCTCTCGGCGTCCTGACTGCCATGCGGGAACAACAGGCAATCGCACTTGGCGGGAACCGCTATGCGACATTTTTACAAATGGACGCCGATCAGCTCCAAGCGCTGCAACAGGATGAAAGGCTCTCTTATGTAGGCGCTTCTATTTATCTTGGTAGTATGGAACTAACTTCATCCCTAAACCTTGGATTGACCGAATATCAAGGTGATAATGCGTCCATTTATCCTTCCAGCACAAATATCAAAGAAGGAAAACTGCCGCAGGCCCCGATGGAACTCGCACTTCCCGAAGATGTATTGCAGTATCTGGGCTTTGACGGAAATATTGGTGATACGATCAGTCTTTCGCTGGAAAAATCCCTTCGTCATAATATTGCAGACAGTTATTCATACACCGCAGAATTTGTCCTCACGGGAATTTTGGAAAGCAACTATTTGGGTTATGTAAGTGGCACAGTTACCGGCGTTGTTGGAGAAGGAACGGCTATACAGCTCCTTCCCCAATCCCATATTTATTATAATGTGGATATACGGACTGCCGATAAAAGCGCATTTCAATCCATTGTTGATGACATCAACGGGAAACTCCAAATCCACGAATTGGACACCAGTTACAATATGGTCTATCTGAACGCAATGGGGATTTCTTATACTGCGGATTCCGAGGATGCCAATGACACCGGCTTTTCTTTTATGGCCGTTGCGGGAATATTGGTTGCCTTCCTGATCCTGTTGGCTGCTGGACTTGTGATCTACAACATTTTGAAAATCTCCGTATCTAAACGAATGAAGGGATACGGAACGCTACGGGCGATTGGTGGCGAGAAAGGTCAGCTTTATCAAATCGTTGTAATTGAAGTAATCCTGCTGTGTGTAATTGGTATTCCTGTCGGTATGCTTCTTGGTTCACTAAGTGCCAGCGGGATTTTGGCGGCAGCTACCGGGCTGATTTCGCCTGAACTCTTTTTGGTTCAAAATGCGACGGAACTCCAAGCGTTGATTGCAGAAAACAGTTCGCTGAAAGTGATTTCGTTGATTATCAGCGGTGCTATTACCTTAATCTTTGCCATGTTTGCCGCATTGCCGGCAGCACGGTCTGCTGCAAAAGTATCTCCCATTATGGCAATGTCTGGAACTAATTTGAAAATCCATCGCAGAAAACGCCGAACCAGAAAAATACGCAACTTTGAAGCATATTATGCACGGCTCAACTTGAAAAGAAATAAGGGGCGGACAGCAATAACAGTTTTGTCCCTGATTATGAGTATCACAGTATTTATTGCCTTGCAAGGATTTACGACAATACTAAATGCGGCCAGCGCCCTTCAGGAGAGCCATTTAGGTGATTATCAGATTACAAATGAAACTGTGGGATTTTCTGCGGATGCTTTACGTGAGTTGCAGGAAAACGAGTCCGTTCAAAGTGTGGCCGCTATTCAATTTTCTCTTTACGAGCAGAATGAAGCGGGCAAACCTGACGGCATTGATATTGGGTTTGCATTAAAGCCTGGTGAGACTTTTCAGGTTATTGGCCTTAATGATGAATACTGGGATTATTTTATGGGTTCAGAACTATCCGCGGATCAGCTTGAGGAACTAAAGTCAGGAAATGCTTGCGTGGTACGCAATCCGATCTCCGTTAGCTACGGCGAGGAACCGTTGGAATTTACAAGTATTGAAGCAGGTTCTACCATCTGTGTTGCAGGTGCAGATTTAGCAGTATTGGAAACGCTGGATGGTTATGAAGGTTATCTTGGTATCGGGAATGGCGGTTTTACAAATGGTGTTCAGGTGATTGTCGATGATAGCATTTACGAACAACTGACAGGGAAAAACACCTATTCCGAGTTTTTACCTACGCTGAATAAAGACGTAGACCGGGAAACCTTTGATACATTTGTTGAGGATTTTTGTAAGCAGACACCGGGGACAACATTCCTGTCGTATGAAGAAACCGACCAGCAGCTACAAGAGAGCTTTGCTCAAATTCAAATGCTGGCATGGGGGCTGATCCTTTTTGTCGGCCTGATTGGTATTCTCAATATTATCAATACCGTCTACACCAATATCCACACCCGAGTAACGGAAATTGGTATGCAGAGAGCCATTGGTATGAGTGCGTCAAGTCTTTACAAGACTTTTCTTTGGGAAGGTGCATATTACGGGATAACTGCTTCTGTAATTGGCAGTATTCTGGGATATATTTGTACGATCTTTATTGAGGCAGCTACCAGTGATACCATTCAGCTTGTCGCAATCCCTGTCGTGTCTATCCTCGAAGCAACCCTCTTGGCAGTAGGCGCTTGCTTATTGGCAACAGCGATTCCTTTACGGAAAATCTCAAATATGAGTATTGTAGATTCGATAGAAACCATCGAATAAGTCACTAAATCTAAATACGAAGTCATCCTGCCCCGCCCGATAGGGAAAGAAAAAAACCGTTGCCGGGCAGGTTGCTTTCGTACGCTCACTCCACATATCCCAGCGGCGGTTTTGAGAGATCAAGACCGCCGCTTCTCTTTGCCCGGTGCAGGATTGGCGGCCAACGGAGGGAATTGTATGAAAGAGATTATTGTCATCCGTACTTCTGACCCAGACGGAAGTATCTTTCGCTCCATCCTGGGAGCCTTACAGGGAAAAGATGTTCAGATTGTCCATGCCGCTGACCTTGATCCTTCTGCCCTGACTCTGGGAGATATTG
>ENA-ORLY01003811-ORLY01003811.1-human-gut-metagenome-genome-assembly--contig:-NODE-3811-length-11685-cov-2.510941_pt1 | contig 11685 bp, 10 predicted proteins | sample MGYA00243071_ERZ508832 | MGnify/ENA primary metagenome ERZ508832 (study PRJEB26277, sample SAMN04329777) | human gut metagenome | biome: human-associated habitat | host: Homo sapiens | place: USA...
TGGATGACCGCGTCCTTCAGCTCGTCATTGATCATCGCGTTGCCGCCGTACTTGACGACAACGGTCTGACCATAATATTCCTGGATATACGGAAGAGCCTCAACCAGAATGTTGGCTCTCAGCTCCGCATCCATATTGTCTGTTTTCTGTTCTGTGATGGGAGTATCCATGCTTTTTCGTTCCTTTTTCGGATATGTTTTTATCAGATAGATGCATACTCATGCAATCTGCTCTGTGTCCCCTGCGCAAGAGAAACCGCGTCTGCATTCACGCTGCTCGCTCCGCCTCCTGAGCAAGAGAACCGTATCTGCATTCGCGCAGTTTGCTCCGCCTCCTGAGCAAGAGAAATCGTGTCAGCCGAGGAGGAAGCGCACGCCGCGTACACATGTACGCAAGCGCGCTGCTGACGAAGGATCACGCGATTTATCGCCTCTCAGACCTGAGCAAGTATGGGCCTGTCAGTCAAGGCGCGGCCGACCGCCGCGTACGAAGGTACGCAAGGGAGGCCGGAACGCAGGATGACAGGTTCAGACGCCGCTCAGGTACGGTAGTCGCCGTTGATCTTGACATAATCATACGTCAGATCGCAGCCCCAGGCCGTGGCAGCGTGCTCACCCTCGTGAACGTCAATCTGAATGGTGACTTCGTTTGCGGTGAGAACCTTCTTTGCAAGCTCCTCATCGAAATTCAGCGCTGCGCCCTTCTCGCAGACAGCAACCGAGCCGTTTTCGGACTCGAACGCTACATCAACATACTCCGGGCGGAACGGCGCCTTGGAGTAGCCCATTGCGCACAGGACGCGGCCCCAGTTTGCGTCCGCACCGAACATGGCAGCCTTGACAAGATTCGAGCCGACAACCGCCTTGGCCAGACGCTCGGCGGTCTCCTCGCTGCGCGAATTCTTGACCGTGCAGGTCACGAGCTTGGTCGCGCCCTCGCCGTCCGCTGCGATCTGACGCGCCAGGCGGGTATTGATCTCGTTCAGCGCCTTGCAGAACGCCTGATAATCCTCGTTCTGCCAGTCGATCAATTCATTGCCTGCCAGACCGTTCGCCAGAACGACGCACATATCATTGGTCGAGGTATCGCCGTCAACCGTTACACGGTTGTAGGTCTTTTTCACGTTCTCCTGCAGTGCATCAGTCAGCATTTCGTGAGAGATCGCGCAGTCGGTCGTGATGAAGGACAGCATGGTGCCCATGTTCGGATGGATCATGCCGCTGCCCTTGCAGATGCCGCCGATGCGGCAGGTCTTGCCGCCGACCGTAAACTCGACCGCCGCAGTCTTGGTACGGGTATCGGTGGTCATGATTGCACGGTTTGCCTGTTCCGAAGCGTCGTCCGAAAGAACGATTTCGGACAGATGCTCCTCGATGCACTCAATATTGATGCGCTGGCCGATAACGCCGGTGGACGCTACCGCAACATCCTCCTCGTCCACGCCGAGGAAGTCTGCCGCAGCCTTCGCCATGCGGCGCGCGTTCTCCATGCCGTCCGGGGCGCAGGCATTTGCGTTGCCGGAGTTTGCAACGATCGCACGAGCCACGCCGTTTTCCAGATGCTCCATGGTAACGTAGACCGGAGCCGCCTTTACGCGGTTCATCGTGTAGGTCGCCGCAGCGTTGCACTCGCATTCGCTGAAAATGATCGCGGTATCGTCGTTCGTGCGGCTCGCCTTGATGCCGCAGCGCACACTGCCCGCCTTGAAACCCTTTGCGGCGCAAACGCCGCCGTCAATGATCTTCATAGTTCTTCTTCTCCGTTTCAGAGCGTCAGGCCCGTCGTTTCCTCCAGGCCGAGCATGATATTCATGTTCTGCACCGCAGCACCCGACGCACCCTTTCCGAGATTGTCGAACAGTGCGGTGACGATCGTCTGTTCCTCATGGCCGCAGACGATCAGTCGCAGGCTGTCGCGGCCTGCCATCGTATTTGCATAAATGACGTTTTCATCGCCGCCTGTCGGCGCGACCGTCACAAAATTCTGGTTTGCATAGTGCTCTGCGAGTGTGTCGTGCACGATGTGCGCATCCACACCCGGCAGCATGACCGTCGTCGCCATACCCTTGTAGAAATCGCCTACGATGGGCACGAAAACCGGCGCGTGCATCAGACCGCAGACGTATTCCATCTCGGGCAGATGCTTGTGATGCAGATTGAGGCCGTAAATACGCTCGGAGTCGTGACGGCTGTCGCGCTCGGCATCCTCATATTCCGCGATCATCTTTTTGCCGCCGCCCGAATAGCCGGTGAGCGACGAGCAGGTAAAGGCAAAGTCCTCCGGGACAACGCCGCGTGCAACGAGCGGATAAACAGAGGAAATGAAGCCGCTCGCGTGGCAGCCCGGGTTGGCAACGCGCCTGGAGCCGGCGATCGCGGCGCGGTGCGCCTTGGACAGCTCCGCAAAGCCGTAATCCCAGTCCGGGTCGGTGCGGTGTGCGGTCGATGCGTCGATCACACGGGTATGGTCGTTTTCGATCAGCGTGACGGCTTCCTTCGCTGCGGCATCCGGCAGGCACAGGAACACGATGTCCGCAGCATTCAGAAACCTGCGGCGCTCCTCGGTATCCTTGCGCTTGTCCTCGTCGATGAGCAGCAGCTCTACGTCGTCGCGTTTGCCGAGACGCTCGTAGATCTGAAGGCCGGTCGTGCCCTCCTTGCCGTCAATATAAATCTTCGGTTTGCTCATAATTACAGCTCGTCCTCCACATCGGCAACGAATTTCTCGATCTTGTCGATCTGGCGGGTGACCTCCTGCGGAGCCGGGCCGCCGATGACCTTGCGCTCTGCAACACAGGTACGCAGGTCGAGTGCATCATAGACATCGTCACCGAACTTATTGGAGATCGCCGCAAAGTCGCGCATGGTCATGGTCTCGAGAGTCTCGTCCGCCTTGATGCACTGGTTGACCAGACGGCCTACCGTCTTGTACGCATCGCGGAACGGAACGCCCTTCTTGGTGAGGTAGTCCGCGCAGTCGGTCGCGTTGATGAAGCCGCGCGACGCCGCCTTGCGCATATTGTCGCGGCGCAGCGTCATGGTCGCGAACATCGGAGTAAATACCTCAAGGCACTGCTTGACCGTGTCGATCGCGCCGAAAACAGCCTCCTTGTCCTCCTGCATATCCTTGTTGTATGCAAGCGGCAGACCCTTCAGAACGGTCAGCATGGTGGTCAGCGCGCCGTAAACGCGGCCGGTCTTGCCGCGGATGAGCTCGCAGACGTCCGGGTTTTTCTTCTGCGGCATGATGGACGAGCCGGTGGAGTATGCGTCGTCAAGCTCAACGAACTTGAACTCCCACGAGCACCAGGAGATGATCTCCTCGGACAGACGCGACAGGTGCATCATCAGAATAGAGAGCGCAGAAAGCAGCTCAACACAGTAGTCGCGGTCGGAAACACCGTCGAGCGAGTTGTCGGTCAGACGCGCAAAGCCGAGCTGCTCACGGACGAAGTCGCGGTCGATCGGATAGGTGGTGGAAGCGAGCGCGCCCGAGCCGAGCGGCATCTCGTCCATGCGCTCGTAACAGTCCTGGAGACGGGTAATGTCGCGCTTCAGCATATTGGCATATGCCATCATATAATGTGCGAACGTCGTCGGCTGCGCACGCTGAAGATGCGTATAGCCCGGCATGACAGCGTCCAGATTCTCGCGGCTCTTCTTGGTGAGCGCCTTCATGAAGCCGAGGATCAGCTCGATGATCTCCTTGATCTCCTTCTTGACATACAGACGCATATCGAGCGCGACCTGATCGTTTCTCGAACGGCCTGTATGCAGACGCTTGCCGGTATCGCCGATGCGCTCGGTGAGCAGCTGCTCGACGTTCATATGAATGTCCTCGTAATCGAGCGAGAACTCTACGTTGCCTTCCTCGATATCCTTGAGGATGCCCTTGAGGCCCTCAACGATCTTCTCGGCCTCATGCTCCTCGATGATGCCCTGCCTGCCCAGCATGGTCGCGTGCGCGATCGAGCCGGTGATGTCCTCCTTGTACAGGCGGCAGTCAAACAGGATGGACGAGTTAAAGTCGTTTACTACAAGATCGGTCTCCTTCTGGAAACGTCCTGCCCATAATTTTGCCATAGTGCTGTTACCTCTCAAAACACCCGTAGGGCGGCACATTTCGGACATGCCGCCCTACGATCTTAAATTAACTTACTTATCAACGGACGGGAAGTGCTCACCGGTCTTGGCGAACAGCATCTGATCGTTCAGCGCGCGTACCTTGAGCGGCAGGCCGAACAGATTGATGAAGCCTGCGGAGTCTGCCTGATCGTAGCAGTCATCCTCGTTGAAGGTAGCCATATCCTCGGAGTACAGGCTGTACGGAGAGGTTACGGAAGCCGGGATGATGTTGCCCTTGTACAGCTTCAGCTTTACGTCGCCGGTAACGGTCTCCTGCGTGGAGTCGACGAATGCGGACAGCGCCTTGCGCAGCGGCGTATACCACTGGCCGTTGTAGACCAGCTCGCCGAACTTGAGGCCGACCTGCGTCTTGTAGTGCGAGGTCTCCTTGTCGAGGGTGATTTCCTCGAGCTTTGCGTGTGCTGCGTACAGGATAGAGCCGCCCGGGGTCTCATAAACGCCGCGGCTCTTCATGCCGACCAGACGGTTCTCGACGATGTCGAGGATGCCGATGCCGTTCTCGCCGCCGAGCTTGTTCAGCTTCTCGATGAGGGCAACGGAGTCCAGCTTCTCGCCGTCTACAGCGGTCGGAACGCCCTTCTCGAAGTGGATGGTAACATAGGTCGGCTTGTCCGGAGCCATTTCCGGGGAAACGCCCAGCTCGAGGAAGCCCGGCTTGTTGATCGGAGCCTCGTTGGACGGAAGCTCAAGATCCAGGCCCTCATGGCTCAGATGCCACAGGTTCTTATCCTTGGAGTAGTTGGTCTCCTTGTTGATCTTCAGCGGGATGTTGTGCGCCTCAGCGTACGCGATCTCCTTTTCGCGGCTGTTCAGCTCCCAGAAACGCCACGGAGCGATAATGTCCATCTGCGGTGCGAACGCATGGATCGCCAGCTCGAAACGAACCTGATCGTTGCCCTTGCCGGTGCAGCCGTGGCAGATCGCGTCTGCGCCTTCCTTGAGCGCAATATCTACGATGCGCTTTGCGATGATCGGGCGCGCGAAGGAAGTGCCGAGCAGGTACTGCTCATAGGTTGCGCCCGCCTTGACGGTCGGAATGATATAGTCATCAACAAATTCCTTGGTCAGATCCTCGATGTACAGCTTGGAAGCGCCGGTCTTGAGCGCCTTCTCCTCCAGACCGTCCAGCTCAGTACCCTGACCGACGTTGCCGGAAACCGCGATGACCTCGCAGCCGTAATGCTCCTTGAGCCACGGGATCAGTACCGAAGTATCCAGACCACCGGAATATGCCAGAACAACTTTGTTATATTTCTTTTCCATATCGTTTGACCTCGCATTCATCGTTTTTTCGATGGTTTTATTATACTACCACATTTCCCGTTTGGCAAGAAAAATTTATAATTATTTTATGAAATGTATATTTATTCACTTTGTGCATTTCTGTTCCTCGTCTGCCCGCGCTGCTTCTCACCATTATTCCCATTATATTAAATAGGTATCTTTTCTGCTTTTCTTTTGTTTTTTGCACGGCGCCGATAAATTTCGTCCTATCATTTGTCCGCATAAAACAGACATTCCTTCACAATATCATTCGCTGCCCGCCTGTTTTCCCCGGGCCGTCAGAGCATGTCTGTACCTTTCTGATGCCCATCTGTCTCCCCCGCTCCGCCGAAAATTTAACACTCTCCAACGAAAGAAATGCTTGCACTTTTCCATAAAACGTACTATTATATGTTTAATACTGTGTGTCAAGACAGTGCACAGGCTATGAATTTACCGCGTGTCTTTTTCTCACGCAAAGGGGCGTTTATCGCAATGACCGAAAGAAATCTTACCATGCTGACCGACTTCTACGAGTTCACGATGGCAAATGGCTATTTTGAAAAGGGTATGGGCAACCGCCGCGCATACTTTGATATGTTCTTCCGCCGCGTTCCGGACGGCGGCGGCTATGCCATCATGGCCGGTGTCGAGCAGCTGATCTCCTACTTCAAAAATCTCCGCTTCACCGAGGAGGACATCGCATACCTCCGCCGCCGCAAATGCTTCTCCGAGGCGTTTCTCAACTATCTGCGCGACTTCAAGTTCGAATGCGACGTCTGGGCTGTCCCCGAGGGCACGCCGGTATTCCCGGGCGAGCCGCTCGTCACCGTTGCAGGCCCGATGATTCAGGCGCAGTTCGTTGAGACCATGGTTCTGCTGACCGTCAACCACCAGACGCTGATCGCCACCAAGGCGAACCGCATCACTCGCGCCGCGCAGGGCCGCACCGTGCTCGAGTTCGGCTCCCGCCGTGCACAGGGCTATGACGGCGCGATCTACGGTGCGCGCGCAACCTTCATCGGCGGCTGTCAGGGTACTGCCTGCGTTCTGGCCGACCGCGACCACGGCATCCCGGCCGGCGGCACGATGGCGCATTCCTGGGTGCAGATGTTCGACAGCGAGTACGAGGCCTTCAAGGCCTATGCCGAGATCTATCCGGACAACTGCGTATTCCTCGTCGATACCTATAATGTACTCAAATCCGGCGTTCCGAACGCCATCCGCGTGGCAAAGGAGCTTGCTGAAAAGGGCATCCGCGCCAAGGGCATCCGTCTGGACTCGGGCGATATCGCTTATCTCTCGGTCGAGGCGCGCAAGATGCTCAACGACGCAGGCTTCTCCGATATGCAGATCATGGCCTCCAACTCGCTCGATGAATATCTGGTACGCGACCTCATCGTACAGGGCGCGCAGATCGACTCGTTCGGCATCGGCGAGCGTCTGATCACCTCCAAGTCCGAGCCGGTATTCGGCGGCGTTTACAAGCTTGCAGCCGTTGAAAACGAGGACGGCGAGATCATTCCGAAGATCAAGGTCTCCGAAAATGTTGAGAAGATCACCACGCCGCACTTCAAGCAGGTCTACCGTCTGTTCGACAACAAGACCGGCAAGGCGCTGGGCGACGTTCTGACCATTCATGACGAGGTCATCGATCCGGCTCTCCCCTATGTTCTCTTCCACCCGATCCACACCTGGAAGCAGCGCGTCGTTACCGACTACACCGTCCGTCCGCTGCGCCAGCAGATCTTCAAGAACGGTGAATGCATCTATCAGTCGCCCTCGATCACCGAGATCCGCGACTACTGCATGCGCGAGGTGGACACGCTCTGGGATCAGATCAAGCGCTTCGAGAATCCGCAGACCTACTTTGTCGACCTGTCCAAAAAGCTCTGGACCTGCAAGAACGAGCTGCTCGAATCCTGCCGCATCTGATTATATTCAAACGTACACATGACAGCGGACCTTTCACGGTCCGCTGTTTTTCTGTGCTCAAATACGCGAGCGCAAGATTTTATAAACCGCGCAGGCGGCCGCGCATTTTTTCTCGCTCCGCAGCCTGACGGATGGCGGTTTTCACCGGTTTTTCTTCCGTTTTTTCTGCACGAATTCGCAAGATTGTGCTGGAAAACCGCGTTTTATCCTGTTATAATGTTCTCTGCAAGCAAAGGAATGCGGTTTCGAATTTCCTCAATGCTTCATTTTCGCAAACCAGAAGGGGTAAACACTATGAAGGCATTTTTATCATCTATCAGCCGCAACAAGCGTTTTGTTGTCGCTGAGCTGTTCCTCGTTTATTTCGCACACGGTCTCGGCTCGATCATGCTCGGCTCCGTCCTTCCCGATCTTCGCGCCGCCTACGGGCTCGACTACCAGCTCGGCGGAACACTGATCTCCTCCCAGTCTGTCGGCTATCTCGGCATCGGCCTTCTGTCCGGCATTCTCGCCGTAAAATGGGGACTCAAGCGGGCTTATCTCATTCTGTATTATCTGTTCGCTGTCGGCTTTGTCATGCTCCTGACCGGCGGCTCGCCGCTCTGGCTTCTGGCAGCCATGTTCCTGACCGGCATCTCCAAGGGCGGCATTACCGACTACAACAACCGCGTCATGAGCGAATACGCAAACGGCAGTGCAACGCCGCTCAATATGCTGCATGCCGCGTTTGCATTCGGCGCGTGCGTTGCGCCGCTCGCGGTACTCGCCTGCCAGAAGCTCGGCGGTGAAAACGGCTGGCGTCTGGCGCTCGAAATCGCAGTCGTTCTGCTTACCTTCGGCCTTGTGTTCGGCCTGTTTATGAAAATGGATGAGGAAAAGCCTGCGGAAAGCACGCAGAAATCCGCCACCGATTACGGATTTTTCCGCGAGCGTCTGTTCTGGCTGACCACCGCGCTCTGCTTTTTCTACGAAGCGGTCGAAGCATCCATGATGGGCTGGCTGACTACGTTCTACATCGACTCCGGCGTGCTTGCAGCGGACGCGGCGCAGATCGTTACTTCGCTGCTCTGGATCTCGCTGCTTGTCGGCCGTTTCTCGTGCAGCGTGATCGCGGCAAGGTTCCGCCCGTGGCAGATGATCACCGTCATGTGCTTCGGCATCGCAGCCTTCCTCGTCCTGCTCGTCCTCGGCACCAGCCTTCCGGTACTGATCGTCGCTACCATCGGACTCGGCCTGTGTATGTCCGGCATGTATGGCACGACGGTCTCGAATGCCGGCGACCTGTTCTCGCGCTATCCGGCCTCGATGGGCATTTATGTTACGCTGAACGGTCTGGGCGCTGCGGCTGCCCCGGCAGCGATCGGCGTTGCCGCAAACCACGGCGGTATCCGCATCGGCTTTGCTCTGCTGCTCATCGCGGCGGCGATGCTCGTCGTTTCCGCTCTGTGCAACATGCGCTACCTGAAAAAACGCTAAAATCTCTCTCTTCTCGATCCCGGTGCAGAGCTGATCTGCATCGGGATTTTCGTTTCTCTCCGTTCATAAATTTCATTGTGGGTTGAACGAACGCATCCTGTGTGTTATAATAATTATCGACATATGTCGGAAACGGAGTGACAGCAATGGCAAGACCCTGCCGATGGCGGCGCATCTGCACCGAGCCGGAGTTCGACCGCTTTGTACCCGAAGGTATCCCTTCGCCGGGAAGCATCACGCTGACCGTGGATGAATACGAAGCCGTGCGGCTGATCGACCTGATGAAATGCACCCACGAGCAATGCGCCGCGCAGATGGATATTTCGCGGACAACAGTGACCGAAATCTACGAATCTGCGCGGACAAAGATTGCAGACAGTCTGATCGGCGGCAAGACGCTCGTGATCGCAGGCGGACGCTACCGCCTGTGCGACGGCACAGGACCGCTCTGCTGCCACCGCTGCCGCAGGAACGCGGCACAGTCCCCGCAGCAGATTACAGAAAAAGGAGAACATATCATGAGAATTGCAGTTACCTACGAGAACGGAACCATCTTTCAGCATTTCGGCCATACCGAGCAGTTCAAGCTGTACGATGTGGAGAACGGCGAGATCAGGCACAGCGAGGTAGTCGACACGAACGGCAGCGGCCACGGTGCCCTTGCAGGCTTCCTGACCGCGCATCAGCTCGACGCGCTGCTCTGCGGCGGCATCGGCGGCGGCGCACAGCCTGCCCTTGCGCAGGCGGGCCTTCGCCTGTACGGCGGGGTTTCGGGCAGCGCAGACGAAGCTGCGGCAGCGCTTGCAGCCGGTCAGCTGACCTTCGACCCGAACGTCCATTGCACTCATCACGAGCACGAACACGGCTGCGGCCATCACACCTGCGGCGAACACGGCTGCGGAAAGCACTAACGCAAAAGGCACTCTCAGATGAATGAGAGTGCCTTTTGCGTTTGTTTATATCATCTTTACCACACCGAGCACGCCGTGAGACGCGATCAGCATAATGATGCCCGCCGTAATGACGCCGCAGAAAATAGACAGCAGCGCGCGCGTTTTGGGCATTTTCAGCAGCGTTGCGATCAGCGCACCCGACCACGCGCCGGTTCCCGGAAGCGGAACAGCAACGAAGAGATACAGTCCGAGACGGGCGTATTTTGTGACCTCGCCGCTTTTGCTCAGCAGCTTTTTCTTGTACGCAGCAGCAAATTTACGCAGCGGCGGCAGGGTTTCTGCCCATGCCAGAAGCTTTTCCCCGAACACGAGCAGCAGCGGAATGGGGAGCATATTGCCGAGGATGGCCAGCGGAAAAAGCGTCGTCCACGGGATTCCGGCGGCCGCGCCGAGCGGTACTGCGCCGCGCAGCTCTACGAGCGGCACCATGGAAATGATAAAAACGGCCGCCTCGCGCCCCGCGCCGAGCAGCCAGTCAAATAATGCAGAAAACAATCTTCTACTCCTTTTTCGAAATATTACTTTTATTTTACCCTTTGAGCGCAGAAAACGCAAGGGCGCTCCTATAAATTTTGTGTGAATTTTATCAACAGTTTGACGCATCGCCGTACTTCGGGTATACTGTGTATAGCAAGTCATATGCGGAGGTGAGAACGATGTCCGACCGGGGGAACGACGCCTGCTGGGCGTCATGCAATGTACTGCTCGTGCTGGGCATACTTGCCGACGGAGAACGCGCCGGGCACGAGATCATAACGATACTCGAGCGCCAGTGCGACCGCACCTTTGCCGGGCATGAGGGCGACCTGTACCCCCTGCTGCACCGGCTGGAGGAGCGCGGCGACATCCGCTCGCGCGAGCGCATGAACGGCGGCCGGCCGCGCCGCTGGTACCGTCTCACCCGTCAGGGGACAAAGACGCTTGCGCGGTGCCGCCGCGAATGGGAGCATTACCGCCGCAAATGCAGCAGTCTGGCCGCAGGAGGTGAGACCTGTGCACGAAGATGAACGCCTTGCCGCTTTTCTCGACGAGGTCTGCGGTCCGCTGTTCTGGCCGCCCTACCGCCGCCGCGTGCGCCGCGAGCTGGCTGACCATATTCTCTCGCGCGCGGAGCTTCTCGAACGCAGCATCGGCTGCCCGCGCGGGCAGGCCATCGAACGTGCCATCAGCGCCATGGGAGACGCGCATTCGCTCGGACTGCTGCTCCGCCGCACCCGTTTTCCGCTCCGCGGCCTGTTTCTGACTCTGATGACCAGCCTCATCTGGGCCGCCATCGCAGCCTGCATCCTTTATCTGCTGCTGCACCTCGGTCTGCGCACGTAAAAATGTATCAAAAAGGCACCGCTTCACGAAAAATGAGGCGGTGCCTTTTTGAGATGCACGGTCTATCAAACTGGAACAGCGTTTATTTATCTTCTTTTGAAAAAACACCAGCTTCTCTTCTTTATCATAATAACTGAAAAGCTGTATCTGCTCGGCCATCGCAGCAGCCCGAACAAGATCCGCAGTTTTTTCCATGCAACCTTCAAAGATTCCCATGTACAGTTCTCTGCCTGTTTTCCGCTCTGCCCTTTTCTTTAATTCCATATAAACAGATCTTTCCGGTTTTTCTTTCAGCAGGAAATATCCATACTGATTTCCCTTCTGGATCTGCAGACCTTCCCTGAGTTCGGTTTCAGCCCATTTATGGATTATTTCCGAAACCCTGGACAACTCCCCTGTATCTTTCGCCAGTATACAGATTAATGTCTGATAATTACAGGCACCTGCCAAAATATCTCTGCTGTCTCTCATAATCTCTTCATAACGGATCTCACGTATTCCCTGCATATGCACCTTATTTCTTTCTTCTGTTTCTCCCAGACACTTTTCCAGAATACTTTCCAGTTCATCAGAACTCAGATTCAGTTTTC
>ENA-ORLY01003812-ORLY01003812.1-human-gut-metagenome-genome-assembly--contig:-NODE-3812-length-11678-cov-3.259547_pt1 | contig 11678 bp, 7 predicted proteins | sample MGYA00243071_ERZ508832 | MGnify/ENA primary metagenome ERZ508832 (study PRJEB26277, sample SAMN04329777) | human gut metagenome | biome: human-associated habitat | host: Homo sapiens | place: USA...
CCTTATAAGGTGACAATAATCATTTTGTAAAGTGATAAATAGCACCCTATAAGATGACTATTATCCCATTGCAAGGGGACAAACTATTCTTAAAAGGACGGAAAGCTTTAAAGATACAAAATTAAATAGAGAAAAGCAACTATATATAACTCTTTTACCTGAAGGAATACAAAATAAGTTTGCTTTTCAACAAACATTCATCCGAATGTATTATCTTTGTTTTAGTTTAACTGACCTAATCTCATGAGAAGAAAGACCTTTTTACTACTATGCATCGCATTTATCACACTGTTTATCGGCATCTCCCCTCTTCAAGCCGGTCATTATTACTATAAGCAAATCTCACTAAAAGACGGACTGCCTTCTACCGTACGATGCATCTTAACGGATGAACAAGGTTTTGTATGGATTGGAACCCGCTCCGGACTGGGACGATATGACGGACATGAACTTAAAAAGTATGTCCATCAGTCAAACAACCCTCATTCCATTCCTCACAATTTAATCTACCAGCTGATAGAAGATGTACAAAACAATATATGGATTCTGACAGATAAGGGAGTGGCACGTTATCAGCGGCAAAGCGATGACTTTCTTATACCGACTGATGAAACAGGAAATAATATCATCGCCTATTCCGTCTGCCTGACTGATGATGGAGTGTTATTCGGTTCGAAAAATAAAATCTTTTTCTATAATTATCAGGATGCCACTTTCCGCCTCCTGCAAACGTTTGACCTAGAGCCCAATTATAATGTGACTCTGCTAAGTCTATGGGATAAACGAACATTACTTTGTTGTAGTCGCTGGCAAGGACTACTCCTGCTCGACCTGAATACCGGAAAATGCCGCCGTCCTCCTTTCGATTGCGGAAAGGAAATAATGAACGTACTCATAGACTCACAAAAAAGAATCTGGGTAGCCCCTTACAACGGAGGGCTGATCTGCCTGACACATGACGGTAAACTACTGGCTACATATACTACCCACAACTCTTCTCTAAGTAACAATGTTGTACTAAGTCTCGCCGAACGGGAAGGAGAAATCTGGATTGGAACAGACGGAGGAGGCATTAATATTCTCGACCCGGAAACCGGACATTTTTCTCTGCTGGAACATGTGCCCGGAAGTGACAACTATTCACTTCCCGCCAACTCTATCTTATGCCTATACAACGACTACAACAACAATATATGGGCAGGCAGCATCCGCAACGGACTAATCAGCATCCGGGAAGTTTCCATGAAAACATATACAGACGTACCACCCGGCAACGACCGGGGACTTAGCAACAATACCGTTCTAAGTCTTTTCCAGGAATCTCAAGATCAAATCTGGGTAGGTACGGACGGAGGAGGTATCAACAACTTTAATCCGCTCACAGAGAAATTTACTCATTACCCTTCCACCTGGGAAGACAAAGTTGCCTCTATCTGTCAGTTTACTCCCGGTAAATTATTAATTTCTATTTTCTCACAAGGAGTATTTATTTTCAATCCGGCAACTGGAGAAAAACAACCTTTCACCATTGTCGACGCTGAAACAACAGCACTCTTATGCAATCGAGGCAAGGCTGTAAATCTACTCCGGAACACTCATCACAGCATTCTGTTCCTTGGAGAACATATCTATATATATGATTTGAATACACGTACTTTCAGTACCGCTATAGAACAGGAAGAACAAGATATTATCGGTGCTCTCCTGCCAATCGGCAATTATAGGAACACCACTTATCTAAATGATACGAAGCACATATATGAACTGGACAACCATACAAACCGGCTGAAAGCCCTATACAGATGCTGGAAAGACACGACCATCAACTCCGTTTCAAGAGACGAAGAGGGAAACTTCTGGATTGGGAACAATTACGGATTGGTACACTACAATCCCGCCACCAAAATACAGACTCCGATCCCGACCTCTCTATTTAGTGAAATCACTTTGATCGTATGCGACCAGCAAGGAAAAGTATGGATAGGAGCTGACAGCATGCTTTTCGCTTGGCTTATCAAAGAAAAAAAGTTCGTTCTATTCGGCGAATCAGACGGCGTAATCCAGAACGAATATCTTTCCAAACCCCGCCTGTTAAGTATGCAGGGAGACGTCTATATGGGTGGAGTAAAAGGTTTACTGCACATTAACTGCAAAATACCATTAACAACTTCTGAACTTCCCCAACTCCAATTATCTGATGTCATCATCAATGGAGAATCCGTGAATAACGAATTAACCAATCGACCAACAGGGATCTCCGCTCCCTGGAACAGTAATATCACTATCCGGATCATGTCGAAAGAGAAGGACATTTTCCGACAGAAAGTGTACAGATACCAGATAGAAGGACTGAATGACCAGCAAATCGAATCGTACAATCCCGAACTGGCTATACGTTCACTTCCTCCGGGAAGTTATAAGATTATGGCTTCATGTACAGCTAAAGATGGCAGTTGGATTCCCAGTCAGGAAGTACTGGAACTAACCATTCTCCCTCCCTGGTATCGGACATGGTGGTTTATTCTTAGCTGTACCGTTCTTACTGCTGCCGCTATTATTGAAACTTTCCGAAGAACTCTAAAGCGTAAGGAAGAAAAACTGAAATGGGCAATGAAGGAACATGAACAACAGGTATATGAAGAAAAAGTACGTTTCCTTATTAATATCAGTCATGAGCTGCGCACACCTTTAACGCTCATACACGCACCGCTTAGCCGGATACTGAAATCGCTTTCTGCCGAAGATACACAATATTTACCTATAAAAGCAATCTATCGCCAGTCACAGCGAATGAAAAACCTTATTAATATGGTACTCGATGTACGCAAAATGGAGGTTGGGGAAAGTAAATTGCAGATACAGCCGTATGCTCTCAATCAATGGATTGAACATGTATCCCAAGATTTCGTCAGCGAAGGTGAAGCTAAAAACGTCCGTATCCGCTATCAGCTTGACCCACAGGTCAATACTGTAAGTTTCGATAAAGATAAGTGTGAGATTATTCTAAGCAATCTGCTTATCAATGCCTTGAAACACAGTCCACAAGATGCAGAAATAACAATTACATCGGAGTTGCTTTCCGAGAAAAATAGCGTACGTATCTCCATCATTGACCGGGGAAACGGATTGAAACAAGTAAATACACAAAAACTCTTCACCCGTTTCTATCAAGGTACAGGAGAGCAAAGCGGCACAGGTATCGGATTATCTTATTCCAGGATTCTGGTAGAACTACACGGAGGCTCCATCGGTGCACGGGATAATCAGGAAGCTGGTGCAACATTCTTCTTTGAACTACCCTTGAGACAACAATCGGAAGAGATCGTCTGTCAGCCGAAGGCATATCTGAACGAATTGATGAACGATGATAGCAAAGAACAGTTACCGGAGGAAAATACGTTCGATACGAGTCCTTACAGTATTCTAGTGGTGGATGACAATCCGGATTTGACGGATTTTCTGAAAAAGTCACTGGGAGAATATTTCAAACGGGTAGTGATTGCTTCCGATGGTGTGGAAGCCCTTCAACTGACCAGAAATCATGCTCCGGATATTATCGTCAGTGACGTGATGATGCCGAGAATGAATGGATATGAACTTTGCAAAAATATAAAGGAAGATATTACGATCAGTCACATTCCTATCATTCTGCTGACAGCAAGAGATGATAAACAAAGTCAGTTGAGTGGCTACAAGAACGGGGCGGACGCTTATCTGACTAAGCCCTTTGAGATAGAAATGCTAATGGAAATCATTCGCAACCGATTGAAAAACCGCGAATCTATCAAGAAAAGATATTTGAATACAGGATTAGTCCCTGCGCCGGAAGAGAGCACTTTCAGCCAAGCAGATGAAACATTTCTGCTGAAACTGAATAAAATTATTCAGGAACATCTGGATAGCAGCAATCTGGACGTCACTTTTATCTGCAAGGAGATAGGTATGAGCCGGGCTTCCCTTTACAATAAGCTAAAAGCTCTGACCGATATGGGAGCCAATGATTACATTAATAAATTCCGGATGGAGAAAGCGATCACATTAATCACCAGTACGGACATGTCGTTCACGGAAATTGCCGAGAAGGTCGGCTTCACTACTTCACGCTATTTCAGTACGGCTTTCAAACAATATACAGGAGAAACGCCAACTCAATATAAGGAGAAGAGAAAACAGGAACGGAAAAAAGAGTAATGAGCAGCTACCCGAAAAAACAAATATTCTTTAGGCACGGAATTCTAAGACCTGAGCAAATAATCCGTGCCTAAAAATTTTAATATACTGCAAGTTTCATTACTTACTTAACCATTGACTTTTTTATAGTCTTCCAGAAACTTCTTCAATCCCGAATCCGTCAACGGATGATTCAATAAACCCTTGATAGCACTCAACGGACAAGTAGCAACGTCTGCTCCCACTTCCACACATTCGATAATATGTTTCGTATTGCGGATAGAAGCAGCGAGCACTTGTGTCTTGTAATCATAGGTACGATACATACGTACAATATCTCCCACAAGCCCTACTCCATCTTCACAAATATCGTCCAGACGACCGACAAAAGGCGAAACATAGGTAGCTCCGGCTTTAGCTGCCAGTAATGCCTGTCCTACTGAAAAGACTAATGTACAGTTAGTACGGATTCCCTTTTCCGTGAAATGTTTGATCGCTTTAATGCCATCGGCAATACAGGGGACTTTTACTACAATATGCGGATTGAGCGCGGCAAGTTCTTCACCTTCACGAATCATTCCTTCATAATCGGTTGCTATCACTTCGGCACTGACATCTCCGTTGACAATCTTACATATCTTGATATAATGTTCACGCTGATTCTGCGTTCCTTTGATACCTTCTTTCGCCATCAGCGAAGGGTTGGTAGTCACTCCGTCAAGTACTCCGAGGTCATAAGCCTCCTGAATTTGCTCCAAATTAGCTGTGTCAATAAAAAATTTCATACTCTTAATTTTTAATGGTTAACGATCTAATAGTCAAAGATAATAATTTATTTCCATTCATCTCTGATTATGCAATCGTTATTGACGAATCAAGATATACATCCTGAATAGTATTCAATAATTCCACCCCTTCGTTCATTGGTTTCTGGAACGCTTTACGTCCGCTAATCAATCCCATACCTCCTGCACGTTTGTTGACTACAGCTGTAATGACGGCATCACGCAAATCGGAAGAACCGTGAGATTCTCCACCGGAGTTAATCAAACCAACGCGTCCCATATAGCCGTTGGCTACCTGGTAGCGGCAAAGGTCAATCGGATGTTCGGAAGCAAGTTCGGTATACATACGCTCGTCGATCTTTCCGAAACCGATAGCTTTGAAGCCACCATTATTAGTCGGAAGTTTCTGTTTCACAATATCAGCTTTGATAGTCACTCCCAAACGGTCGGCCTGTCCTGTCAGGTCGGCGGCAGCATGATAATCGACAGCACCTTTCTTGAAATCATTATTGCGCAGGTAACACCAAAGAATGGTTGCCATCCCCAGTTCGTGAGCATATTCAAAAGCTTCGGCTATCTCCACGAGCTGACGGCGACTCTGTTCCGAACCGAAATAGATAGTGGCGCCTACCGCTACTGCTCCCATATTCCAGGCTTCTTTAACGGTACCAAACAATACTTGGTCGAAACTGTTAGGATAAGAAAGTAATTCATTGTGATTCAACTTAACGATAAAAGGTATTTTATGGGCATATTTACGTGCTACGGATCCAAGAATCCCAAAGGTAGAAGCTACTCCATTACAGCCTCCTTCAATAGCCAGTTTTACGATATTTTCCGGATCGAAATAGATCGGATTGGGGGCAAACGATGCTCCGGCAGTATGTTCGATGTCCTGATCGACAGGAAGTATAGACACATAACCGGTATTTGCCAGGCGGCCATGTCCCAACAACGTTTGCAGACTGTTCAATACTCTGATGCTCCGGTCCGAATCAATCCAGATTTTATCTATTGTATCGGGAGACGGAACATGAATCAATGATTTATCAATGGTTTCGCAAGTGTGGTCCAGGTAATAACAGGCCTTATCTCTTAATAATTCTACTACTTTACTCATAACTTCTTTTTTTAATGTGTAACTTTTCTATTTTTTCTTTCCCTGATTGGCTACTGCTTCCATCAGTTTTTTGATCTCTTCCGGGTTTCCCAGGAAATAGTCATTAGCAACGTTCAGGTTTTCATCAAACTCAAATACGTAAGGCACAGCCGTAGGTAGATTCAGCTTGACAATATCTTCATCGGAGATGTTTTTTAGATGCTTGATGATGCCTCTCAAACTATTGCCATGAGCGACCACCAACAGCGTATGAGCTGTTTTCAGACTAGGAAATATATCACTTTCCCAATAAGGCATAATACGTTCAATGGTATCTTTCAATGATTCAGTACGAGGCAACTCCGCATCGGGTACTTCATGATAACGGTAATCAAAACGGGGATTTCTCAAATCACTTTCTGAAAGAGGATGGGGAGCTATATCATAGCTACGACGCCACACTAGCACTTGTTCTTCTCCATATTTCTCAGCAGTCTCGGCTTTATTCAATCCCTGCAATTCACCATAATGCTTTTCATTCAAGCGCCAGCTTTTCTCTACAGGTATCCAGTCCAGATTCATCTTATCGAGAACACAGTTCAAGGTTTTCACCGCACGCTTCAAATAGGAAGTATAAGCCTTATCAAAATTGAAACCATATTCTTTCAATGTCTCTCCGGCTTTTTCAGCTTCGGCAACTCCCTTTTCTGTCAGATCTACATCTGTCCAGCCCGTAAAACGATTTTCTTTATTCCATGCACTCTCTCCGTGACGAAGTAATACTATCTTTTTCATTTCTAAAATTCTCCTTTCTTCTTTTTATATATACAACAGATTGTTTCTTCACAAAGTTCACTAGAAAATAAATAGTTGTCAATACCCAGAAATAATGATTCTTTCTACAAAGAAGCGGGATGCAGTAATCAGGGATATAAAAAAATACCCTCCTCTAATTCTAAGCTTGCATTATGGATGATGATTCATCAAAGCAAGGTTATCATTAGAGAAGAGTAAGTCTGTAAAAGTAAAAAGAGAGAGTTTATATATACAAGAAAATCTGTTCTACTTTTCTATTTTTTTCTATTCTTCGTTTTCCTCAAAGCTATTTATCAGAAGACCGCGTATCAGCATCTTTTCCATAATATCCTTCTTTTATTTTCTGAACGTTGCGCAGCAATGCCGCATAATGCCGGTAATTGAGATCTCCCTCCTTAGAAGCAGCAAGTTGCTCTTTTACTGACTCTTCAATCTTATCTAAATGCTGTTCTACAAAAAGCTGAATATCAGAACGGCTGATTGCCAGATTTGCATTGGCACCATCTTTGCTACTAGGTTTAATCATTCCTTCGACAAACCCCAGATAAGTCCGGTGCAACTGACGGCGGAAATTATTCTCCAGTTCATTGGGATCATTCAACGGTTTCCATATTGCAGTAAATACATCGTTCAAATAATCATCGAGTGCATACGATTCCGAAGAACACAATGAGGTTGAGTAAATATTATACAACATTCCCGGTGCAAGTAGCAAAGCTACAACAGAGCTTTGGCGGTCACGAATCTCATCCACCGGTTTGACTCCGGTACGACTCACCACTTCATCAGGGTAGAGCCAGAGTGGAGCTACAAACAAATTGCGTCCCAACCATTCAACAGCTTCTTTCTGCAAACTGCGTGGCAGATAATCATGCACTTTGAGATCCGGCAAATTATTGGTATAGCGTCCTCCTATGTTCTTCTGCACTTGCAGGGTATACTTCAGATGTTGGGCACGAACCGAATTATAAATGGTGGTTAAGTCAGTGTACTCTCCGTCAGGCTGTGCTGTCCAGGTCAGTATGTTTTCCATCACTCTTTTCAGGTTCTTTATACCGTATTCATTGGCTTTCATATTATTGTCGCCCAAGTCCTCACTCTGGCTACGGGGATCAAATCCCTTTCCTTCATCACCAACAAACCACAAGCGATGATCTCCCCGCAGTTTTTTGGTTACTTCGGCACGTAATACGTCTTTTTCTTTATAAGGATCCTTAAATTCCGGACGATAGCGATATCCCCATTGGATAGCCCATTTGTCATAAACACCGATACGAGGGAACAATCCTTTTTCGGAAATCCGATCTTCCGGTTGGGCTACATAATTGAACCGCGCATAATCCATGATTGATACCGTATGACCATTGGCTTCTACCCAAGCTTTATCACGCAGTTTCTCTACCGGAGTAGCCGAACTGGCTGCCATATTGTGCCGTAAGCCGATACTATGCCCCACTTCATGTGAAGAGACAAACTGAATCAGACTGCCCATTAATTTGTCGTCAAAAGTCATCGTGCGTGCGCGCTTATCCAGTGGCCCGCACTGCACCATATACCACTTTTTGAGTAAGTTCATTACGTTGTGATACCAACAAATATGACTTTCCATAATTTCTCCACTACGCGGATCGACAATACGCGGACCGTAAGCATTCTCCGTTTCGGAGGGTAGATAACGTATCACACTATAACGCGCATCGTCCAAACTCATATTGGGATCGTTCGGCCATTCTTTAGCTATTATAGCGTTCTTGAATCCGGCAGCTTCAAATGCTGTATTCCAGTCTTCGACACCTGCTTTAAGATAAGGTATCCACTTCTTCGGTGTTGCCGGATCAATGTAGTAGATAATGGGATTTTTCGGTTCGGAGAGTTGTCCCCGACGGTAACGTTCCGGATCTTTCGGTTCCAACCGATAGCGCTGGATGATGGCTCCACGATCGGTAGTCTGCTGGTCGTCCGAAAATTCGGTCAACGAGTTTTGGAAAAATCCCACCCGGTCATCGGCAAACCGTGGCTGCATCGGTTCTTTGGGTAACATCACGATGCTTGTATTCAGTTTCACAGTCACCGAACCAGTCTGTGCAGCCGGTAGTCTACCAGCACTAATACTATAAGTACGCAAAGTCACTGCCTCCACGTTGATAGGATAGGTTTTTATCGTATCCATAAATGTGCGGTCCTGGGCTAAAGTACCAATGCCAAGAATGGAACGGTCGCTTGAGGTAAAGCCACACAATTTATTATCACCTAAAAAGAGTTTTGATACATCAATGAGCTGTGCCTGAGTCTCCGGATTTCTACCGATTACATCAAACTTATAGATTACAGGATCTACAGTCGATTGTTTCAATGCCTCGGCAATGTTATCACCCGGACGGGCAAACTGTGATTGCACATATTCGCGTAAAAAGAGAGTCTTATCATCATGCTGTTCCCAATAAACAACACTCCGGTTCACCTCTTCTCCGCTAAGCATTTTGAAACCCTGTGGCACTGCTTTAAACCGGGTCACAGCCAACAACAACCGTCCTAAAAGAGTATCCGGCACTTCAAAATACCAGTTATCTTTGATGTGGCGTACCGTAAACATACCCTCACATTCACTTCCTCCATCTTTCAACAGTTTTTCATAAGCCGTTACTTTCTTAACAGTGTCTTTCTTGACCGTATCTTCCTGTGCTACCAGTTTCTTCTTTCCACTTTCCAGAAGAGATATACCACTGGCACGAGCTCCCACACCTTGCAAGGACAGGAACGCCAACACAGCCATCATCAAAATCTTTCGCATAGTTTTCTCTTTATTTTTTTCATTCGTTAGTGTTCATTGTCAGGTTCGGATTTTTTTCACGGGCAGCCAACGGGAATGGAATGATATACAACCGTGAATCCGGCTTCAACGTATATGTCTTTTTCTCGACATCCGTAGATACCAGCGGGAAAGTACGGGTGATTGTCTTTGCGTAATCAGCTTCCGTATTGTATCGTTTCAAATCCCAGAAGCGACTAAATCCGGAGATTAACTCCTTACGGCGCTCATCAATGACTGCCTGCACCATCGCACGTTCGGTAGCAGGTTCCGGCAATACAGCTTCGGCTCTCTTGATTCGTTTTTCACGCAACTGATTCAATGTTTGGACAGCTCCCGGTATATCTTTCAGCCGTGCTTTCGCTTCTGCCAGAATCAGGTAAACTTCGGCAGTACGCATTCCCACAGACATAGGCTGAAACTTAGAATAAGTAATCGAAGTATTCCACAAAGCAGCTCCTGAACCTTCGTCAAAGTAGTATACACTGTTGTCACTCGTTTTAAAGAATTGGTTCAAACGTTCATCATTCTGCCCGAAAAGTTGTACCATCTCCGGGCTAAGCATACCATAACAAAAGGCCAAAACTTCAGTAGGACCACCCATATAAGCATAGTTCAGCACTTCCGGGTTACCGCCTTTGGCATAAGTAGTAACCTTAGTCGGACCTCCTTTAGCTCCCAAATCAATATAATCAATCAGGGTATTATTCAACTTCAATGATTCTTCGGCAGCTTCTTTCGCTTTTTTCCAATCTCGATGGAACAGATAAACACGGGCAGCCAACGCATATCCAAAAGCTTTTGACGGATGATATACATTCACCGGCTCTTCCTGTAAATAAGGAAGCGCTTCTTCTATATCCTTAATAATAAAATCGTATACTTGAGCAACCGTAGATTTGGTTGGAGTAGCCTCCAAATCATATTTATCAATGATAGCAACTCCACCGTCAGTGGCTGCAGTTTCCGGATTATATGCTTTCGCAAATGTATTTATCAGAATAAAGTGATCCCAGGCACGCATGATCTTTGCTTCCGCTTTTGCCAATTCCTTAACATCTTTATCACCCAGACTAGCATCAACCAATGAAATTACGATATTTGACCGTAGGATATATGTATAACAATTTTCATATAAATTGTTATCACTTAGCTCTTTCCGGTTAGCTGCCTCATTAAAAGTCATGTTAATACCATCCCATGAAATAAATTCATTACCTATGATATTCGATTCTTTCGACCAGACATTATCGCTCAACAAGGCAAAAGCTGCCGGATGGTAGGCCCGGTTGGGCAGGGCTATCAATTCATAATAAGTATCAGTAGAATCCACCGTTTTCTTGCCTGTAGGAGTAATATCCACATAGTTTTCACAGGCTGCAAAACCCAATATGAGAATAACTGGCAATATATAAAGTAATTTACGCATATCTTATATTTTTAAAATGGTTAGAAACTTGTTGATAATCCGATGGAGTAAGTCTTGGGAGAAGCGATGCCACGTGTACCGTCATTCATTCCATAGCTTTCCGGATCAATATCACTTCCTGCCTTACACCAGGTAAACAGATTATTTACCTGCACTTTCACTTTCAGAGAAGAGAGGCGGAGGTGTTGGCAAACCGTAAACGGTAAGTTATACCCTACACTCAAGCTACGCAATTTTACATAACCTGCATCTTTCACATTGATGTCACCGTATTGCCACCAATCTTGGAAAGTGCTGGCATAAGTTTTTACCTGTGCCGGTATATCGAGGTACATACGTACCTGTGCATTCGAATCATCCGCAGTCCAACGGTTGGCAATTCCTTTCAAGGTTTGAGTACCTAACTGGTCATCCATTTTTAATACACTGTTACGCAGCTTATTACCACCAGCATACACAAAGAATGCATTCAAATCAAAATTCTTATAGTTGAATCTTAACCCCACTGACCCGCTGAATTTCGGAGTCAGCGAACCAAGGTTCACCAAGTCATCAGTACCTTTGAGCGAC
>ENA-ORLY01003815-ORLY01003815.1-human-gut-metagenome-genome-assembly--contig:-NODE-3815-length-11673-cov-2.846758_pt1 | contig 11673 bp, 11 predicted proteins | sample MGYA00243071_ERZ508832 | MGnify/ENA primary metagenome ERZ508832 (study PRJEB26277, sample SAMN04329777) | human gut metagenome | biome: human-associated habitat | host: Homo sapiens | place: USA...
TTCTATATTAATATTATGTTCAAGTGAGTCTTTAGCCGCTCTTGAAGCTATATCCAAATTATCGTTTTCCATAATTTTGTTTAATAATTCTCCATAATACTCCTGTTTTTCATATTTTTCGTTTAATTCATTTAATTTTTGAACACATTCATCTTTTGTTATATATTCGTTTTCTAATATACCATATATTATCTTACTATAAAACATATAGCTATCCATAAAATCTTCTTTATTATAATAATAAGGTTTTAATATATTTAAAATTTCTTTTTACAATCTTGATAAGAAACAAGCTTTTTTCTCAACTTTTCTATTTTCTTTTTTCTTATTATGTAATCTTCTTCACTACCTTCATTCTTCCATCTTTCTAAATTTTTACCTAATTCTATTTCTTTTAATGCTTTTTCTTTTACAAATTCTGTTAGATTTTTATGTTTATATAATATATCTGCTAATACCATCCAAAATATTGATTTTTCATCTGAGTCTTCTATTTCTTCTTTATATATTTGACATATATCTTCTATTGCTTCTTTATTGTTTTTCCCTTTTTCTAATAATTCTTCATATTCATTTTTTATATCTTCTGCTAAATCATCTTCATATAATTTTGGTCCCCATGTTCCCATTATTTTTCTCCTTTTTATAATGTATTTATATCATATCTATATATGAAAAGTCCAGATTTTTTCTGGACTTTTCAATAAATTAATATATTTTATTATTTTGAATTTTTCTCTATATTATTTTACTATAAAACATATAGCTATCCATAAAATCTTCTTTATTTTAATAATAAGGTTTTAATATATTTAAAGTTTCTTCTAAAAGCCCTTATCTAAGCTTTCTATTTTGCTATTTTTACAATATCCCTTACACAAGCTGATAGAAAAGTTATATCTTCTTCAAACTTTTTCATTCTTTCAAGAATAATCATGGCACCAGGCCAATTTAAATCCTGAATTCATACTAATAGATTTAATACATACGGAAATAATTTTCTACAATTTGCTAATATCCCATGAATCGCTTTTTCTTTTTAAGGTTTATATTCTTATAAATAGGTTTTTTATTTGTTCCCAAGTCTATCATTCTAGTTATTAAATATTCTATATCTTTAAAAGAAGTCAACCATACACTTATTTTCTCTTTCTATTAATCAAATTTAATAAGTATACTATAATAAGTATAATTATCGTTAATAATGAAATAACTGTTATTATATTCATCTCATTTATTTTATCTTCTTCCGCTTTTATAAATATCTGTTCACCATCTATTTTTATATTATAATCATCTGTTTTTTTATTTAAATCTATCAATGTATAATACATCATATCTTTTCCAGAATATATTTCAAATTCCGCTTTTGTAAATTCAGAATTTAATGAATCTGAAATGTAAAGTTCTTTATATTCGTTATTATCAAAATATACTTTGTCGACTCCTATAAACATTTTATTTTGTTTTTCATATCTACTCACAATTACAGTATTGAATGTATGAGTAGCTACAATTTTAGTTTCTACACTATTCCAATAGCCATTATTCTTTCCAATCGCTGCAAAAGAGTGATTACCATTTGATTGTGTATATATAATCATTACACAATCTCCATATTCTATAACTTTATCTATTTTTTTGTACATATTATAGTAATTAAATGAATCCATATAATTATCAAATTTAAGTAGATTTTTTTCTAAGGGAATACTGTACAAAATGTTATATAATAGGAATAATATTATTGCTACTCGTATTCTTAGTTTTTTTGTTTTTAGTTTGACTTTAAAAAGTATTGTATATATTATTATTAAAACTATTAATAGAATCAATCTTACTAAAAAATAATACATTTCCATATTCCTTTCTCATTTTTTAATGCTGGTTGTTTTATTTGCGTATTTTTATTTTATACCATATTTCTAATATAACTTCAAATTTAATGTTTCCATTCCTCTATTAATCTCTATTATCTAATAATTCTGATAAATTTTTTAACCAAATTTGATTATCAGTTTCAGATGCTATTTTTATGCATTCTTTAATAGCAAATGAAAACATTTTTGTATCATAAAATTTTTTTAATCTATCAACAATTATTAAAGCTCCTGGTCTATTAAGGTTCTCTATCCATTCTAATATTCTTATTAAATATGGATTCAAAATTTTATCTGTTTTATCAACTAAGACTTTTGCACAATTTTCCCAAACATTTTTATTGCACCCTAGATGTTTAGGTAGTATAAAAACATTTATACATTTTACATTTTTTGCAAGTTCTATTCCTTTCTCTTGTATTTATTACAATCTAACATATCCATTATTTCATCAATATTATACATCATCTTTTTTCTCCTTTTGATGTTTTGCTTTCAAATCTTTAGTTGCTTTTATTGATATTATAAAATTTTCATTTTCCATAAGTTCATTTAATGCATCTTCATAATATTCTTCTTTTTCGTATTCTTCATTCAATTTTTTTAATTTCTGCTCATATTTATTACTATTTATATAATTATTTTTTAATATTGCATCCTGTATTTTTGTAATATAAAACTCATACCTTGCAATAAATTCCTCTTTTTTATAATAATATTTTTTCAATTCAATTAAAGTATTTATGGGAATTTTTTAGTTTTTTATTATCTAATAGTTCTGATAAGTACATTAACCAACATTCTCTATTTTCTCTATTGCTTGCAACTAATATGCATATAGATTCTTGAATAGCTAACGAAAGATTTTGCACATCAGAAAATTTTTTCATTCTTTCAAGAATAATCATAGCTCCTGGCCAATTCATATCTTCAATCCATAATAATATGTCTGTCAAATATGGAACTAATTCTTTATCTGTTCTATTAGCTAAAATTTTTGCACAATTTTCCCAAACATTTTTATTACATCCTGGATGTAGCGGCAGTATAAAGGCATTTATAGTTTTTATATTTTTTGCGAGTTCTATCCCTTTTTTCTGTGTCTCTATGTCTTTATTCCAATCTATCATATCCATAATTTCATCAATATCAAACATAATATTTTTCTCCTTGTATAATAATTAATATCAAACTCTGTAAACTATTTAATTATAATGTTCATTTTATCACTATTGACTTTAATGTTTGAGTTCATATTGAGGTTGGACCTACATTATGGCTAAATTTCTAAAATTTTGTCATTCAATAAAAGTCCTACTTGCTTTATCATAAGTTCTATATGTTCATTATCTGGTAAGGCAAATTTATCTTTATTAGAAAAATCTGCATTTCTATCTATCCAATAAAGTTTCTCTTCTTTTTCCATAAGTTCTACATATTTTTTCTTGTAAAGATCTATATGCTGCATCTATTCTTTCTTCATTTTGTTTTACTTTACCAATCAATATATTATGATATATCCATTATGGCTTAACAGTTCTCCTACTTGTCCACCATAATTATCAAAGTTTATAAACCTTCCCCATTCTGGGTTATAATATCATATTCATGCTCTCTTGTAAATCTATATTTTTATACTTTTGTAATTAATTTTTGATAATGTCATAGTAAATTTAACATTTGATTATGTCATAATAAAATTATATATTATCTCTAAGGAGGTAATAATGAAAGGAATGGAATTTACAGAAATGGATATTGAAAAATTAATTGTAATACAATCAGTAATTGATGGAAAAAGAACAGGAAAAGAAGCGAGCAATAAATTAAATTTATCAGAGCGACAAATATGGAGATTAGTTAAAAAGGTTAAGAATAGTGGCGTTGAAGGAATAAAACATGGTAATCGTTTTATTCATCAACCAAGATTTATTACATTTGAATTTAAAGAACATATTAAAAATTTAAAATTATCCGATGATTATTGTGATGCAAATTTTAAACATTTTCAAGAGCTTATAGAAGAACATGAAAATATAAAAATATCTTACACTTCTCTTTATAAAATACTTACAGAATATGGGATAAAGTCAAAGAAAAAACATAAAGACAGAAAAACACACAGGCAGAGAAAAAGAAAAACTCATGAAGGAGATTTAGTTCAAGCAGATGGTACACCATTTGATTGGTTCAAAGATGGTCATATGTATTCTATTCATGGTTTTATTGATGATGCAACAGGCAAAGTTTTGGGTGCTTATATGTGTGAACATGAATGTTTATTAGGATATTTAGAGGTATTAAGACAAATGTTAAAAAATTATGGAATTCCAAAATGTTTATATCCAGATAAATTTTCTGTTTTTTTCCCAGCAAAAGGACAAAAAATCACAATAGAAGAACAATTGCAAGGAAAAGAAAAACCAACAACACAATTTAAAAGAATAATAGATGTTTTAGGAATAGATATGTTTGCAGCATCAACATCGCAGGCAAAAGGAAGAATTGAAAGATTATGGAATACATTTCAAGATAGATTAGTAACAGAATTTAAATTAAATAAAATAAAAAGAATAGATGAAGCAAATGAATTTTTAAAAACTTATATAAAAAAATATAATAAACAATTTGCAGTCAAAGCAAAAAATGAAGAAAGTAATTTTGTACCAGTACCAAGTTATATAGATTTAGATTTATTATTAGCAATAAAGATAACAAGAAAAATAGATAGTTCAGGAAGCTTCACAATCAAAAATAAGAGATTTCAAATATTAAATAATAATATAATGCCCAAAAGCAAAATCAATATTTATATTAGCAAAAAAATTGGTATTATTGCCGAACACAATAATACCAAATATAAAGTAATTTGTTCAGATAATCTACCAAGCAAATATTCAAGCATAAGTATGAATGAATTTTACAAAGAACATTATCAAGAACTATATTCTTTTGCATTATCACTTTTAACATATGATGCAAAAGAAAAAGAGCCTTTATTAGTTACATCTTAACACAAAAGTGAACTGCAATCAAGCAGTTCACTATGACATAATTAAAAGTTAATTTTAAAAATTTTTTATGACATTTTTAAAAGTTATTGACATCTATATTTTTATACTTTTACTAATTTAGAATTATATGCTTTAATATTATAATTGAAATCACATAATAATTTCTAGAAATCTCAAAAATCAAATTATACTATATTTCTATTTTTTCTCCATCTATTATTAAATAATAATCTTCAGGAATATCCTCTATAATAGCCGTTCTTGAATAATATTTATATTCTTTTGTTTCAAATTCTTTCTCTAACCTAAAATCAGTACCAATTGAGTCTCTAATGTCTAGATTTTCATATAATATATTGAAATACCCAATACTTACAAACATAATATTTTTTCCTTTAATTCTATTTACAGATATAAGAAATCCTTTTGATGTAGCTTTTGATTTAGTTCCTTCTACATATGGAGATGTCACTTTCCATTTTTCATTTTCCTTTATAAAATGAGTATATCGTTTTGTTGTTCCATCATTTTTACTACATATTACAAATGCATATTCATCTTTTTCTATTACTTGTATAATTTGATAACCATTATAACTATAATTAAAGGCTTCTTCTAAAGTATTAAATTTTATGAAGTATTCTTCAATTGGAATAATCATAATAAGTTGATAAATAATCAATAATGCTATAATCAGTATACATATTCTTTTTTTAGTATGTTTTTTTATTAAAAATAAATATACTATAATAATTATTAACATTATAATAAACATTATTATATATCTTAAACTAAAATAATTCATTTTTCTCCTTTTTATAATATATCTATATCATATCTATATATGAAAAGTCTAGATTTTTTCTAGACTTTTCAATAAATTAGATTTACTACTATGTATTTACTTTATTCCTTCTGCACCATTTTCTTTCCATCTTTTTAGAGTTATACCTACTGCAAATCCAACAATTCCAGTATCTTTTCGACTTGAAATTTCTTCTAGTGTTCTTACTGCTTTATCTATATTACAATTGTATCTAAGAGATTCAACAGATGCAGTAGAAGATACTTCTAAATTCTCATTATCTATAAGTTCACTTAATGCTTCTATATAATAATCTTCATTTTCATATTTTTTAATTAACTTATTTAATTTTAGTACATATCTATTATTAGTTCTATAATCATCTTTTAACATAGCTCTTTGCATTTCAGTAATACAATATATATACTGTTCAATAAAATTTTCTTTACTTAATTTCACATCACATTTCTCCAAACATTTTTATTACATTTATTCCAAATTTGTTTTATTAATTGTTTTCTAATTGTATAATTCTTTGAATTTCTTTATTAATCCATTCCTTATGTCTACGCAATATTCATATCGCATCTTTCCTCGTGTGTAACTGTATAAAACTATAATTTCTTTTGTTTTAAAAATTGTTCAAATTGCTTTGCTGTTCCCTTAGTGAAACCATCTTTTTTTAATGGAATATGCAATTTGGATTTACTAACTAAAATATAATAATTTTTTGTTCTTACTACCTTTTCTATATTTGAAAATTCTATATTTATATTTTTTTCGCAATTTGTACAAACAGTCACAGTTTCTTCCGTAATCAATAGTTCCACTTGAATTGGATTATCATTATTTCTTTCTAAATCTCTATTGTAAGCAAGATTTTTATTTCTAAAAAATAGATATAATAGATATATTTGAAAAAACAATAATATTAATAATGTCGCGATATTTGCCATAGCTGTATTAACATCTATTATTACTAACTTAGGAAATATCATAGATATTATACTAATAATAAAGCTAATACTAAATATTATATCTACAATAAGTACTGTAGGTTTTTTAAAACAAATATATTCATAATATTCTTTATAATATTGTTTTGTATATATTAATTGATTTTTAAAAATTATTTCCATCATAACTCCCCATTCTTTATATTTCTATATTTAGCGCTATTGCATATAACATATGTAATTTCTTTATCATTATTATCTTTATTCCATTCTGAACTATTTGCCCAATATATTAAGTTATCTTCTATTAAAAATTTTGCATCAGATATATTATTGAAATATTTATCATTATCATAAGTATATATATTTATTTCTTTTATTCCTTCGAAATATATTTCTATAGAGTTACACCATTGGCTTTCAAAAACAATTTTCATATTACTACTATGAATATCTTGCTTTATACTTTTCTTATTTTTATCAACAAACATTCCTGTTATATAAGAACATTCTTTTATACAACTATCATGAAATCCATAAAAACTATTCATAAAATTATCAATATTCTTTTGAGTTTTTAATTCTATCCATTCCATTTTCACACCTCTTATTAGTTTATTTCTGATACATTATGGCATTACCGCATTTGCTGGTATAGTCCACCATAAAGCAGGTACTAAAGATGGTAACATTCTAACACCTCTATATATTACGTATCCTCCAAGTCCTATACCAACTCCAACTCCTATTCCTATACCAATATTAGCAAAATTATGGGGTTTTCCTCTTGTAGCCCTATCGCCATCCCATTCCCAATCATGTTCATGTGGGTTTTGCAATTCAGGATGTCTATGAGGATGACTAACATCAATATCTTTTAATGCTTTTCCGTCAGGTCCATATACTCGAGTATCACCTTTTGAATTCGTTACACTAGAATTTGGTTTTCCTTTTGTTGGTAATTTATTTTTGTTTGCTAAGACAATATTATTCTTTCTAACCAAATTCGTTTTTATAGTACTTACAACTGTATTAACTACATTTATTGCTTGCTGAACAACATTTTTTACAGTATTGATTATTGTACTAATCCAACTATTTCCTGATGGATCCATTCTGTTTGTAGGATTATTATTACAATAAATATAACCATTATGACTTAACAACTCTCCTACTTGTCCACCATAATTATCAAAGTTTATAAACCTTCCCCATTCTGAGTTATAATATCTACTTTGTAAATAATACAATCCAGTTTCTGTATCATAACGATAACTTCTATATCTATATGGATTTATTATTCCTATATTAGAACTACTTGTTATATTATTTCCACTTGCATCTTTAATACTTAATATATTTCCCCAGCTATCATATTCATATTTTACCACTTGGTTAAGGTTACTGTCAAGTATACCAACAATATCATTTTGTCCATTTTTTATATAGTAGTATTGTGTATCATTATACTTTAATCCTATTACATTTCCATTTTCATCATATGTATAATAAATTACATTATTTCCTGTTTGCTCATATATTACTTTTGAACCATCTAAATAATAGTTCGTCGTTATTCCATTTACTGTTTTTTGTGTTCTTATTCCACTTTCATTATATTTATATGTTATTGTTTGATTTTTACTGCTATTAGTTATTCCTGCTAATTGTCTTCCATTTTGCCATGTGTATGTATTTCCATCATATGTCAATACATTTCCTATGTTATCATATGTTATTTGCTTTCCATTATAATTTGTTAATTGATCTTTCCAATTCGTGTTTCCATATGTATATGTTATTGTTTTATTTGCTGTAGTTGGTAATGTTGATGATGTTGTATACGAATATTCTTTTTTATTTAATATATTTCCTCCTGAATCATATTCATATGTTATTGTTTTATTTTGTTCTACACTATCTTCTCTTTTTAATTGTTTTAACTCATCATAATAATATTTATTTGTTAATGTATTACCTTTTTTAATTGTTTCAATATTTCCTAAAGCATCATATGTATATGTTATTTCATCATCATTTCCATTTTTTATCGTTTTTAATAGTGTTGTTGTTTTATTTGTTACATTTGCTACATCTGTATATGTATAATTTGTTGTGTATGTATTACTTCCACTTGTTATCTTATTCGAACTTAATCTTGATAATTTATCCATTGTATTTGTCCAAGTTATACCATTATTAAGTTTCAATGATGTCAATCTATTTGCCTTATCATAATCATATTGTAATGAATTAACCTTACTACTTAATGTATACTTTTTAGCATTTACATTATTATTTGCGTCATATCCATATTCCTTTGTAAATCCATTTGTATTTATACTTTTTACTAGTCTTTCTGCTAAATCATATGTAAATGTCTCTGTATTATTATTTATACCATCTACTATTGTTTTTACATTTGAATTTGCATTATATGTATATTCATAATTTCCATTTGTACCTGCTTTTTTTGTTATTCTGTTAAATCTATCATAACTATAAGAAATTGTCTGATTATTACCATATGTCACACTTGATAAATTTCCATTATTTTTTTCATACTTATTAGTTGATAATACTTGGTTTCCTACTTTAACTTGTTTTACATTTCCAAAATTATCATAATCAAATGTATATATAAATCCATTATGAGTAATTGTTTTTAACATATCATTTTCATAAGTATATGTATTAGAATATTCTTTTTGTGACGCTTGTTGTTTTACATTTAATAATCTACTTGATGTATCATAAGTATAATTTGTTGCATTATTTTTTGCATCTATTGTTTTGGTTAAAACCCCTGTATCCTTATTATATTGATATTGTGTTGCATTTCCCGCTTCATCAATTAACTTAGTTTGGTAATTTCCATTTGAAGAATATTCTGCTTGTGTTTGTATATATTTTATATCTTTTGTATTTTCAATAACTATTTCTATTGCACATATAGATTTGCTTTCTCCTGTTGTTCCTGCCATTTCGCCATCTTTTACCCAATTTTGCCATCCTACACCACTAACATATGCTCTGTACTTTACAGAATAATTAGGTACATCTACAAGTTTTATTTTTATAGCTTCCATTTGTTTTGACTGACCTTCTGTGCCCGCCAATTCACCATCTTGTACCCAGCTTTGCCATCCTACATATGATACATGCGCTTGATATTGAATATGCATATTTGATTGTTTATTAAGCAAATTTATTTTTATTGCTTCTAAATTATTATTTAATTGTGAACTTCCTGAAGTTGTCCCATTTTGAACATTTCCCTTCCATCCTTCATAAGCAATATGCGTTTGATATTGTACTCCTACATTACCTTCTTTGTTTTCTTCTACTTTTGCACTAGTTATATTTCCATAATTATCATATTCGAAAGAATATTTATTTCCAATTGCATTAGTTGCACTATTTAATTTTTGTGAATTATTTTTATCATATTCATAATTAAATTCTCCACCTTTTGGATTCATGGATTTAATTAATTTATTATTTGAATTATATTTAAATGTTTGATTATTTTTTGTATTATCCTGAGTAGATATAACATTTCCTTTGCTATCATAAGTATAACTTTGTCCAAATTCTTCTTTAAACAATCCTATATTATCAAAATATGTTTCATTTTCATTATTAGTACATACTAAATAAACATTAATTCCCGTATAATCGCTATCTGCTATAACTACTCTAGACATAAATTGCCATTCTATACTATCTACATTAGCATTTGTGTCTATCATTTGTGTTGTTCCATCTTTTCTATGAAAATGAATACTTAAACTTATTTTTACATTCTTTTCAGAATTATTTGGAACTGCTCTACTTTTGACCCATCCAGCAATAGTAAAAATATCTCCTTTTTTTCCACTAGTAGGAACATATTGAGCAAGATTTTTATCTATACCACTATTTCCTATATATTGATATTTTCCATCAATTACTTTATCATTACTCTCTGTTCTATTACCTGTCCAGTGATTTAACCCTTCGCTAAAATTACCATTTTCAACTAAATTATTTTCTTTTTCATTTATCGACATTAAGTTTCCATCTAGTGTCAATTTGTTTTTATTATTATCTTCTTGTCCATATTCATACATTTTTCCTAATGCTTTATCCATATCATTAGAATTTTTTCCCAAATCTGCAATACTAATTGTTTGTCCAAAATTATTAAATGTATATGTATTTGTATAACCTTCATTATCTGTAAATTTCGTAGCATTATTACCATATGATATATTTATTGTCTTGCCTAATTCATTTGTCATGCTATATTCTTTTATATTTTTTACTTTGTTACTTTTTTCGTTATAATACTCATAATTCATATGAGAATTATCTATATTTTTTACACCCGTTAATAAATTTAACGAATTATATTCATATGTTACTGTTTTTCCATCATGATATGTTATTTTTGACATATTATAATTGGAATTATAATTAAATGTAACTGTCCTTCCTGCATTATCTGTAATTTTTGAAAGTCTTGATGTTGAATCATATGTAAATGTAATTTGATCTCCCGCTCCATCCGTAACTTTCTGTATTCTAAAATCTTCTAGTGTATTGGTATTTAATTGCAATGTAATTTTATTTCCAAAGGCATCTTGCATTTCTTTTAAATGCCACTTTTCAAAATTCGGATTAGTTCTTTTTTGAAAAATAAGAACATTATTATCCTTATCTTTCATAGTAAAAACATCATTTTCTAAAGTTAAGGTTAAATTTAATCCATCTTCATCTTTATATGTATTAGATGTTCCTTCTCTTTTAAAGTAATGTTCTGTTGCATCTTCATCTATATATTTTGCATAATCAACATTATTTATTTTAACTAGACTTATAATTTGTGCTAAATTTATTCTAAAACCTTTTCCATATCCTAAATCATGATCTTTATTATTAGTATTATATACATGATTTACTACAGCAGCTAAAAAAATTCCACTAGTAGAAACATCTTGATGTTTAAAAACCAAATTTCCATTATAATCAATAGA
>ENA-ORLY01003821-ORLY01003821.1-human-gut-metagenome-genome-assembly--contig:-NODE-3821-length-11636-cov-3.822303_pt1 | contig 11636 bp, 10 predicted proteins | sample MGYA00243071_ERZ508832 | MGnify/ENA primary metagenome ERZ508832 (study PRJEB26277, sample SAMN04329777) | human gut metagenome | biome: human-associated habitat | host: Homo sapiens | place: USA...
GTGGAAAACGGCGTGAAGAATCTGGTCGTCCAGCCCACCCACCTGATGCACGGTGCTGAGTACGACGAGATGATGGAGATGATCGACGAGTACAAGGACAAGTTCGAGAGCGTCGCCGTTGCTGAGCCCCTGCTGGGCGAGGTTGGTGCCGACGCTGCGGTCATCAACGCCGACAAGGAAGCTGTTGCCAAGGCCGTTACCGCTGCCGCTGTGAAGGATGCCGGTTTCGACAGCCTGGAGGCCGCTGCTGAGGAGAAGGTCGCCTTTGTCTTTATGGGCCACGGCACCTCCCACACCGCAAAGGTGAGCTACAGCCAGATGCAGACCGCCATGCAGACCCTGGGCTACAGCAACGTGTTCATCGGCACGGTGGAGGGTGAGCCCGAGGAGACCGCCTGCGAGAACGTCATCGAGGCTGTCAAGGCCGCCGGTTACACCAAGGTCATCCTGCGCCCCCTGATGGTCGTTGCCGGTGACCACGCCAACAACGATATGGCCGGTGCGGATGATGATTCCTGGCTGAGCCAGTTCCAGGCCTCCGGTGACTTTGAGTCCGTGGAGTGCCAGATCGCCGGTTTGGGTGAGATCGAGGACATCCAGCAGCGCTACATTGAGCACACCAAAGCCGCCATTGATTCCCTGAACGGCTAATATTCCGCATTCCAATGCCCGAAGGGAGAGATCTTTTCGGGCATTTTTTATGGAGAGCTTCCCCGCATGAGGAGAAACACTCCCATTTCAAATTCTGAATTTTTGAGGTATTTTGTTTATGCACTGCAAAAAGTTTGTTTCCCTGTCCGTTGCTTCTCTGATGCTGGCTGCCGCTCTCACCGGCTGCGGCGGGGCTTCTTCCACTGCTTCCTCTGCTGTCAGCTCGGAAGCCGCTTCTGCCGTGAGCGCTGCCGCCGCTTCCGAAAGCACCGAAGCCGCCCTGCCGGACGGCGTGTACACGGCTGAGTTCGACACCGACAGCGGCATGTTCCACGCCAACGAAGCCTGCAATGGCATGGGCACCCTGACCGTGGAGAACGGGCAGATGACCTTCCATGTCAGTCTGGCCTCCAAGAAGATCGTCAACCTGTACGTTGGCATGGCCGCCGATGCCGAGGCCAACAAGGCAGATTGGCTGCTGCCTACCACCGACACCGTCACCTACTCTGATGGCACCTCGGAGGAGGTCTACGGCTATGATATCCCCGTGGCCGCTGTGGACCAGGACTTCCAGCTGGCACTCCTCGGGACCAAGGGCAAGTGGTATGACCACACCGTGAGCATCCGCAATGCACAGCCCAAGGCTGAGGAGGCTGCCGAGACCCCTGCGGACGGTGAATACAGCGTGAATGTGACCCTGGAGGGCGGCTCTGGCCGTGCCACCGTGGAAAGCCCTGCCGCCCTGACCGTGGCGGACGGCAAAATGACCGCTGTCATCCTGTGGAGCAGCCCCAATTATGATTACATGATCGTGGACGGCGAGAAGTATCTGCCCACCAACACCGAGGGCAACTCCACCTTTGAGATCCCTGTTTCTGCACTGGGCACCCCGCTGGCTGTCACTGCCGATACCGTAGCCATGAGCACCCCCCATGAGATCGAGTATACGCTGACCTTTACGCTGAACTGAACCTCTCCGGCATCGCCGTGCGATGCCACCTCTCCTAATAGGAGAGGCAAGAGACAATTGCGCAAACTTGGCTCCCCTACGAGGGGAGCTGTCGCCGAAGGCGACTGAGAGGTTATTCCCTATGAAGATCACCCGACAACAATTCCTGCGCGTTCTGCCTGCTACAGTACTGGCCCTGTCGGGTTGCGCCGCCTCCGAAACAGCGCCCGCCAGCACAGAAGAACTGATCTTTGCCCATGCCTGTCCGCTGGATTACGCCACGCAGTTTACTGCAGACTGCTATGAGGGCGGCTATACCATGCTGACCCTGACCGAATCGGGGGAGCAGTTCCTTGTGACCCCGGAGGATGCCGCTGAAGTGGAAGGCCTGCCCGAGAGCGTGACGGTGCTGCGCCAGCCCATCCGGAACATCTACCTTGTCTCCACCTCGGTGATGGACCTGTTCCTTGCGCTGGATGGGCTGGACAGTGTGACTCTTTCCGGCACCCAGGCGGAGGGATGGTATTTGGATGAGGCCAGAGCCGCCATGGAGGACGGGCGCATTGCCTATGCGGGCAAGTACAGCGCCCCGGACTACGAAAAGATCCTTGCGGCCAACTGCGGCCTTGCCATCGAGAACACCATGATCTACCACACCCCGGAGGTCAAGGAGCAGCTGGAACGGTTCGGCATTCCGGTGCTGGTGGAGCGCTCCAGCTATGAGAGCGGCCCGCTGGCCCGGCTGGAATGGCTCAAGTTCTGGGGCATCCTGCTGGGGAAAGAGGAGCTGGCGGAACAGGAGTTTGCCCGGCAGGTGGAGCGCCTTGCACCGCTGGCCGGGCAGGCTTCCACCGGCAAGCGCTGTGCCTTTTTCTCCATCACAGCCAACAACCTTGCCAATGTGCGCAAGGGCGGCGACTATGTGGCCCAGATGATCGAGATGGCGGGCGGTGATTATGTTTTTGCGGACCTGACCGACAACGGCAACAACCTTTCCACCATGAACCTGCCGCTGGAGGATTTTTATGCCGGTGCAAAGGATGCGGATGTGCTCCTTTACAACAGCACCATTGAGGGCGTGGTGCATACCACGGAGGAACTGGTGGCAAAATGCCCCCTGCTGGCCGAGTTCAAGGCCGTGCAGAGCGGCAGTGTCTGGTGCACCACCCAGAGCTTTTTCCAGCAGAGTACGGCGCTGGTCGATTTTGTGCTCGATCTGCACCGTGTCTTTACGGAGAACGACCCCGCCGACCTGCAATTTCTGAGGAAAGTAGAGTAACCTATGACCAGCAAAAAGCGCCTGATCCTTTCTTACGGCATCCTTGCCCTGCTGCTGGCGGTGCTGTTTGCCGCCAACCTGTTCTGGGGCAGTGTGTCCCTGACACCGGGGGCAGTGCTGGCGGCCCTGACCGGCCGCGGGCAGGACGCTTTGAGCGTGGGCATCATCACCCAGCTGCGCCTGCCCCGGGCCGTGATGGTGGTGCTGCTGGGGGCGGCGCTCTCGGCGGCAGGCTACCTGCTGCAGACCTTTTTCGCCAACCCCATTGCGGGGCCCTTTGTCATGGGCATTTCCAGCGGGGCCAAGCTGGCCGTGGCACTGGTCATGGTGGCTTTTCTGAACCAGGGCCTGCTCACCAGCTCCCTTACCCTGATCACAGCCGCCTTTGCGGGGGCCATGGCCTCCATGGCCTTTGTGCTGGCGGTCTCCCGGCGGGTGCAGCGGATGAGCATCCTTGTCATCTGCGGTGTGATGATCGGCTACATCTGTTCGGCCGTTACGGAGTTTGTGGTGGCCTTTGCCCAGGATAGCAACATCGTCAACCTCCACAACTGGTCTCAGGGCAGCTTTTCCGGCATGACCTGGGGCAATGTGCGGGCGGCGGCGCTGGTGGTGCTGCCCGCTCTGGCGGCAGCGTTCTGCCTTTCCAAGCCCATGGCCGCCTACCAGATGGGGGAGGCCTACGCCCGGAGCGTGGGCATCAATGTCAAAGCCTTTTCCCGGCTGCTGGTGCTGCTTTCCAGCCTGCTGGCCGCCTGTGTCACGGCCTTTGCGGGGCCCATCTCCTTTGTGGGCATCGCGGTGCCCCATCTGGTCAAGCAGCTGTTCGGCAGCGCAAGGCCGCTGGTGGTGCTGCCCGGGTGCTGCCTGGGCGGGGCGGCCTTTTGCCTGCTGTGCGACCTCATCGCCCGCAGTATGTTTGCCCCCACCGAGCTTTCGATCAGCGCCGTAACGGCAGTGTTTGGTGCACCGGTGGTCATCTGGCTGCTGGTGCGCCGGGGTCAGGAGGGTGTGCGATGAAATACCTCTGTGAAACGAAAGAACTGGCCATCGGCTATGGCAGCGCGCCCCTTGCTTCCGGCATCACGCTGGGGGCGGTGCCGGGGCAGATCCTGGCCCTCATCGGGCCAAACGGCGCGGGCAAATCCACCCTGCTCAAAACGCTGGCGGGCCAGCTGGCCCCCCTGGGCGGGGCTGTTCTGCTGGATGGCCGCAGCCTGACCGATTACACCGGCCCGGCCCGGGCCCGGAAGCTGGCCCTGATGCTGCCCCATACCCGCCGCACCGAGCTGACTTCCTGCTTTGAGTTTGCCGCCGCCGGGCGCATCCCCTATACCGGGCGGCTGGGCATCCTGTCCGATGCCGACCGGCAGGCCGTGCGGGATGCGCTGGAACTGGTGGGGGCTTCCCCACTGGCGGGCCGGGATTTCAACTGCATCAGCGACGGCCAGCGCCAGCGCGTTCTGCTGGCCCGTGCCATCTGCCAGCAGCCCGGAGTTCTGCTGCTGGACGAGCCGACCTCTTTTCTGGATGTCAAGGGCAAGATCGAGCTGCTGACCATCCTGCAGAAACTGGCCCATGAGCAGGGGCTGGCCGTGATCGTCAGCCTGCACGAGCTGGACATGGCGCAGAAGATCGCGGATGCGGTGGTCTGCGTGTTCCCGCACAGCGTTTCGGGGGTGCTGACCCCAAAGGAGGCCTTTGCCCCGGAGAACATCCGGGCGCTGTACAGCCTGACCAAGGAGCAGTACGAGGCTGTGTTCGGCCCGGAAAAGCCTGCCGGGCCAAAGTTTGAACATTACGTCCGCAGTGGGCAGAAGCTGCTCCGCTGCGGGTACACCACCGGCACCTGCGCGGCGCTGGGTGCGGCGGGGGCCGCGCGGCTCCTGCTCACCGGCCATGCCCCGGAGAGCGTTGCCCTGCGCACGCCGAAGGGCATCGTGGTGGAGGTGGCCCCGCTGTACTGCCGCCCCGCCGGAGCCGGTGCCGAATGCGCCATTGAGAAGGACGGCGGGGATGATGTGGATGTGACCACCGGCCTGCCCGTGATCGCTGCCGTAGAATTGCTGCCCGATACCACCGAGATCCGCATCTCCGGCGGCAAGGGCGTGGGCCGGGTGACCAAGGCCGGGCTGGACCAGCCGGTGGGGGAAGCTGCCATCAACCATGTGCCCCGGCAGATGATTGCTGAGGCCCTGCAAAGGGAAGCCGAGAGCGCCTGCTACACCGGCGGCTTTGCCGTGACCATCTCCATCGAGGGCGGGGAAGAGGTGGCAAAGCGCACCTTCAACCCCCACATCGGGGTCGAGGGCGGGCTTTCGGTGCTGGGAACCAGCGGCATTGTGGAGCCTATGAGCCAGCAGGCGATCCTGGATACCATCCAGCTGGAAATGAATCAGGCCGCTCTCCGGGCGGGCAGCCCCAGGCGGCTCATCCTGGCCCCCGGCAATTACGGACTGGACTATCTGCATGAAAGATACCCAGCGTTTCACGCTGTTCCGGTGGTGAAAACCTCGAACTTTATTGGAGACACGCTGGATATGGCTGCAGCAGCCCGCTTTGAAGAGGTGCTTCTGGTGGGCCATGTGGGCAAGCTGGTCAAGGTGGCGGGCGGTATTATGAACACCCATTCCCACACTGCCGACTGCCGCACCGAGCTGTTCTGCACCCATGCGGCGCTCTGCGGCGCTTCCCGGGAAGTCTGCGCCGCCCTGATGAACGCTGCCACCACCGATGCCTGTCTGGAACTCCTGGACAGCGCCGGCCTGCGGGCTCCGGTGCTGGAAAGCCTGCTGCGGGCAGTCCAGCTCCACCTTGACCGGCGGGCCTGCGGGGCGTTCCGGGTGGGGGCGGTGCTGTTTTCCAACCAGCACGGCCCGCTGGGAGCCACCGACACTGCCGCACAACTGCTGAACGAATGGAAGGAGCATTGAGATGGTACATTTTGTAGGCGCAGGCCCCGGCGCACCTGACCTCATCACCCGGCGGGGCGCGGCCCTGCTGCAGGAAGCCGACTGCATCATTTATGCGGGCAGTCTGGTCAACCCGGCCCTGCTGGGGCTGGCGAAGCCGGAGTGTGCCGTTTACAACAGCGCCGAGATGACGCTGGAACAGGTGCTGGACGTGATGCGCCGGGTGGAAGCCGCAGGCGGGACCACCGTGCGGCTCCACACCGGCGACCCCTGCCTGTATGGGGCCATCCGGGAGCAGATGGACGCACTGGATGCGGATGGCATCCCCTACGATGATACCCCCGGTGTGTCCAGCTTCTGCGGCGCGGCGGCGGCCCTCTGTGCGGAGTACACCCTGCCCACTGTCAGCCAGACCGTTATCATCACCCGGATGGAGGGCCGCACCCCGGTGCCGGAAAAAGAAAAGCTGCAATCCCTCGCCGCCCACGGGGCCACCATGGTCATCTTCCTGTCCATCGGTCTGGTGGCAAAGGTGCAGGAGGCTCTGCTGGCCGGCGGGGCCTACACGGCAGATACCCCGGCAGCGGTGGTCTATAAGGCCACCTGGCCGGAGCAGCGGGTGGTGCGGTGCACCGTGGGTTCTCTGGCCGAGAGCACCAAGGCGGCGGGCATCACCAAAACGGCCCTCATCGTGGTAGGCGATTTCCTGGGCACCCGGTACGAGCGCAGCAAGCTTTACGACCCCGCCTTTGCCACCGAGTACCGCCCCGCCACGGAGCCAAAGCAATGAGCCGCGCCTATCTGGCCTTTACAGAAAAAGGCATGGCTCTGGCCCGCCGGCTGGCCCGGGCACTGCCCGGCAGCGTTTCCCGCTGCGGTGCGGGCGGCGTCCGGCTGGCGGAGTGGACTAGTACGCAGTTTGCACAAGCGGACGCCCTGATTTTTGTGGGGGCTGTTGGCATCGCCGTGCGGGCCATTGCGCCCCACTGCAAGAGCAAAGCCACCGACCCTGCCGTTGTCGTGCTGGACGAGTGCGGCCGGTTTGCCGTGCCGCTGCTCTCCGGCCACCTGGGCGGGGCCAACGCGCTGGCCCGGGCACTGGCGGAAGCCTGCGGGGCCATCCCGGTCATCACGACGGCCACCGATGCCAATGGCGTGTTCGCCGTGGATGAGTGGGCCAAAGCCCAGGGCTGCGCCGTGCTGGAGCCGGAGCGGATCAAGCTGGTCAGCGGGGCGCTGCTGGCCGGGCACACTGTCCGGCTGGCATCGGACTGGCCCGTGCAGGGCACCCCGCCCGCCGGGGTGGCGTTGGCTGGGGCAGGAGAAGCGGCGGATTTTGCCCTGACCCTCACCCCGGGAAAAACAGCCCCGGAAGCGCTGCATCTGGTACCCCGCGTCGGGGTGCTGGGCGTGGGCTGCAAGCGGGGAACCACAGCTGACCAGCTGGAAGCGGCCTTTGCGGCTTTTTGTGCCGCCCATGGCCTTGCCCCGGCGGGCATCCGCGGCGCGGCCAGCATTGATTTAAAACAGGACGAGCCCGGCTTGGCGGCATTCTGTGCCGCCCACGGCTGGCCCATCACTTTTTATACGGCCCGGCAGCTGCAGGCTGTGGAGGGCCATTTTACCCCCTCGGCCTTTGTCCGCAGCGTGACCGGGGTGGACAATGTCTGTGAGCGGGCTGCCGTCTGTGCGGCGGACGGGCCGCTGCAGGTGCCCAAACAGGCGGGCGGCGGCGTCACGCTGGCGCTGGCCGCAAAACCATTTGCCCCGGATTGGAGTTGGAAGGATGCAGAACCATAACATTGTTTTCGTCGTGGGCCTTGGCCCGGGCGGCGCGCGGTTTTTGACCGCGCAGGCGCAGAGCGCCTTGCAGCAGGCCGAGGTGCTGTGCGGCTATACGGTCTATCTGGATCTTGTGCGCCCCCTTTTCCCGGAAAAAGAAACCTATTCCACCGGCATGACCAAAGAGCTCGACCGCTGCCGCTGGGCGCTGGAAACGGCGCGGGCAGGGCGGGCTGTGGCGCTGGTCTGCTCCGGCGATGCCGGCGTGTACGGCATGGCCAGCCCGCTGCTGGAGCTGGCGCAGGGCTACCCGGATGTCACCGTGGAGGTGGTGCCCGGGCTGACGGCGGCCCTCTCCGGCGGAGCCGTGCTGGGAGCCCCGCTGGCCCACGATTTCTGCGTCATCTCTCTTTCGGACCGGCTCACCCCGTGGGAAGTCATCGAGACGCGGCTGGCCTGTGCCGCCAGGGGCGATTTTGCGCTGGCACTCTATAACCCCTCTTCCAAGGGCCGCCCGGATTACCTGCAAAAAGCGGTCCGCATTTTGCTGGCCAACGGGAAAACGCCGGAGACGGTCTGCGGCATCGTCCGCAACATTGGCCGGGAGGGGCAGGAAAAACGTGTCCTGACGCTGGCCGAGCTGGAAAAGACGCAGGTGGATATGTTCACCACCGTCTTCATTGGCAACGCCGCCACCCGTGAGCTGGCTGGCCGGATGGTCACGCCCCGGGGGTACAAGCGATGAGAGCGGTCGTGTTCAGCGGTACCACCGAGGGCCGCGCGTTCTCCAAACAGCTGGGGGCCCTTGGGGCGGATGTCCTCGTCAGCGTGGCGACGGACCTCGGGGCGGAGGAGCAGGGAAGTGCTCCCGGTGTCACCGTCCGGGCCGGACGGCTGGAACCGGAGGAGATGACGGCTCTTTTGCAGGGGGCAGACCTCTGTATCGACGCCACCCACCCCTACGCCGTGGAGGCTACCAAAAATATCCGAGCGGCGGCGGCCCGGGCGGGGGTGGAATACCACCGCCTGCTCCGGGCCCCCAGCCCGCTGCCGGAGGGTGCGCTGGTGTTTGCCGGTGCGGCGGAGGCCGCCCGGGAGCTGGCCCGGACGGAGGGCAATGTCCTCCTCACCACCGGGGCCAAAGAGCTGGGAGCCTTTTCCCCCATTTCACCGGAGCGGTGCTACCCCCGGGTGCTGCCCACCCAGGAGGGGATTGCGGCCTGTGAGGCGGCGGGCGTCCCCCACCGCAACATCATTGCGATGCAGGGGCCGTTCTCCCGGGCGCTGAACGAAGCACTGATCCAGCAGTTTGAAATTCGCTGGCTCGTCACCAAGGATGGCGGCGCGGCGGGCGGCTTTGCCGAGAAAGTGCAGGCCGCGCAAAGCACCGGGGCTCAGCTCGTGGTGCTCCGCCGCCCGCCGGAACAGGGCCAGACCGCACAGGAGATTCTGAACCTCTGCAAGGAGAAAATGTTATGAAGATCACATTGATCGGGATGGGCAGCGGCTGTCCGGAGAGCCTGACCGTGCAGGGCTATGCGGCCCTGCGGGAAGCGGACCTGATTTTAGGGGCCCGTCGGCTGCTGTCGGCCCTGCCTGCTGGCTGCACGGAGAACCGTGCCGCCGCCTACCTGCCGGATGAAATATTGGAGCTGCTCCACGCCTCCGGGTGTGAGAACGCCGCGCTCCTGTACAGCGGCGACACCGGGTTTTACTCCGGGGCTTCGGCACTGGTGGAGCGTCTGCAGGCACAGGGATATCAGCCTGTGGTGCTGCCCGGCCTTTCCAGCGTGCAGATGCTCTCTGCCGCACTGGGCCGCCCCTGGCAGGACTGGAAGCTCGTCTCGGCCCATGGCCGCGCCTGCGACCCGGTGGCCGAGTGCATGGAGGGCAAGCCTACGTTCTTTTTGACGGGCGGCAGCGAGAGCCCCGCCACCCTTTGTGCCCAGCTGGCGGCAGAGGGCTTTGGAAAGCTGGCCGCCGCCGTGGGCGAGAACCTGGGGACCCCGGAGCAGAAAGTTTATACCGGCACGGTGGGCCAGCTGGCCGCCAGCCATTTCGAGAGCCTGAGCGTGCTGCTGGTGGAGGCGGCCCAGGTGCCGTCCCGCCGTACCCAGGGCCTGCCGGACGAAGCCTTTGCGCGGGGCAAAGTGCCTATGACCAAACAGGAAGTCCGTGCCGCCGTGCTGGCAAAGCTGGGGGTCCAGCCCGGGGAGCTGCTCTGGGATGTGGGCGCGGGCACCGGCAGCGTCAGCGTGGAGCTGGCCTTGGCCGCCCCCCGGGGCCGGGTGTATGCCGTGGAGTGTGACCCGGAGGCCTGTGCCCTCATCCGCCAGAACAAAGAAAAATTCGCGGTCCGCAACCTGACGTTGGTGGAGGGCACCGCCCCCGCCGCGCTGGAAAACCTGCCCGCTCCGGATGCCGTTTTCATCGGCGGCACCAAGGGGAATCTGGCAGCGGTGGTGGAGGCTGCGCTGGCCCGCAACCCGGCGGCCCGCGTCTGCATTTCAGCCATTGCGCTGGAGACGCTCTCTGCTGCGGTGGCGGCCCTCACGGCCCACGGCCTGCAGGCGGAGGTCTGCCAGATCTCTGTCAGCCGCGCCAAAGCGGCGGGCAAACTCCACCTGCTCATGGCCAACAATCCCATTTTCCTCATCACCCGGGCCGACGAAGCGGAGAAAAGCGTATGATCCAGTTCCTGCTGGCCGCGCCGAACTCCGGCAGCGGCAAGACCACTCTCGCCTGCGCCCTGCTGGCAGCTTTGAAAAACAGGGGGTACGCCCCCTGTGCGTTCAAGTGCGGGCCGGACTACATCGACCCCATGTTCCACCGGGCGGTGCTGGGGGTGGAGAGCCACAATTTGGATTTATTCTTTTCCTCCCCGGAGACGGCGCGCGGCCTCTACGCCAGCGGCGCGGCGGGCCACGGTGCCGCCGTCTGTGAGGGAGCCATGGGCTTTTACGATGGCCTGAGCGGTACCAGCACCACGGCCAGCGCCTGGCAGGTGGCGGATACATTGAATCTGCCCGTGCTGCTGGTGGTGCGGCCCAAGGGGGCCAGCCTGACCTTGGCGGCCCAGATCAAAGGCCTGCAGAGCTTCCGCACTCCCAGCCATTTAGCGGGCATTTTGCTCAATGACTGCAAGCCCGGTTTGTACAAGATGCTGGCCCCCATGCTGGAAGCGGAGACCGGCCTGCCGGTAGCGGGCTTTCTGCCCCCGGTGCCGGAGGCCGCCATCGGGAGCCGCCATCTGGGCCTTTACACGGCCGGGGAAGTAGCGGACTTACAGCAGAAGATCGCCCTGCTGGCACAGGCTGCCGAAGAAAATATCCATTGGGAAAAACTGCTTTCCCTCTGTGAGCAGCCTGCCCCGGCAGCAGCGCAGATCAAACAGGAACACAAAAAACAGTGTGTCAAAATCGCGGTGGCGCGGGATGAGGCGTTCTGCTTTGCCTACGCCGAAACGCTGGAGGCCCTTACCGCCGCCGGGGCAGAGCCTGTCCCCTTCAGCCCGGTGCGGGACCCGGCCCTGCCGGAGGGGGCCGGCGGGCTGTACCTGCCCGGCGGCTACCCGGAGCTCCACGCCCAGGCCCTGAGCGAGAACACCTCCATGCGGCAGAGCATCCGGGGGGCTGTCGCGGCAGGCCTGCCCACCGTGGCCGAGTGCGGAGGCTTCCTCTACCTCGGCCAGACGCTGGAAGACGCTGAGGGGGGCATCTGGCCCATGGCGGGCGTCCTGCCCGGGCAGGGAGTCAAGGTCGGGCGGCTGGTCCGCTTTGGCTACGCCACCCTTACGGCGCGGGCGGACAGCCTGCTCTTCCGGGCCGGGGAACAGTTCCCCGTGCACGAGTTCCACCACTGGGATTCCACGGAAAACGGCACGGCCCTTACCGCCTCCAAGGCCAATGGCAGGCAGTGGGCCTGTGGCTTTGCAAACGAGCATTTCTATGCGGGGTTCCCGCATTTGTACTGGGCGGGTACGCCCCTGCCGGAGCGGTTCGTGGCCGCGGCAGAATCTTACCAGAACAAACGAGGCAGTTTATGACAGAAGCAACACTCAAAA
>ENA-ORLY01003824-ORLY01003824.1-human-gut-metagenome-genome-assembly--contig:-NODE-3824-length-11629-cov-2.673044_pt1 | contig 11629 bp, 11 predicted proteins | sample MGYA00243071_ERZ508832 | MGnify/ENA primary metagenome ERZ508832 (study PRJEB26277, sample SAMN04329777) | human gut metagenome | biome: human-associated habitat | host: Homo sapiens | place: USA...
CGTGGCTTCAGATCGGCAACTTCTCTTCCACGGGCCGGGGGAGCCGCATCCGGGATCACCGGACCGGGCGGATTCATCACCTGTTTTCCGAGCTGGAGACGAGGTACTATTACATTCTTGCGTGGTCAGAGAAAGTCCTGGATATTCGGGAGCAGTTTCCTCTTCTGCCGCTGTCGGAGACGGAGGAGATCGCCGCCGCACTGGGATACAAGCACCCGAGGGCGCCCGGCGGGGCTTGCGATGAAGTCATGACGACGGATTTCCTGCTGACGGTCCGCGGCTCTGACAGCGACCCGGCGCCGCACCTGGAGGCCCGCTATGTGAAATATGAAAAAGATATGGCCAACAAGCGGACCTGCGAAAAACTGCAGATCGAGCGGGCCTTTTGGACTGCCCACGATGTCCCTTTTAAGGTTGTCACGGAGAAAAGTATTGATTTTGTCAAGGCGAAGAACATCGAAAAGGTATTGGGATATTACGAACTTCCTGCGATTGACAAGACCGATGAGGAGCTCGCGGCGTGTTCCGAGGCGCTTTTGAAGCAGCTTGCGGAAAATGCGTATCAACCGCTGGACGCCTGCGCCGGATATATTGACCGGGTATTCCGCCTGGAATCCGGAGATGCGCTGAACCTCTTCTTTCACTTGTCTGCCCGGAAGGTGATTCCGCTTCGCATGACAGAAAAACTTCTGCCCACGCAGCCGGTGCGGCAGATCGTGGATGTAGAGAAACTGGAAGCACGGCTTGCACAGGGGGAGGGGAAGTTTTATGCAGATCACGCTTAACGAGGTGTTCAGAATCCATTCGCCGGCGCCCGATACCGTGCGGGTACTTTACTCGGACGATGAGAGGGTTGTTGTGATCTCCCTTCTCAAAAAGGACACACTGCCCTATGAGATTCCCCAGAAGGAATTCGGATATGCCCTGGAGGATCAGGACGCGGAGGTCAGCGGAGAATATCCCGTGGCCGTTTCTCCCAATCCAACAGAGGCGCAGGAGCGGGCGATGGAACGGGCCTGGAAGATCATCGGGACGTTTGTGACGGATATTCCGGACTGCTATGACCGGAAAATCCGCAGCCGCTATATTGCCGCCAAAAGTGAAGAAGCAGGTGTGACGCGCAAACAGGTCCAGCGGTATCTATACCGCTATTGGGCCGGGGGAATGACGAAGTACGCCCTGTGTCCCCAGTATGAGAAAAGGGGCGCGCCCGGTAAATCGCGGAACAGTGGGAAAAAGATCGGCCGCCCGGTCCAGTATCCCCGCAGCAATGCGGGGGTGAAGATCGGTTCACAGGAGCTGCTGTATATCCAAGAGGCCATCGAGAAGCACTATACAAAACACACCAAATACAGCCTGCGCTATGCGTATCGGGAAATGCTGAAAGCCCACTACACCGATGCGGTGACCGGGACTTTAGCGGAGGCGTATCCTACGGAGAGCCAGTTCCGATACCACGCCCACCAGTTTGTGGACGTGAAGAAGCGGGCCGGAGCAGTCGCCTACAACAAGGATATGCGGGGCATTACCGGGTCTTCCCGCCAGGAGGCGGACGGACCGGGAGACCTGTACCAGATCGACGCCACCATCGCGGATGTCTATCTGGTGGCCCACGATGACCGGCAGGCGGTTGTGGGACGCCCGGAGCTCTACTTTGTTACGGATGTGTTTTCCCGTATGATCGTGGGCTTTTATACCTGCCTGGAATCGGCGTCCTGGGACAACGCACGGTCCGCACTGCTGAATGCGTTTACCGACAAGGTGGCGTTCTGTGAACAGTACGGCATCCAGATTACGGAGGAACAGTGGCCCTGCAAGGGACTGCCCCGGGCACTGGCAGTGGACAACGGGGAATTGATCAGCAAGGCCAGCAACGCAATCATCGAGGGACTCGGCATCACGGTAAAAAATGAACCGGCGTGGCGGCCGGATCTGAAGGGAATTGTGGAGAGCCGGTTCCGGCTGCTGAATCTGGAAACCAAGGCGAAACTGCCCGGAAGCGTGCTGCCGGATTTCAGGCAGCGCGGCGCACCGGATTACCGGCTGGACGCCACGTTGACATTGACGGACTTCACAAAAATCGTCATCTATTTTGTGCTGGACCATAACCGCCGGCAGATGGAAAGACATCCCCAACCGCTGCCGGATATTCTGAAGGACAGTGTTCCCGCAATCCCCCTTGCGCTTTGGCAGTGGGGGATCACGCACCGGGCCGGAAGCCTGCGGCAGATGGAGCCGGAGCTACTGCAGGTGGCATTGTCCCAGCGGGCACAGGCCACCGTCACGCCGAGGGGAATCAAGTTCCATGCGCTCTTCTATCAATGTGAGACAGCGATGGAGGAGAATTGGTTTTCCACGGCGCGGATCAAGCGCGGCTGGAAGATCGACATCGCCTATCACCCCAGCGCTATGGAGCGTATTTACTGGCTGAAGAAGAACGGAGAACCCGAGGAATGCACACAGACGGAGGACAGCCGCAGCCGGTACAGCGGCGATACTCTGGAGGAGATCGACTGGATGCAGCGGCGGCAGAAACAGCAGAAAGCCGCTTATGGGGATATCAGCCTGCAGTCCAACATTGACAGCAGCAAAGCGATTGACGAGGTCATTCAGAATGCCAACAGAGAGAAAAAGACCATTCCCTTTGAGCCGGTGAAGCAGAGAGAACAGGCGAGGAAAATCCGGGAAAACCGCAAGGCGGAGGTAGCAAAGCTTCGCGCCGCAACCGAAGAGACAGAAGATGCGGCAGTCCAGCCGGAACAAGACCGTCCGGAGAAAGAGAGCGGTACTTTGCGGAGCACATCGGCCTACGGTGCCTTGTTCGCGCGTTTTTTGGAAGATGAGGAGGATACCTGATGGAAAAATATCCTTTGGGAACACAACGGGGAGACGCCCTGTACACCCCCTCCGCCCGGGCGCTCTATCGGGGAAACCCGTGGATCGAGGCATTGCCGGACAGCTTATCGGACGAGGAACTGTTTCAGGCTCTGCGTGGCAAGATCCCCTATGATGAAAACGAGCGCACGCTGGACTACTACCAACGGGAAGTGTGCGTCCAATCTCTGGCCCATGTCTTTATCCCGCTGGGGGAGACCGGAGAGATCGCACGCAAAATCGACGCGGCGATCCGGGAGGGGTATGTCTCCCGGAACCCTCTGGTCAGCGGCTGGAATCGAGAAATGAGCAAGCTGCAGGAATGTGTCCAGAGCCGTGATGCCGATTTCCGCCATCTGTCCGGCAACAACGCAAACGCCTGCGGGTTCTGCCTGGTGGGGGACTCCGGGATGGGCAAAACCTCGGCGGTCAACCACACGCTGGCCATCTATCCGCAGGTCCTGTACCACAGCAACTACAATGGAACTTCGTTTCCCTGCGTCCAGGTTGTATGGATGCGGCTGGAGTGCCCCCAGGACGCCAGCGTGAAGGGCCTCTGCTCGGAGTTCTTCATGGAGTTTGACCGCATCACTGGGGAGAATACCTTTCACAAATTTGCAGCCAGCGGACGGGCAACGACGGACCAAATGATTCCCCAGATGGCGATGCTGGCCCAGCGCCACGGGCTGGGGCTGCTGGTCATCGACGAGATCCAGAATTTGAGCGCGGCCAAAAGCGGCGGCGCACAGAGGATGCTGAACTTCATCGTCCAGCTGGTGAATAAAATCGGACTCCCGGTCCTGCTGGTGGGCACTCCTCCGGCTATCGGACTGCTCTCCGCAGACTTGATGACCATCCGCCGCAGTACCGGACAGCAGGGGATGACCTACTTAAGTCCGCTTGAGAGGGATACATATGACTGGAAAGCCCTCGTAAAAGGGATTTGGAAATACCAGTGGACGGCGGAAAAGACCCCGCTCTCCCAGGAACTGCAGGATGAACTTCATGCGCTGAGCCATGGCAATATCGACGCGGCCATCAAGCTGTTCATGGAGACCCAGCGGCTGGCCATTCGGAACGGCCGGATGGGAAATGCAGAGGCCCTGACTCCGGAACTGCTGCGGCAGGCAGCGGCGGGTGATGGGTTCCGCCTGGTCCTGCAGCGGCTGGCACTGGAGGAGTCCAGACGGAATGCATCGACGGCGAAGGAAACGCCTCGAAAAAAGCCGGCAAAATCAGTGGAGAAAGAGATATCCGCGGAGGTACCGTCTGAAAGAACGGTATCTCCAAAGCAAAAGAAGACTCAGCCGGCGGCAGGCTCTGGGAAGACCGGAGCGAGGATGCTGGATCTGCTGAAAGACAGCGGGCAGTGGGTCAGCCCGGACGACGATTTCTGATGATTTTTGGAAAGGCGGTAACGCAAGATGATCTCCTGTTTCCCGGCTCCGTATCCGGACGAAGTCCTGTACAGTGTCGTCGCGCGCTACCACCTCTCCAGCGGAAATCCCATCTTCCGGCAGACGATGGATGAATTGTTCGGGGTGAAGAAGACGGCGCTTTCCATGGTACTTCCCCAACGGCTGAATGTGCTGGCAGACCGGGTGCCATCTCTCCCCTTTGAACGACTGCTGCTGGAGCATACGATGTACCCCTACTACATGGCATTTACCTCTCTCAAAAATGAAGAGGCCGTTCACACCTGGGCAAAAGAGGGGAAGGCTGGGAGCATTGATGGGTTTCTCGGCCAGTATGGCACTGCCTGCGGCGGCCCGGCACATCTCCGCTTTTGTCCGGAGTGCTATGCGGAGGAAATCCGGCAGTATGGGGAGGGATACTGGCACCGCGAACACCAGACGCCTGGTGTGCTGTTCTGCGGCCGCCACCACCAGCCTCTGGCGGAGACAATGATTCCGTATTTGACACGGGATCGGAAAACTGCTGCGGCAGCGGTTCCGAAGAACTTTTTTCCTGCGATATATCCCATGCCGCTGTCTCCCCTGGGAAGGCAGCAAGCCATCCAGATTGCGGATGACACCCACTTTCTCTACAGCAATTATGAGCGGGTCCGGGCTGCCTTCGCCCGGCATCAATACAGTTTTCGGAATTTGTATTTGCAGGCTCTGCGGCATAAAGGGCTTGCATCCCATCATGGGTCCCTACGGATGGAGAAATACCAGGATGCCTTTTCGCAGTTTTTTGATTCCGATCTGCTGAAGGTATTGAGGGTGGATTTCAGCCATACTACAGTCAGACCGTGGATCATCACGATCTGCCGCGAAAGGAAGAACTCCCACTATCCGCTTTACCACATTTTGATGGCGCAGTTCCTGTATGGCGGCTTGGAAAGGTTAGTGAAGCAGGCGGAGACTGTTAGCCCGGAGGACATTGCTGTTCCCAAACGGAGTGTCGGCCCGGTTGCCGATGAAGAAGCGAAGCGTGTCGCATACCGGCATCGGTGGCTGTCCGCCTGTGCTGCCCATCCGGGTGCCGGTCAGAACGAGATCCGGAAGGCCGACTGCGCGGCATACACCTGGCTGAACCGCCACGATAAAGAGTGGCTGCGGTGCCATCCGGAGGAACGGAAACCGCGAGGCGGAAACAAAACATTTGCTGACTGGGAGAAACGGGACCTCGAATTGTCGGGAAAGATTGCCCCGTCGGCAGAGAGACTGCGTGCCAGACTCGGAAAGCCTGTGCAGATCACCGCAACCAAGCTGCTGATTGAAGCCGGCTGCGGAAGACTGAGAGCGAATGTATTGAAAAAGCTGCCCATGACAGAGCGGGAGATTCAGAAATACGCCGAGGACAGTACGGCGTTTCGACTTCGGAAGATACGCTGGGCAAAGCAGGAACTGTGCGCCCGCGGGGAACCTGCCGTTAAGTGGCGGATTTTAAAACTGGCAGGAATCCGGGATGAAGACTGGGCCGCAATGTGGGATCTTTACACTTCACAGACAGACGGGAATTGGGGAATTGCATAGTAAGGAGAGATTTGTATGGGTAAGATCCGGTTGGAAGATTGGCCATTTTCCGAGGGGAAAACTGCCACAGTATACTGGATCACCTCTCCGCAGACGAACCGTGAAACCGGCGCTAGATTCTGTGATGCTTATTTTCAGCAGAAGAGCGGGGAAATGCCGAAGTCGGTTCCGGTTCCGTGGGGATTGATGCCGGAGCTTTGGATCGGCCGCAGCTTCTGCAATGGTGTTCCACAGCAGCAAGCGGGAGGTCCACTGATCAAAATCCAAGCCAATAGGATTGAAGGCTGCCGTTTTAAAAGCGCGGCGGACGCATTTCCTCCGTTCCTTTATTCTCTTTTTAGTATTGGAGCACTCTGCCGGGAGTCCTGTGCCGTTTTCTCATATGATGGAACGCAATACGCCATTCCTTGTATCGAACTGGCCAGGGCGCTCTATATGCGCAATTCCCTGCTAGCTAATCAACTGCTCTCCAGCGGAGGGTTGGAGGATTGTATTGCGCTTTCCAGTTGGGAGGTCACTGAGGACGATTTAGATTTTGACCTGACACCGCTGTGCCGCGGGTCTTTGAATGCCGATTTTGTAAAAATCATCGCCTCACTGTACGGGACGGAACAGCTGCGGAATGGCTGGAAAGAGACCTATGTACGCTACAAGAGAAACCAGATGATCCAAACCGAAATTCCCCCTGTATCGGGGCTGGTGCTACATTGCCGGCAGATAGTTGGACGGGATCTTACGTTTCTGCCGTCTGTTGTCAAGGTGACCTTGCCGATGCCGTTCCGAAATATTACATATGGGCCGGCGGCAGACCGCATCCGCAAAGACGACGATGGGATCGGAGGTGGTGAAGCGGACTGCGAGGAGCGGGAGAGGTTCCTGCGGGAAAGCATTCGGATCGGCAGTGCGGCGGAGACTGCAAAATCCGGCGGCGATGTGACAAATCGCAGTTTTGGCTGTCTGGACCCTGTTTTTTCGGGACCAAAGGTCTGCGTTCACCACAGGACAAAAACAAAGACTGTTGGCACGGCAGGTGGCGGAAGGCCGGGAACGACGGTTCAGACGTGCAGAGAAGAGGAAAACCCGGAAGAGATATTTACCCCAAATGAACGGACTGGGCGAGGGACATTGCCGGAGGTTCGGTTGATTCCCGAGAAGATGCAGCGGGTTGAGTCTCATGTGGACTTCTCGGATTTTTGCAGGGCGTTGGAGCAGTTCTCCATGTATACTGACGTCAAGTTGGAGGATGTGCAGTTTTACAGGCTTCCGGGAGAGAAGCCAGTGTGCTTCCTGCCGGACGGCGGGCGGCGGAACTATGCCGTGGCCAGAGTGTCTGCGGGCAGCCAGATGTGGACGATCCTGGAGCTGTGCGTGAAAGACGGCTACTCCGTGTCAACACTGCTGGTACAGGGAGCAGACGAACGAAACGAGCTTGCCCATCGGATGATGAGCAAGCTCGTCGAAGAGAACGGCCATTGGACACAGTCCTGCTTCTCCCGTGGAATGGTTTACAGGACGCTGGACCACTATCGCGGCCGCCGGCCGGAGCGGTGGGCGGCTCTTCTGTACAGCAAGATGTGCTAACTGCAGGCCCGCATTGCTGTGATAAAAGGACTGGGAAACAAAAGGGCGGACATCATCTTTTCGCCGTCAGACAGCCGCCGTGCGGCTTCTTCATCGGTCAGGGAGAGGTCTTCCGCCTTCAGCCGCTGGAGAAGCTGCGGAATATCTATGGCGGTCCCGTTCGGGGAGAAATACTGCCAGTAGAGAATGGGATAGACTTTCCCGCTCACGTTAGGGGGGAACCCTTTGATTTCCTCCGCAGCGTGCAAAATGGCAGGAGCGAGGAATGGACCGCAGTGATCCATCAACTGGTAGTCCTCCGTCGAGTCATCGGCGTGATCGGCAAGGCTGAATGACAGAATTTCCAGAACTGCCTGACTACCCGGGAGTGATAAATCTGGTGGCTGTCGTGCTGCGAAGTCAGAGTAATGCCGGAGCAGGTACTTTGTCCTGCGAAGATTGGACAGCTCCAAGTCGTGCACAGACAGTGACACCGGAGGCTGAAGAGGGGAACCGGACTGCATTACCCCATACAAAGCACCTCCTATTCGATCTTGACTTTTTACCGCTTCCTCTTCCTCACATAGCGAGGCATCACCGGCTCGGCGGGAGGGGGATTGGGGGCGTAGCTCCTGCGGATGCCTTTCTGCCGCGCCCGGTCCCGGATGGCGGCTCTGGTGCGGTTCGGGAGCATCGGTGCCATGCGGATGCCCTCTTTTGGGAAATGTTTCTTCAAAAGCGCATCCTCCCATTCCGTCCACCGTTTCGCCGACCTCCAGCGGTTCTCCGGTTTCCGAAGAGATTCCTCAACCATGGCGGTCCTCCTTCAGCGGCTCCCGGACCCAGTCGAACGACACCTCGTCGGTCATCCAGGAGCGGTCAGGGGACGCCGTCACCAGATACAGCCGCATGAGGGCTTCCATGACCGGGGTGGGCTCCAGATGTACCAGAATCCCATGGAACAGGTGGATGGCCACCGCATAGGCGGCAAATCCCATCAGATGCTCCCGCATGACCGGGCAGTCTCCCATGGTGTTCCGCCAGCCGTCCCAGTCACACAGCAGGTAGGTGATGTCCCGGTGGCAACCCATGGCGCAGCTAAGATGGAGATTGTTCAGCATGTCCACCGGGTCGGCCTGATCGGTTTCCGGGTCATAGGGGACAGCCGAATCCTCGTACCACTGGAGCAGTCCTTCCAGGATCTCCAGCCGGTTCCGGTCGTCCTCGTCGAGTTTGTCCTCTCCGTCCTGGAAACGAACCCACTGGATGACCTCGTGGAGGATGCGGCGGTCCAGTTCATCCAGGAACCGGCCGGAGACCTCTCCGCACATGCCGGGAAGGGCTTTCTCCAGAATTTCCAGCAGCCGTTTGAGGTACTTCCCGTTGTCCATGTCAGAGAAGGAGGCCGGCGTTACCGGGAGGAACGTCCCGCCGCTGTACTCCAACAGCTCAAAGGCATACCGGGGATCATAGGCAGTCTCCAATGCCGTCAGGAGGCTGATCTGAGTGAGTTCCTCAGGCTCCCTGCCGGAAAGGGAGGGATAGGCGGCGATCCCGGCGGCGAGGATCTCGTCCTCCACCGTGCGCAAAAGCCAACGGTATCCGGCTGCCCGGACACCGGGGTGCTTGTCCAGGTAATCCCGGATCATGCGGGCTACCGTGCGGACGCTGTCGGAGCTGGTGCACTGGGGGAGACGTTTCAGCAGCGGCAGGATTTCCTCCAGCTGGGCAAAGTCTCCCGGTTTGGAGCGGGAGTCCGGACAAATCGCCCGGAGTTCCAGAAGTTCATTGAGGAACCCCACGATCTGGGGCGGCAGTGCTTTCGGATGGCTGTCCTGGATGTCCTCGGTGATGTCGATGACCTCCTGGCGGAGTTCCTCCCGCACCCCAAAATAGGCTTCGACCCGGTCAGAGAGGGTGGCATGGGAGGAGAGGGTGTTCCGCACACCCCGCAGGGCCATGAGCGTGTCGACCTCCCCGTCCGCAGAGAGGAAGTAGACCAGGTTCTTGGTGAGTTCCGCGTTTTGTTCGATGGTAATCATATATTTTCCTCCTTTTGAATGATCGGAAAACAAAAGCACCGTGCAGGCGGTCAAACGCGCTACACGGTGCCCCGAATCCGATACAAAAGGAGCCGAACAGCCGCCGGAAGAACGGTTTTCCCCTTGCCAACTGACCGACAAAAGGGTATACTATTCCCACGGTGCGGACTTGTCCGTTGTGTAGGTGCTCACTTCACCTGCGCAGGTGCATAGGAGGTGCGAACTCCTATGCACTGCCGTGTTTTTGTTTTCTGGTATTACTGTAACACATATAAGGACATATATCAATAGGAACTACTTCTAAATTTCAGGGCGGATTTTCGTCAAAAATATATAAGAACATATATTTGACGCTATTTGAGCCTCTATGCTATAATAACTCCGACGATTAGAGGGGGCATTTTATGGCAACAACAAAGGCTCAGCTAAAAGCAACTAGGAAATACTTATCAAAGTTTGATGATCTGCGAATTCGTGTACCTTTAGGAGAGAAGGAACAGATTTCCCGGCATGCAGCAAAGCATAACGAATCCTTGAATACATTTGTCCGCCGGGCAATTTCAGAAACCATGGAGCGGGACAATAACGAGGCATGAAAAATTTCCGGAACCGATGTGCATCGGTTCCGGGAATTTTTTATGTTGCCGCATATATAGAAAAACGTCAAGTTGACGCCGCTTCCGTCCCGCGATAGATTGACGGTAAAATGATACTCGCGGGAACGGGGGGAAGAGACATGGACTATCAGCAGATCGGGCGTCAAATCCGAGGGGCTCGGCTCCGGCGGAAGATGACCCAGGCGCAGCTGGCGGAGGCGGCAGACCTCTCCGTCCCCTACATCAGCCATGTGGAGCGAGGAAAGAAGCGGGTCAGCCTGGACGCCCTGCTCCGCATCTCCCAGGCATTGGACGTCACCGTGGACCAGCTCCTGTCCGGCACACAGCCCCAGGACAAGGCCGCCTATCTCCCGGAGATCGGGGAGTTGTTCAGGGACTGCACCCTCCGGGAGCGGCGGATTCTCCGGGACGTGGCCGCGGCAGCGAAGGAATCGCTGCGGGAAAATACATAAACGAACGATGCTGGAAGAGGGGAATGACCAAATTCTGAAACAGGCATCAATCAAAACCCTCGTTCCTCGATTTTCTTTCCCACTGAAGCGTCTGCATACTGTAAACAGCAGAATTGACCATGCGGACAGCGTTCCCCTCCACGATGAATGTGACCTGGTCTCCGCTGGACACGCCAAGCACATCGCGAACCGCCTTTGGAATCGTGATCCGGCCATTTGCCATGACTTTGACATGGATGTCAAATGCTTTTGGCAGCATCATTTGGCACGACTCCCACCTGTTAGCCTGTTTGGGCTTGAGCCAAGAAGTTACATGAGGTGAGCAGCGCCGTCTTTCCCTCGTATGTCACCCGAACAGGTGATCCCAGCGCCAGACAGAAGTCCATGAGGGCAGAGAGCTGGGTTTCCGGGTCTGTCAGCGTTACAGAAAGATAGGGTGGACAGATTTCTTTTATCTGACTTTTGAGATCGTCAGACCCATCTTGTGCGCAGAAGTGCTCTAAGTAGTAGGAGAACGGCAGCAGGACGGTCTCTGTGCCTTCAATCTCGATTTGCACCGGAGCGCCCCAGGCACAGCAGAAGTCGGTGACGGCCTGCATCTGTGTCTGCGGCTCAGTCAGGGGAATGCGGGGCATCTGAAGTTCTAACTGTGCGCCCTGGAGCCACTTCTGCAACTCCTTAGGGTGATCGGCGCACCAACGGAAGAATCGTTCTGTCACCTCCTGCGGTTCTTCCCCTAGTTTTTCGCAGATATCGCAATAGCGGCTATACAATTCGGAGTCAATTTGCAATGTGTAAGTTTCCATAGTGATCCTCCCGTTTTAAGATCTGAGTCGTTCAACGCCTTCCCACAGGGTATGGCATACTTCCAGATAATCAGCATAACCGAGGAGCCGCAGCTTGTCCGGCAGCTCCGCCATGGCCGCATGAAAACGGTCGGCGTCTCGCCTGCGGACTTTACAGAGAATAATCCGATAGGGGCAGCCTGGTTTTCCATATTCCCGGACAAAATGGATGGGCACCTGATGCTGAGTGAAAAGCCGGTCGGCGGCATACAGCTCGACATCCAGAAACGCAAAGTAATCGTAGAACAGGGAAAATCG
>ENA-ORLY01003832-ORLY01003832.1-human-gut-metagenome-genome-assembly--contig:-NODE-3832-length-11617-cov-3.253986_pt1 | contig 11617 bp, 10 predicted proteins | sample MGYA00243071_ERZ508832 | MGnify/ENA primary metagenome ERZ508832 (study PRJEB26277, sample SAMN04329777) | human gut metagenome | biome: human-associated habitat | host: Homo sapiens | place: USA...
AGCTTTTTCTTGCCCTTCAATGCATTAGCACCGATCTCCGTTACCTGATACGTGATCCCGTCGAGCTTTACTGTTTTCGGTATCATGACTTTTTTCACATTTTTATCACTTACACCGGCAAATGCCACTTTTTTGCTTTTCGAGGTTGCAAAAAGCACCTTATAACGATATCCGTCTTTTGTCCGACAGACAGTTCCCTTCTTGGGCAGCATTGTTTTTGTTTTCAGAGAAATTTCCTCTGATCCGGCGATCGTCTGTCCGTTTTGGCGTGCATAAATCCGGTATCTGTAAGTATTTCCGGGCGTTATCTCATTCTGATATGCGGTATTTGTTGTAATTCCGATACAATAATAGCCTTTCCCGCTTTCCGCTCTATATATATAGAAAGAATCCGCTCCCGTTACCTGACTCCAGGAAAGGGAAACCCGGTCATTTTTTGTCTGCACGGCCTTTACGCCGCCCAAAACAGGGACACCCTGCGTATTGATCTCCTTCTGATCCGGCAGTACATAATTGTTGGCTGCCATCGGAAATGCTGCCTCAAAAGCAGCCGTTTCATACTGCTTATCGCGTGTATGTTCAAAAAAGCCGTTCTTGCTCTTCAAGAAGAACAGATAATAGCCCGGAAACTCGTCATCCCATGTTGCATCTACGTTATAATACACATCACCGAGTCTGACAATATTCCAGCCATGCGTCGGCTTTCCGGTCGAAGCATCCGGATTTCCCGCAATGACTCTGGCAGAAATTCCGACTTCCGCACAAAGTCTGTAAAACAGTGTCGCATAAGCCTGACATACCGCATACCCATCATGCAGTGCACCATAGGCCGTATACATATAATTGTAAGACGGCATGTTTGTATAATGGTAGGTATCATAAGTAATGGCATCCATGACATAATCATAAATGCTGCGTACCTTTTCGTATTCTGTCTTGGATGCAGAACGCAGATCCAGCTGCGTGATGATCTGTGCCACACGCCCCGTTACATACTGCTCCTCTTCCAGTGTTGTACGATACAGCATACCGATCCGGTATACGATCGTATCATTGCCGCCATCCTGCTGTTGCCATGCCATATATGCCATATGGTAATACAGATAATCTCCTGCCTGCGGATTCCCGTTCTCATCATATGCAAATGCACCAAGCAGGATATTCCGGATATTCTGCTGACTGCTGTCTTTGCTCTTTGCCAGTTTGACAGTAAAGATTTCTTTTCGCTTCAGCATCTGGCTGCACACGTAGGCAGATGCATCCTCCAGCGTTGCGTAGCCTTGCGTCTCCGCCAGCAGATCTGTTGTGCCAGAAACTGCATTGACTGATACAGTATCGTTTACCGATACCGTTTTCTGTTCTGCCATGCCTGTTTCCGCATCCTGCAGATCCGTTCCGAGATCCGCACACATTTCCCGGTCTGCCTCTTCAATCTGTATCTGCGAAGCATTAAATTTTGCGGCAAATTCATCCTCTGTCAGTTCTGCTGCTTCCACACCTTCCAGGGAAAGATCCGGCAGTGTAAGCGGCTCGCTTTCTTCCTTAAGCTGCTGCATCTGCACACCGATCTCTTCTCCTGTTTCCTTCTGCACACTACTCTCATTTTTTGTTTCTGCACATGCAGGTATCTGCAGACTTCCTGTCGCAACGACTGCAGCAAGCAGCAGTGCGAGATATTTTTTTCCTTTTTTCATATACTTTCCCTTTCTCTCCGGTCTTAGATATCCAGCTTGAGCTGTACTTCTTTTTCCGCTTCTTCTCTGAACTGTGCCATCCGGTCCGGATTCAGCTCAGGCAGTTCTGTCAGGCTCTTTACACCGAAGCTGCGCAGAAACTGTTCCGTTGTACCAAACAGGATCGGTCGTCCCGGTGCATCCTTTCTGCCCACTTCTGTGATCAGCTCAAAATCCAGCAGTCTGTTGACCGCATGTTCACAACTGACACCTCGGATCTTTTCAATCTCCATTTTTGTGACAGGCTGCTTGTAGGCAATGATGGAAAGTGTCTCCAGCAGTGCGTCCGTCAGAATATATTTTCTCGGCGCTTTGACCACTTTGATCAACGATTCGTAATATGCCGGCTTCGAGCAGAGCTGATACGCATTTTCCAACACACTCAGCATAATACCGCTGTCTTCCTTTTCATAACGCTCCTGCAGCCTGGCCAGCAGTTTTTTAGTCGTGCGGACATCTTCTCCGATGACTTCTGCCAGCTTGCCCACTTCCACGGAATCCCCTATGGTAAAAAGCACTGCCTCCAGCGCAGCTATTTTATTCTGTTCCTCCATTGTTTCCTGTTCCCTTTCTCGTTATCTCAATATCATCAAAGGTATGTGCCTGATATATGTCGATCTTTCCGGTTTTCATCATTTCCAGTATGACAAGAAATGTAACGATCACCTCTGCCTTGGAATGCTGCTTCTGCAAAAGATCCCGGAAGCTCATTTTACTGTGGGAGCCTATATAGCCTTCAATATATCTTGTTTTCTGCTCCATGTCCACTTCTTCTTTTTCAATCTTGCCAAACCCCGCACGGATCGGATCGATCTTGTCCTCCTGCCTCTTCATGACGGATTCAAAGATTTCCTGCAGCTTTCGCAGATTGATATCGCCGAGCAGTTCTTCATAATCTACCGGAGGACGATATTGTTCGATCTCCGGCGGAAGTGTCTGTTTTTTATAAAAGTTCTTTGCTGCATCAATATGCCTGTCCTTCAGCTCGAAGGACATATATTTATACATTTTATATTCCAAAAGCTTCTGTACCAGCTCCGCACGCGGATCCTCTTCTTCGCCCTCTTCCGTCTCATCGCGGGGCAGGAGCATTTTGCACTTGATATCGATCAGCGTTGCTGCCATAACAAGGAACTCACTCATCACATTCATATCTTCCGTCTGCATCAGCCTGATATAAGCCATGTACTGATCCGTAACCAATACAATCGGAATATTATAAATATCTATTTTGTTTTTTTCGATCAAATGCAGGAGCAGATCCAGCGGGCCCTCAAATACCTGCAGTTTTACCGATAGAGCCATTGTTTTTCCTCTTTCTTATCGTAATATCGACGAGTTCCCCCGGGTTATTAAAGCGGAACGGGATCGTATGCATGCCAAGTCCGCGGCTGACGATCATGGTACTGTTTCCGCATGTGAATTTACCGCCGTCATAGCGTGGAAACAAATGGAGTCTCGGCGAAATCACGCCGCCCAACAAAGGCAGTCTGATTACACCGCCGTGCAGATGCCCGGAAAGGACAAGATCTGCGCCCCACGCAGCATACGCCGGGAAATAATCCGGATTATGTGCCAAAAGGATCTGAAAGCAGTCCTGTCTTCCTTCCGGCAACAGCCCTTCCAGATATTCCTTTTTCATTGGTACCTTATGAAATCTTTTATAATATTGCCGGTCAACTTCACATCCGGTGATTGAAACCGCATAACGATCCAGAACGCGCGTCTCATTGATCATCCTGCTGATCCCCAGCTTCTGTAAGCCTTCTTCATAGTCAGATCCCATAGAGCCGTACTTTTCCGGATACAGCAAAAGTCTCTGTTCATGATTTCCATTGGCATAATACAGCGGATATGCTGTGAGTTTTTCAAGAAAAGAAAGAGCCTCCTCCACGGATGCTCCGGGGTGTGCATTTAAAACATCTCCTCCGATCAGAATTGCATCCGGCTTTATTTCGTGGATTGCCCGCAAAAGCTTTTCATTGTCTTTCCCATATGATTTATTGTGCAGATCCGACAGAAACAGAAAATGAAAATCCGAAGCGACCGTTTCACTTTCCAGTTCGTAGGACACTGTATGAAATCGATTTGAATCCAGGATCACGATCAGCAACAGACATACAATCACTGCAACGATCCCCACTATTATACCTGTCATATTCTATCCTTTTAGCAATACTGTTTCAGACCAAGCACTTCTACTATACCAAAAAATGAGAAATTATAAAAGTGTCTTTAAAAATACTTTTTTAATGCAGTCTCCGTAGTCCGCCTGTTCCACTGTCTGCGCATACAAAATATCGACACTGCCAAGTCTCTGCTCTCCCAGATAATACACGGCTTCTCCTGCCTTTTCCCCTTCTGTAGCCGGTGCAGGAACCGTTTCCGAAAGCTCCCACTTCTTGGTTACACCTGACATATCCTGTCCGTTCAGATCCAGATACCGGAACTCTTTATCGTAGCGCAGTGATACTGTATCCTCCACACCGCCTTTTACCTTTAATTTGGGTAATGTATCCGTATTGGCATCATGATAAATGCTGCAGACGGAAAATCCATATGTCAGAAGTGTTTTGGCATCCGCAAAACGGACTTTATGATCCGGAGCAGCCATTACAACTGCGATCAGGTCGATCCCATCCTTATGGGCAGTTGCGCTGAAACAATATTTTGCCACGGATGTGGACCCGGTTTTCAGTCCTGTCGTATATTCATACTGTTTCAGGAGCTTATTCGTACTCGATAGCGTAAAAGGCGTACTCCCTTTTTGGGTGACATGCGTGATATCCTCCATCCATATCTTTGTATACCGGTAGATTTCAGGGTATTTTGTGATCAGCTCTCTGGACATCAGTGCCACATCTCTTGCGGATGTGTAATGCTGCTCATCACTCGTCAGTCCGCAGCAGTCGCAGAAATGTGTTTCCGTCATGCCAAGTTCCTTTGCTCTTGCATTCATCCTCTCCACAAAGGCTTCTTCACTGCCACAGATCTTTTCTGCCATTGCAACGGAAGCATCGTTTGCCGAAGCTACTACAATGCACTTGATCATCGTTTCAACCGTCTGTACCTCTCCTTCTTCCAGAAAGACCTGTGACCCTCCCATAGATTTGGCATAGGCACTTGTTGTCACTTCATCGTCCAGCTTTAAATTCCCGCTTTTCAGTTCATCAAAGATCAGGATCAGTGTCATGATCTTGGTGATGCTCGCCGGGCTTCTTTTCGTATCTGCATCCCTCTCATAGATCACCTGCCCGGTAGATGCTTCCATCAGGATTGCACTCGGAGACTGCACCTTGACATCCATCTCCGCATTCTGCCCTTTGACAGGTTCGGTTGTAAATACAGCAAATAACATGCACGAAAAAAGCAGACACAAAATCTGCTTTTTTACTTGAAATCTGATACGCATCATTACCTCGTTGCCTTTTTATAATCATACGCATATTTATGCTGCTTTATTACTGTTTCGTGCGGATCGCAATATAAGACTTGATTTCTTCCACACATTTTTCAAAACCGAGCTTTGAACTGTCCAGACACAGATCATAGTTACGGGCATCAAACCATTCGTGCCCTGTATAATAATGATAATAATCCGCTCTGTACTTATCTGTCTTGGCAATATACTTCTCTACGTCCTTGTCAGAACCATATCCAAGACGCTCTTTGGCACGCTTCATGCAGAAATCATGGCTGCCATGCACGAAAACACTGATCACATGATCATATTCTTTCAAAACATAGTCTGCACATCTGCCGATGATCACGCAGGATTCCGCTTCCGCAAGCTGACGGATCACCTTTGCCTGATAATTAAATAAATTATCATTGGAAGTAAATTCATCACTTTCCGGCGGGATCAGCTGACCTTTGTATACATTTTTAGTAATACGGATCAGCGGAGAATTTTTCAGCTTCTCATCTGCTTTTCCAAATAACCCTTCCGCAATACCGCTTTCATCGGATGCAAGCCGCATCAACTCCCTGTCATAACAGTTGATACCAAGATCTCTCGCAAGCGTTTCTCCAATCGTTTTTCCGCCACTTCCATACTGTCTGGCAATTGTAATAATAACCTTCTCCATACCCAAACACCTACTCTCCTAAATATGCTTTTTTAATGGATTCATTATCCATCAGTTCCTTTGCGTCACCGGTCAGAACGATCTTACCTGTTTCCAGTACATAAGCACGATCTGCAATGGAAAGTGCCTTTTTTGCATTCTGTTCTACTAAAAGAACAGTTGTACCGGTCTTGCTGACCTGCTGTATGATATCAAAAATCTCATTTACAAAGATCGGTGACAGACCCATAGACGGCTCATCCATCAGAATGATATTCGGATGACTCATCAGAGCACGTCCCATAGCAAGCATCTGCTGTTCACCACCGGAAAGCGTTCCCGCCATCTGTCCCTTTCTTTCTTCCAGACGAGGGAATCTGTCATAAACAATACGCAGTGTATTTTCGATCTCTTCTTTGTCTTTTCTGGTGTAAGCCCCCATTAACAGGTTTTCATATACAGAAAGCTGTGCAAAAACTCTTCTTCCTTCCGGTACATGTGCTATACCAAGTGATACGATCTTATACCCCGGTGTTTTTGTGATATCTTTTCCTTCAAATGTGATCGTTCCCTTTGTCGGCTGGATCAATCCCGTAACTGTATGCAGGATTGTTGTCTTTCCTGCGCCGTTTGCACCAATCAGTGCAATGACTTCCCCTTTATTTACTTCAAAATCGATGCCCTTTATTGCTTCGATCACGCCATAATGGACATGCAGATCTTTGACTTCAAGCATTGCCATATCAGTTTCCTCCTATTCGCCAAGATATGCTGTGATAACCTGTGGGTCATTCAGCACGGTACTTGTATCACCCTGCATCAGCACTTCACCGAAGTTCAGTACCGTCAGTTTTTCGCAGATACCGGAAACAAGCTTCATATCATGCTCGATCAGAAGGATCGTCATATCAAACTTATCTCTGACAAAACGGATGGTATCCATCAGTTCTTTTGTTTCATTCGGATTCATACCGGCTGCAGGCTCATCCAGAAGGAGCAGCTTCGGGTCTGTTGCAAGCGCCCTTGCGATCTCCAGCTTACGCTGCTTACCGTATGGCAGATTGGAAGCAAGCAGATCCGCTTCCTGATCCAGATCAAATACCTTTAAAAGCTCCATGGCACGTTCGTCCATTTCCTTTTCCACCTTGAAGTAACGCGGCAATCTCAGAATGCCTTCCAAAGTGCTGTACGGATGATGATTGTGCAGTCCGACCTTTACATTGTCCTTTACGGACATATCCTTAAATAATCTGATATTCTGAAATGTTCTGGCAATACCTGCTTTATTGATGTCGATCGCCTTTTTGCCTGTAATATTCTCTCCATCCAATTTGATAATACCTTCATCCGGCTTATATACACCTGTCAGCAGATTGAAGATTGTCGTCTTTCCTGCGCCGTTCGGACCGATCAGACCATATAACTGTCCTTTCTCGATCTCGATATCAAATGCATTTACCGCACGCAGACCGCCGAAGGAGATTCCTAAATTTTTAACTTCCAAAAGTGCCATAGTTATGCCTCCTCCTTCTTTGTTCTTTTCAGTTTTGCTGCCATCTTTTCTTTCCATGCAACAGTACGCGGGCTCCAGTTAAAGAGCATCATGGCGATCAGGACGATCGCATAGATCAGCATACGATAGTTGTTCAGTCCACGTAAGAGCTCCGGAAGCAGTGTCAGGATCACGGCTGCGATCACAGAACCTCTCATATTGCCAATACCGCCCAGCACAACAAAGACAAGGATCATAATAGACATATTGTATCCAAAGTTTTTCGGAAGTGCTGTCAGTGTAGAAAGATTATGGGAGTAAAGAGCACCTGCAACACCTGCTAAAGAAGCGGATATCGTAAATGCGATCAGCTTATACTTTGTAATATTGATACCAACGGATTCTGCCGCAATACGGTTATCACGGATCGACATAACCGCCCTTCCCGTCCGGGAATGTACCAGATTGTTGATAATGATCAGGGATAACAGGATCAATACCACACCGATCGTAAAATTGGAATCATGCGGTGTTCCGGTAATGCCCTGTGCACCTTTGATGAGTACCTTGCCATCCGGCTCCAGTCCAAGTGCCATCGTATCCTTCATGGAAATATGTACGCCATGGGAATCCACACCAAGATAGATCGCATTGATGATGTTTTTGATGATCTCTCCAAATGCCAGCGTAACGATCGCCAGATAATCTCCCTTTAAACGAAGCACCGGAATTCCAACCAGAATACCGCAAAGTGCTGCACATGCAGCTGCGATCAGTATTGCAAAAAAGAAGCGGACTCCTTCATTTGCAATGCTGTCCTTCAGTCCCAGTGAAAAAAGTGCACTGCTGAATGCACCGATACACATAAAGCCTGCATGTCCAAGGCTCAGTTCTCCCAAAATACCAACTGTCAGGTTCAGGGAAACTGCCAAAATGACATAGGTACAAAGCGGCACCAAAAGTCCCTGCAATAAAGAAGAAAGATTTCCTGTTTTCAGCAGGATCTCAACGATCACATAAGCGGTCACGACCATCAGATATGTAATCAGGTCATTTTTTGTTACTTTATTTAATTTCAGTTTTCCTTTTGTTGTTTTCTGTTCGCTCATCATTATCACCTACACTTTCTCCTGAATGTTCTTGCCCAGAATACCGGTAGGGCGAACCAGAAGGACGATGATCAGAACCGCAAACACGATCGCATCCGCCATCTGGGATGAAATATATGCCTTACTTAAATTTTCAATAATGCCAAGCAGGATACCACCGATCATAGCGCCCGGAATAGAACCGATCCCACCAAATACCGCAGCGACAAATGCCTTAATACCCGGCATAGCACCTGTATACGGGGTCAGGGAAGGATAGGCGGAACAAAGCAGAACACCTGCGATCGCTGCCAGTCCGGAACCGATGGCAAACGTCAGGGAGATCGTTCCGTTTACATTGATACCCATAAGCTGTGCAGCTCCTTTATCCTCAGACACTGCCACCATGGCACGACCTGCCTTTGTCTTCTTGATAAATAAAGATAATCCGATCATGATCACGATACATGCTAAAACAGTCACGACAGCAACACCCGGAATGATCAGCTGTCCGTCAAACAATGTGATATTTTTCATTGTAACAACCGATGTAAACGCTTTTGTATCAGATCCGAAGATCAGAAGTGCCACATTCTGCAGCAGATAGCTGACACCGATCGCCGTGATCAGAACTGCCAGCGGGGATGCATTACGGAGCGGCTTATAAGCAACCTTTTCCACAACCACACCCAAAACAGTACAGACCGCCATGGAAATCAAAATTGCCACATACGGATTGATCCCCAAGTTGCTGACTGACACAAACACAACATAGCCACCGATCATGATGACATCGCCGTGGGCAAAGTTCAGCATTTTTGCAATACCATACACCATGGTATAACCCAGTGCAATAATAGCATATACACTACCAAGACTGATTCCTGTTACCAGGTAAGAAATAAAACTCATGCAAACACCCTCTTCATCTCTCAATTTTCTCTCATTTTTATGTATTTTATCATACTTTATACGAATTCTCAACTTGAAACCGAAAAAGGGGCTGTTTCAAACAACCCCTTTGTTTTATAAAATTCAGTTTCTTTTACCCGGATTACATTGCTGTATAAGAACCGTTTACGATCTTAACTGCCTTAGGCTCCTTCGTCGGCTCACCGTCTGCAGACCATGTAATATTTCCTGTCAGGCCGTTTACTGTGATCTCCGTCATAGCACTCTTCATAGCATCACAAATATCAGATGCAGACATATCCGCTGTAATACCTGCTTTTTCAGCAGCAGCTTTGATCGCATAGATTGCATCGTAAGTATCAGCTGCGAACTGGTTTGGTGTTTCACCGTTAAATTTATCCTTGTAGTTCTTTACAAAGTTTACTGTCAGGTCATCTGTTGCATCAGCGGCAAATGGTGTAAGCAGCATAACATTCTCTGCAAGGGATGTATCAAAGTTCTCTACATTCAGGATACCGTCAAGACCGTCACAGCCAAAGAACTGTGGTGCATAGCCCATCTTGTCAGCCTGTGAAAGGATCAGAGATGCTTCTGTATAGTAGATTGGCAGGAATACCAGATCTGCGCCTGCATCTTTTGCTTTCTGAAGCTGTACGGAAAAGTCTGTCTTGTTATCTGCTGTAAATGCTTCTGCAGATACGATTTCAAAATTCTGGTTTGCTGCTTCTGCTGCAAACTTCTCATAAATACCTGATGAATAAATATCGGAGCTGTCGTAAATAACCGCTACCTTTGTAGCCAGATTGTTTTCACCGATATACTGTGCAGATGCAAGACCCTGGTTCGGATCTGAGAAACATACACGGAATGCATTGTCATACTGTACACATTCTACTGCAGAACCTGAAGGTGTCAGCTGGAACATGTTGTCATCTTTGCTGTACTCACTGACTGCAATACTGCATCCGCTTGTAACAGCACCAACTAACATCTGCATACCCCAGTCTTTTAAAGTATTGTATGCGTTTACTGATTTTTCAGCATCACATTCATCATCCTGGAAGTTCAGTTCAAGCTGCATACCGTTTACGCCGCCTGCTGCATTGACTTCATCAACTGCCAGCTGTGCTGCGTTTGCAACTGCTGTACCGTAAACTGCTGCAGATCCTGTCAAAGGTCCGATGCTACCGATCTTTAATGTGCCGCCTGCTGCATTTTCCGTTCCTTCTGCCGTAGCGTCTGTTGCAGCGTCAGATGAACCTGCTGCATCATTACTGCTTCCGCAGCCTGTCAGCATAGATGCTGATAACGCTGCCACCATTAAAAGGCTTACTAACTTTTTCATTTTCATAATATTTCCTCCTTCTTCAGCAGCCATCGTATATCACTATGTGCAAAAAGCAACCTTAAGTATACAAAAAGGCTTCTCTCTGCGGAAAGAAGCCTTGTTCTTGCTGCCTCAAAAGCATAATATGGCATTTTATAATTCTTGTCAACGCAAAACCGGCCGGTATGATTTTTCTTCATAAAATCTATAACCCCAGGTTATCTCGTATCGTGTGATATCTTTCCATCACATATTCCTTTTTTTCTTTTGCATTTTCACGTATATCTATTTCCAATGCACTTAGCAGATGATATGTAAAATCCAGCATATATAAGAATAAAATGAAAACCGCCACTCTTCTGCTCTGTGGTTCTGGCATCACAGCCAGAAACCGCAGCACTGCCGGCTGGATCACCTTGACGATCCCCAGACCGTAAATGCCCCAGGCCAATGTACTTTCCAGACAGATCAGCCCTTTATAGTTAAATGGTTTTTCATTATAATCCCACCACACCTGATGCAGAACCTTCTGCATCAGTATTGCCACCAGATATTCAAAAGCCGTAGCAGATACTGCCGCAGTCAGATATAACAGAACCGGATGTGACGCAAGAGGTCTCAACAGAAAATACCCAAACACTGCGCCAAATCCATAGATCGGACAGAACGGACCGACTCCGAAGCCCCTGTTTGTCAGTTTACGGTTACAAATACTCATATATAATGATTCAACGGCCCAGCCAAGCATACTGTAAAAGACAAAACATTCTATGATATGCTCTGCACTGACCCCACAAAAAACTCTGCTCCACATATAAATTCCTCCTGCTCTTTATCAGAAATCCATGTAAAGTTATCCTACAAAGAAGAAAATCTCTGGTCAGAACGGCCAGAGATATCTTATTCTTAATTGTATTTGCGTTTTCTTGCTGCTTCAGATTTTTTCTTACGTCTTACGCTTGGTTTCTCGTAATGCTCTCTTTTACGAATCTCCTGCT